>SWCD01004644.1_pt1 | contig 61545 bp, 58 predicted proteins | sample 4693011 | NCBI WGS metagenome assembly SWCD01 (sample SAMN10267278, study PRJNA491770) | bioreactor metagenome | isolation source: DHS bioreactor inoculated with marine | place: Japan: Omine Ridge, Nankai Trough
GATAAAGACCGGCATCTGAACCAGTATTGGAAAACAACCACCCATAGGATTGATCTTTTCCCGTTTATACATGTCCATCATCGCCTTGCTCATGGCCTGACGGTCATCACCAAACTGTTCTTTCATCTTCTGTATACGAGGTGCCACCTTACGCATTTTTGCCATCGAACGATAACTCATCTCTGACAACTTATAGAAAATAGCTTTAACTGTTATGGTCAAAAAGATGATGGCCCAGCCCCAGTTATCAAATAACTGGTCGAAAGCATTCAGCAGCCAGAATAACGGTTTTGCGAAGATGGTCAGTATTCCATAGTCAACAGTCAGATCTAAACCAGGTGCGATCTCTTCCAGTTTGTACTGGAGTTTTGGACCAACCACCAGGCGTGACGATATCTCGCCGGTTTGACCAGCTTCGATGCTAATCGCGGATGTTCGTGCACCAATCGTGTAAAGATCTTTACTCCTGTTATATCGGCTGAAATAAAAATTATCTTTACCCGTTTCCGGGATCCAGGCCACCAGGAAGTAATGCTGAATCATCGCTAACCAGCCATCTTTTAGCTGGTAGTTCAAATTCTGTTCTGCGATATCATCGAAATCATATTTTTCATATTTGATTTCATCGTTATATACCACACCGCCTGTATAGGTATGGATAAAAGCATTACCATTAACTTCAACAGGGCGCGAACGGACGATCTGCATATAATCACTGCCATTCCAGTCCTTGTCACCAGCAGTAATGTAATATTTGACGTCGACCACATAATCACCGCGCTTAAAGGTCAACACTTTCCTGATCTTGACGCCGCTACTACCTTGCCAGTATAGAGGTACTTCGATTACATCCTCGCCTTCGGCAAGTCGGTAAATCGATTTCTCACTGCGGTAAACATCGTTATGAGAAGGCGCTGTACCTTTATTCGCTGACACCAGGCCTGACTGCGCAACATAATAATTCACATCTGCATCGGTCATCAGAACCAGTTTTTCATCAGGCTTTTCTGCTGTTACAGAATAGTCACGTAAAACAGTTCTTAATACATCGCCACCCTTGGTGTCGATTTCCATATCCATTATGTCGGTAACAATTTTTATACGTTGGCTGGCAGAACTCGTTTGTTTATCAATCGACGAGACCGCTGCTTGTGAATCAGGTGTCGATGCCGCTTCCGGTACCATCGAACTTTCATTATTCTTCGCAGTTACAGACGTGGTATCAGCAGCAACTTCTGGCTGCGGCCCATATGCTAACTGCCATTGTGCCCATATCATGTAGATGATGAAGAACAAAGTGAAGTACAGAAGTAAGCGATGATTACCCATTTAGATTCCAGATGGTTATTCTTTTATAGTTTTCTTCAAAGTGAAGGTAGTCGGTACAGGATCATGACCACCATGATGCCATGGATGGCAGCTGAATATTCGGCGCAGCGATAATATCAGCCCTCTAATAAATCCAAACCGTTGAAATGATTCAATTGCATACTCGGAACAGGTGGGGCTATAACGGCAACTAGGCGCAAGGTAAGGACTGATCACATACTGGTATGCACGAATAATAAATGTAATTATACTAATTATAATTTTTCGCATTTTTTATTCAGCTGTTGCCAGTGTTGTTGTAACGAATGAAACAACTGCTGATTCGTAGCCTTTGCGCATTCTGCACCAGCTAAAACCACAAAATCAGCATTATATTTTTCTTCCGTTAATCGAAAGCTTTCTCGAGAAATGCGTTTCATCCGGTTTCTTGCTACTGCCAGTTTTACCCTTTTTTTAGAAAAAGCCATTCCCAAACGTGCATGTAACAGCTTGTTTGGACGTGCTAGAACCGTAAAGTAGCGATCTGAGGAACGAACTGGTTTGTCAAAAACATGATTATAATCAGCTGCTTTTAACAATCTGGCATTTTTTGGTAATGATGCCAGGGAAGTAGCCAAAAATGTAGTCAGGGACATGGCCTATTTCCTGACTGTTTATTAATACTAAACAGTTAAGCTATGTCGACCTTTTGCACGACGAGCTTTCAGTACCTTGCGACCACCAACAGTACGGCTGCGTGCACGAAAACCATGTGTTCTGGCACGTTTTAAACAACTTGGTTGAAATGTTCTTTTCATGACTAATACCTAATAATGTCAATGTTTCAGCGAACCGCGCATTTTACGTACAGTGACAGCTTTAGTCAAAAAATATTTACCTGTTTTACTGTTATTTTTTTATTGGTTAATTTTTATACATCATCGCTAGACACGCCCAAATAATAAGCTAAATTTTACCGAACACTTGTGGATAAGTCTTATTAACCAGTATACAATCAACGGCCCAACAGTCCCGAGTCATTCATTCCATTGAATCGATTCTCCAGTCTAACGAGAGGATAATCTGCGTGAGCAAAACAATGTGGTCCAATTGCTTACACCGATTAGAACAGGAGCTTTCCGACCAACAGTTAAACACCTGGATTCGCCCGCTTCAGGTCATAGAAGAAAATAATCAGATCAAATTACTGGCACCTAACAGGTTTGTTCAGGACTGGGTAAAACAGAATTTTCACGATAAAATCCAGTCTATCCTGCTAGATCTGGATGCTGAACAGTCGATACAACTCAATATTGAGATCGGTAGTCAGCACAAAAGTCCGATCAAAGATCCTGAACCTGCAGAGCCCGCCAGGACCGACTCGTTTATCACCAGGAATAAACCCAAGGACAACAGGTCTTTTGTTGAACATAATCTGAATCCGCTTTTTACCTTTGATAATTTTGTTGAAGGTAAGTCAAATCAGTTAGCGAAAGCCGCCTCTATTCAGGTCGCAGAAAATCCCGGGAACGCCTATAACCCGTTATTCTTCTACGGTGGTGTCGGCCTGGGTAAAACCCACCTGATGCATGCAGTGGGAAACATGATATTGCAAAACAAGCCAGATGCGCGCATTACTTATATACATTCAGAGCGTTTTGTCAGCCACATGGTGAAAGCACTACAACATAATGCGATAGATGCATTCAAACAGCATTATCGTTCACTGGATGCCATCCTGGTCGATGATATCCAGTTCTTCGCGGGTAAGGAACGCTCTCAGGAAGAGTTTTTTCATACTTTTAATGCACTTTTAGAAGAGGGTAGCCAGATCATCTTAAGCTGTGACCGTTACCCCAAAGAAGTCGAAGGGCTCGAAGAACGTCTCCGCTCCCGTTTTGGCTGGGGTCTGCCGGTATGTATAGAACCGCCAGAACTTGAAACCAGGGTCGCTATCCTTCAGAAAAAAGCTGAAGAGGCAAAAATAGAATTACCGAATGAAGTCGCTTTCTTTATCGCTAAACGAATACGTTCCAATATCCGTGAGCTGGAAGGCGCTTTTCGACGTGTATTAGCAACTGCTAATTTTACTGCATCGCCTATTACCCTGGAGTTCGCCAAAGAAGCCTTGCGTGATCTAATAGCTCTGCAGGAGCGCACAATTACCATCGATAATATTCAAAAGACCGTCGCAGAATATTACAAGATACGAACTTCTGATCTGCATTCAAATCGCCGCAGTCGCTCGATTACTCGACCCAGGCAATTAGCAATGGCATTATCAAAAGAATTGACCAATCATAGCCTGCCAGAAATAGGGGCAGCCTTTGGTGGCCGTGATCATACGACGGTATTGCATGGCTGCAGGAAAATTGCTGAACTTCGAGAATCAGATAATAAGATAAATGAAGATTATAAAAACATGATTCGTATTTTGAGTAATTAAGCAAATTCTTAATTACTTGAAGGAAGATTGCTTATTATAAACTGTGTATAAGGTGTTAAGTTTTATGGTGTAACCTGTAAACAGAAATTACGATTGAAGTTATCCACAATCCATTGACAGTTAAAACTCAGTTAATAACGTAGTTACATGAATCAATAAACACTAATAAGCAATTGAAATATATAGTATTATACGATTTATCCACAAACTAGAGTGGAACTTAATAATAACTATAAGAAATATATAAAAATAATATTAATATATAGGTAAGACGATGAAACTCCAAATCGAAAAGGAAAATCTGCTTAATCCTCTTCAACAGATCATCGGTGCAGTAGAAAAAAGACAGACCATGCCTGCACTATCGAATGTTTTATTAAGAGCTACAGATAATTCATTAACATTAACAGCGACTGACCTGGAAATAGAATTAGTCAGTGAAGTTTCAATGGTGGTGGATGAACCTGGTGAAATTACAGTACCTGCAAGAAAATTACTGGATATCTGTAAATCTTTAGCAAATGAAGCACAAATCAATTTCAGCGTTAAAGATAATAAAGCACTGGTTCAATCAGGGAGAAGTCGTTTTTCATTAGCCACACTTCCAGCAAACGATTTTCCTGCTCTAGATGCTATCAACAGTGTCTATGAATTTGAAATTTCCCAATCAACTTTACGCGATATCATCGATAAAACAGCATTTGCAATGGCGCAGCAGGATGTTCGTTATTATCTGAATGGCCTGATGCTGGAAGTAAGTTCTAATAACCTTCGAGCAGTAGCCACCGATGGACATAGACTTGCTTACTGTGAAAAAGAAACCAGTGCGGATATTGCCGACATAAAGCAGGTTATTTTGCCTCGTAAAGGTGTTTTAGAACTGGTTAGATTATTAAACGATACTGATGAGACGGTAAAAGTAACTTTGGGCAGTAATCATCTACAGGTCGAATTTAATGGTCTCAGGCTTACTTCGAAATTAATCGATGGCCGTTTCCCAGATTATAATCGCGTTATGCCTACAGACGGAAATAATGTTATTACAGCTGATCGTGATCAATTGCGACAGTCCTTAATCAGAGCCTCTATTTTGTCTAATGAAAAATACCGTGGTATCCGACTTATTCTGGAAAAGAATTTAATAAAGCTACAGGCTCAAAATCCTGACCAGGAAGAGGCTGATGTAGAACAAGAAGTGGTATATAACGGTGATAGTATTGAAATTGGCTTTAATGTTAACTACATGCTGGATGTTTTAAATGTCACTGATTCTGAAATGGTACAGGCTTCTCTTCGTGATTCGAATAGTAGTTTTCTGCTCACGTATCCAGATCAGACTGATTGCAAATACGTTATTATGCCAATGCGTTTGTAACTTCCAGGTTACTGTATAAATATGCTTTTCTGAGCGTGTTATGAAATAACGCATCTATGCTATTAAAGCAGCTTCAAATAAAAGATTTTCGCAATCTACAAAACACTCAATTGTCACCTGGCCAGGGTGTTAATTTAATCGTAGGTGAAAATGCTTCTGGAAAAACCAGTCTCCTCGAAGCTATCTACTATCTCAGCCATGTCCGTTCCTTCCGCACACAATATGTGACGGACCTTATTCTACGGGACAGCGCTTATCTACAACTAGTTGCAACCGTTGAAACCAATGATAATAATCTGATACCTTTTGGTATTCGGCGCAGTCGCAATAAATCTGAAATTAGAGTAAACAAACAACCCCTTAAAAAAGTATCTGACATTGCTGCTCAATTTCCTGTACTTGCAATCCATCCGGACAGTTACAAACTAATCACAGGCAGTCCATCTCAAAGACGACAATATATCGACTGGGGAGTGTTCCACGTGGAACATGGTTTCTTTTTAGCCTGGCAAAGATTCAGAAAAGCATTGCTGCAACGAAATGCTGCACTTAAAACTAAACAAAAAATCGATGTATGTCAGCTATGGAATAGTGAGATATGCAGTACCGCAGAACATATAGATCTTTTGCGGTCGCAATATTTCTCTAAGCTTGTTCCATTCTTCGATATTTTAACAAGACAGTTTTTTCCTGATGAAATTGTCACAATAGAATATAAACGTGGTTGGTCAAGGGATAAAGACTTATCATCCATTCTGACTGATAATTTACAAAAAGAACGCTTGAAGGGGTATACGTATTATGGACCTCATAGAGCTGAAGTCACAATCAGGGTAAACGGTCAGTCTGCACAGACCTGTATATCTCGTGGTCAACAAAAAACGCTTGTCGCACTAATGCGTCTTGCACAAGCTATGCAGTTTTCCCAGGTGACTGATAAATCCTGTGTTCTGTTATATGATGACCTTGCTGCAGAGCTGGACATAAATCACCGGTCTATGATCTTATCAGTTTTATCATCCATGAATATCCAGCTTTTTTTAACTGCAATCGAAAAAGACCAGATAGACTTGTCTGCCTGGTCTGATACAGAAAGTAGAGTGTTCCACGTGGAACATGGTGTTGTCACTATGGATGAAAAATCTATCAGGTCTGAAATATAAATTCTTGTCCGCCAGGTTGTTATGGATGTTTATTCTATCTGTACAAGATATCAGCACCGAAGACCTGATATAATGCACTAGTTCAAATAAGTGGTTGAAAACATGAGTACATCTGATACCTACGATTCTTCAAGTATTAAAGTTTTAAAAGGTCTGGAAGCGGTAAGAAAGCGCCCGGGCATGTATATCGGTGACACGGATGATGGTACCGGTTTGCACCATATGGTATTTGAAGTTGTCGATAATTCTATCGATGAGGCACTCGCTGGTCACTGTAGTGAGATAAGTGTAAAGATCCACTCTGATGCTTCGGTTACTGTGTCAGATAATGGTCGTGGCATCCCTACCGAAATGCATGAAGAAGAGGGTGTGTCAGCAGCTGAGGTGATACTTACTGTATTGCATGCCGGTGGTAAATTTGATGATAATTCATACAAGGTTTCCGGTGGTTTGCATGGCGTTGGTGTTTCAGTGGTTAATGCGCTATCCAGTAAGCTGGAACTCACTATTTATCGTAATGGTAAGAAACATCAGCAGGAATACAGTATGGGAGACGCTGTATCACCTCTGAAGGTTGTTGGAGATACAGAGAAGACCGGTACATCCATTCGTTTTTGGGCAAGTGAAAATATCTTTACCAATATTGAGTATCACTACGATATTCTAAGTAAACGTTTACGTGAGCTCTCATTCCTGAACTCCGGTGTACGTATTGTACTTTCTGATGAACGCACGGACAAAGAAGATGTTTTTGAATACGAAGGTGGAATCCGTTCATTTGTAAAGCATCTTAATAAAAACAAGACCCCGTTACATGAATCTGTGCTTTATTTCGTTGAAGAAAAGGATGATGTAACGGTTGAAGTTGCATTACAGTGGAATGATTCATACCAGGAAAATATCTATCCGTTTACCAATAATATTCCTCAAAAAGATGGCGGTTCTCATATCGCCGGTTTTCGTGGTGCTTTAACACGTAGTCTTAATAACTATGTCGATAAAGAAGGGGCTGCAAAAAAGGCCAAGGTAGCAGTCGCAGGTGATGATGCGCGTGAAGGTCTGACGGCTGTTGTATCCGTTAAAGTACCTGATCCCAAGTTTTCTTCTCAGACTAAAGATAAACTGGTTTCCTCGGAAGTAAAAGGCATCGTTGAATCACTGGTTTCAGAAAAATTACAGGAATTTTTATTAGAAAACCCTGCAGATGCAAAAGCGATAACGCAGAAGATTATTGATGCCGCTCGTGCCAGGGAAGCTGCGAGAAAGGCACGTGAGATGACACGTCGCAAGGGCGCGTTAGATATCGCCGGGTTACCAGGCAAGCTAGCAGACTGCCAGGAAAAAGATCCAGCACTGTGTGAAATCTACCTGGTGGAGGGTGACTCCGCTGGCGGTTCAGCAAAGCAAGGTCGTGATAGGGCTACACAGGCAATCCTGCCGCTAAAAGGTAAGATTTTAAATGTTGAAAAAGCCCGCTTCGATAAGATGCTTGGTTCTGCAGAAGTTGGTACCTTAATTACCGCGCTTGGTTGTGGCATAGGAAAAGAAGAATATAATCCTGATAAATTGCGTTATCACCGTATCATCATTATGACTGATGCGGACGTTGATGGCTCGCATATCAGGACCCTGTTGCTTACTTTCTTTTACCGTCAGATGACAGAACTGGTCGAACGCGGACATATATATATTGCTCAGCCCCCACTTTATAAAGTGAAGAAAGGCAAACAGGAGCGATATGTGAAAGATGACGATGAGCTGAATGCCTACCTGTTACAACAGGCATTAACCGGTGCTAAATTGTTTGTTTCAACAGACTCTCCTGCGATATCTGATACCGCACTGGAAGATATTTCACGTAATTATCTGGCAGCAAAAAATATCATTCAGCGATTATCCAGACGTATAGATATCAATATATTGCATCAGCTTATCAATATACAGGGGTTGTCAAAAGATAGTTTCAATAATAATGAAGAATTGCAGGATTATTCAGATAAATTATTGAAATCATTAGATAAATACAAGCTTTCTGGTATCTACTATCGTGCTAGTATTGTAGAAGATGATGATAATAATCTTGAACTGACAATAACAAAGAACCTGCATGGTCTGGATCATGATTATGTATTAAACAATAGCTTTTTTAATTCGACTGACTATGAGCACCTGTCTTCACTGGGTAATAAGCTGGACTCATTACTCGAAGAAAGTGCCTATATAGAACGTGGCGAAAAACAGAGAATGGTTGAAAATTTTGATCAGGTGATTGAATGGCTATTCTCTGAAGCGAGAAAGGGACAGAATATTCAGCGTTATAAAGGGCTGGGTGAAATGAATCCTGATCAGTTATGGGAAACGACTATGAATCCTGAAACCCGCCGCATGTTACAGGTCAGAATTGAAGATGCAGTTTCAGCAGATGAAGTATTTACTACCTTGATGGGAGACCAGGTAGAGCCACGTCGAGATTTTATTGAAGCCAATGCTTTAACAGCAACAAATATCGACACATAAGTAAACGTTTACTAACATTGAAATTGTATGCTTTTAAGTCGCTGCCGTTTAAAAAGATTATAAACAATGAAATATAATGATCTGCGTGACTTCATCGATCAACTTGAAAAAAAGGACTTATTGAAGCGCATCAGCGTTGAAGTTGACCCCTGCCTGGAAATCACTGAGATATGTGACCGCACCCTGAAACAACAGGGGCCAGCATTACTATTCGAAAATGTGAAAAATTCTTCTGTGCCTGTATTAACTAATCTATTCGGTACACCCGAACGTGTTGCCATGGGTATGGGTGAAGAGTCTATCGAAGCGCTGCGGGAAGTCGGCAAGTTACTGGCTTTCCTGAAAGAGCCTGATCCACCTAAAGGACTAAAAGACGCGTGGGAAAAAATGCCTGTATTCAAGCAGGTATTAAATATGGCGCCAAAAGTTGTCAAAAAAGCCCCCTGCCAGAAAATCGTCCATGAAAAAGAAGATATTGATCTAGGCCGCATTCCTGTTCAGACCTGTTGGCCTGGAGATGTCGCACCTTTGATAACCTGGGGACTGGTGATTACAAAGGGACCACATAAGGAAAGACAGAATCTGGGTATCTATCGTCAACAGGTGATAGCGAAAAATAAAGTGATAATGCGGTGGCTGGCGCAACGTGGTGGCGCCCTGGATTATCGTGAATGGCAACAAAAGAATCCTGAAGAGCCTTTTCCGATAGCGGTTGCTTTAGGAGCAGATCCGGCAACTATCCTGGCGGCCGTAACGCCAGTACCTGATGCCTTATCAGAATATGGCTTTGCTGGTTTATTACGTGGCAGTAAAACCGAAGTAGTAAAATGTGCGCTGAGCGACTTACAGGTACCGGCATCAGCAGAATATATTCTTGAAGGTTTTATCTATCCCGATGAATTTGCAGAGGAAGGGCCTTATGGTGATCACACAGGTTACTATAATGAAACAGAAAAATTTCCAGTCTTTACTATAGAAAGAATCACTCACCGGAAAGATCCGATATACCATAGCACTTATACAGGAAGACCACCTGACGAACCTGCGATCCTCGGCGTTGCTTTGAACGAGGTGTTTATACCTATACTACAAAAACAGTTTCCTGAAATAATTGATTTTTATCTGCCGCCAGAAGGATGTTCATATCGTGTCGCTGTCGTCAGTATGAAAAAGCAATATCCAGGGCATGCAAAACGCGTAATGATGGGAGTATGGTCTTTTTTGAGACAGTTCATGTATACCAAGTTTGTTATAGTGGTCGATGAGGATGTAAACACTCGAGACTGGCAGGATGTTATATGGGCGATGAGTACACGTGTTGATCCAGTGCGTGATTTTACTTTGGTGGAGAACACACCCATAGACTACCTTGATTTTGCTTCGCCCGTGTCAGGTCTTGGATCCAAAGTCGGAATAGATGCTACAAATAAATTACCCGGTGAAACAGACAGGGAATGGGGTACACCCATATCAATGGATGAAGCAGTCAAAGAGAAGATAGATCAGATTTGGTCGAGTCTGAATATCGATTAAGAATATGATTGATAGAAAGACAATATATTTTATATGCTGTTCATCGTTAGGATTTTTAAATGATAGTTTTGCAGCTGATAATCCGGTTGTGCAGATAGAAGATAAATATTGCCAATGGGAAGTGAAGGAATATGCAATCGAACAACCACTTTGTGGTTTCACAGGTAATGCTGAAAGAGGAAAAGCAATAGCTTCTGATGGTAACAGAGGAAATTGTCTCGCCTGCCATCAATTACCTATAGATGGTATTGAAGCATATGGAACGATCGGTCCACCACTCACAGGTATAGGTTCACGTCAAAGTGAAGGCTTTATAAGACTTAGAGTTGTTGATACTCGAAATATAAACCCAATGTCTATAATGCCCGGTTTTTACAGGGATCCAAAACTGATCAATCGTCCAGGTAAACCTTATATAGGCAGAACCTTTCTGACAGCACAGCAGGTCGAAGATGTTATAGCCTACCTGGTTTCATTAAAATGAAGAGTAACTTTAAAATAACTAGTATTTTATTATCAGTGTTAATAAACACGGTAGTTCATGCTGAGCCTTTATCCGGTTATGAATTCATAAAACCAGAGACTCGAGTCATGCAGGATGACGATTTTGCAAACCCTGGGTTACTCTCAGTCGAACGCGGACAAGAGCTATTCAATAAAAAACATGAGAAAGGAAAAGCCTGTGCAGACTGTCACGGTGAAGAAGGTGAAAAATTCGATAAGAAGAGTTTAGCTAGTTACCCGGTGTATGATGACAACTCAAAAGAAATAATCACCCTGCAAAAACGCATAAAAGATTGTCAGTCAACAATCACGGATAAGCCATCAGTAACTGACCACCCTGACCTAATCGATCTGGAAACATTCGTGAGAAACCGTGCACATGGTGAAAAAGTTAACATAAAAACAGAAGGTCCGGTAAATGAATTATTACGACAGGGTGAAGAGATATTCAATACGCGTTACGGTTTGATCGATATGTCATGTCAGCATTGTCATGGTTTTTATCCGGGTCAGATGATACGAGGTCAGAAAATCAGCCAGGGTCAGGCAAATGGTTTCCCAGCTTATCGATTAGCAACTGGTGAAATGGCTAACCTGCATCTTCGCATACAGCAGTGCATGACGCTGTTAAGAGCCGAGCCGTTTGCAACAGATTCAAATGAAATAAAACTATTAGGTCTTTACTTAATGTCGAGATCTAATGGGCTGGATATAGAAACTCCAGCCGTCAGATATTGACTTTAACTGGTTATGGCCAGGCAGTATTTTTATCCATCCAGCGCAGACACAAGATATACCACAGGCATATCGGTAACATCATTGCAGCCCAGCTCCAGTCTTCGATGACAAAGATTTTTGCCACCATTGCGCTACTTATAAATGTTTTCCATGGCAAGCAATAGATGGTGAAGATGATACACACCCATATCAGTAGAATGGCATGTTTACGTTTATGTATACTGGAAAAGGCCAGCAGTACCCAGAGAGGCATTTTTGCAGGTGTTGTCTTGTTCGAATCATCCATTATTATTTCTCCTGTGACATCAGGTCATCCAGTTCGTCTTCCATATGAAGCTCTGTCAATTCTGTAAAACCACCTATCCATTTGCCGTCGATGGCAATCTGGGGCACTGTTCGTGCACCATTCGTTATCTGTGAGAATTCTCTTAATCCTGCCTGATCGCGGTCAACTCTGACTTCATCATATGGGATGCCCCATTTAACTAACAGTGATTTTGTTTTATCACAGATAGGACAGATACCTGTACTGTATACTTTTAATCGCGCCATATAAAAACCATATAAATTGCTGTTTTCTTTTCAGAAAGAAATAAGAGAGAATGCTGGATCGAGCATATACTAAGCAAAATCAGACATAACCAGAGTTATTTTACATGAGTTTTAAAATACGTGTGCCGGCAAGCGGGCATGAGTTTTTCGCTGAACAGGGTGAAACCATTTTAGAAGCAGCGTTACGCCAGGGCGTAGGCTTGCCCTATGGTTGTCGTAATGGTGCCTGTGGTAGATGTGCCGGGGAAGTTATATCTGGTACAACAGAATACGATACCGAAGCATTACGTGCATTGGCAAAAAAAGAATTCGAAGAAGGTAAAACGATATTCTGTCAGGCGTGCGCTACAAGTGATCTTGAGATAAAAGTACGTGAGATTGTAAAAAGCACGGATATTGAAATAAAGACATTACCTTGTCGCGTAGAGAAAATGCAGCTACTGACTCATGATGTAATGAAACTGCAGTTAAAATTACCGGAGACAGAAAGATTGCAGTTTATGGCAGGACAATATATAGAGATTTTACTCAAAGATGGTAAACGCCGGGCATTTTCTATTGCAAATGCACCACATGATGATGCCTATATTGAACTGCATATACGACATGTACCTGATGGTGAATTTGGTGATTACGTATTTGATGGTTTGAAAGAAAAGACCCTGTTACGAATAGAGGGACCATTAGGAAGTTATTTCTTACGTGAAGACAGTGATCGTCCGATTATACTGATGGGAGGTGGTACCGGTTTTGCTCCGCTGAAAGGAATACTTGAACATGCTTTTCATATCAAATTTAATCGTCCTATTCATTTATTTTGTGGTGCACGTGCTAAACGTGATCTCTATATGGATGACATGGTTCAAGACTGGGTCAAGCATCATAATAACCTGAAGTATACGGCAGTATTGTCAGAACCTGCTGAATCAGATGGCTGGCAGGGAGAAACGGGTTTTGTCCACGAAAGCGTCGTTAAACACTATCCGGAACTTTCTGGTTTCGATGTGTATCTGAGTGGACCGCCACCGATGGTAAAAGCCGGCATGGATCTTTTTTATGAAAAAGGGTTGCCTGAAAACCAGATATTTTCAGATTCGTTTGAATACTCCGATGACGCACTGAAAGCTATGGGCATACAGAAACCGAAAACTGATGCCTGAAAAAACAACGTTAAAACAGTTGATGAAAAACCTGCCGCAACAGGGCGAGGTCGAATGGATAGGTATAAGACCAGAAAAGAGGACAGCCCTGGAAGAAGTGGATCGAGTTGTCGTATTAGCCAGTGGACTTGATGGTGATCATTATGCAGGCAGGAGCGGTAATCGAAGCGTGACTCTCATCCAGGCAGAGCACCTGCCAGTGATAGCATCATTATTACATAGGCCAAAGGTCGAACCGCAGATGCTAAGGAGAAATATCGTTATCAGTGGTATAAATTTAATGGCACTGAAAGATAGAGAGTTCAAGATAGGATCAGCAGTGCTGAAGATGACGGGCTTATGTCACCCCTGTTCACGTATGGAAGAATATTTTGGTGAGGGTGGGTATAACGCAGTCAGGGGGCATGGTGGTATAAATGCCAGTGTGGTTTTAACGGGAGAGATAAAGTTACACGATGCTGTAGTAGCGATCTAGGTTTTAACGATCATTAGTTGTGGTGTCTCCCGTTCAAAATCCTTGGTCAGGACTTCTTCACCATAATCGCCAGCGAGTAGATGCAGGCCCTGACGATAATATTCCTGTGCAGCATCAAGTTCATTCATGTGCTCTTCAAGCAGTCTTGCAAGTTTCAGGTAATTTTCAGGCATTGGTTTAATGGCTATACTTGCTTCTAGATAATTTAGAGCTTTACCCCATAAAGAACGTGATATACACATCTTACCTAATGCTAGAAGTAACCATGCATTTTGCTGGTGGTCTTCTAACCAGGCCTCGACAGTTTCCAGCTGGCTATTATCGACCATAACATCAAGCTCAGAATACAGGATGATAGTGCTCTCATGCCAGTTTTTATCGAGGTAGTGACGTAATACTTTTTCTGCTTCACCAGCCGCTTTTATATTGATCAACAATCTGGAGTAATGTTCGATAACCTGTGGGATGACTTTCAAGTGGCTGGATGTTTCATTCCAGAATTTGATCATAGGGTTGCTGTCACTGTTCCTGGCGAGATTGCTCAGCTGTCCTTTACAAACAATAATCTCAAAACCGAGAAGGCTATCAGCAGATAAATTACCATGTTGACTAAGAGCAGGGAGAATCTGTTTCAGTTTGTCCCAGTCCTGCAAGTGTTTATAAGTGTTTGCCAGCAAGGTCAGAACGTAAGAGTGTCTTTCAGAAAGTTTGTAGATCTGCTCCAGTGTAGCAAGAGCCTGTTCTGGCTGATCGTGCGCCAGCTGTAACTCGGCTTTAGTAAGTCCTATCGCTATATCAGCATCAGGGACTTCTATGTGAGCTGTTGCCAGGTATTCATCACGTCTATCATGTGCCCCCAGCTGCTGTGCTGCTCTAGCCGCTGTCAGGTAGACTAGTAGAGGGTTGTCACTGTATTTTACATGCTGCAGTAAAGTCTTTTCTGATTGCGCAAAATGGCCTTCCGCGTATTCTATGAAACCCTGTGTCAGTGAGGTATGGGCTTTTTCTGTGAGACGTTGCTTGCGTCTGCTGCCAAAATTGATGATGAGCTGCTCTATCAGCTGCCATATTTTTATAAAAACCAGGACTACGAACAGAGCACAAAGCGCCGCAGCGCCAAAAACGACAAGGTTGGTCTGAAAAGAAAAGCCGATAAAACTAAAACTTACTTGCCCCAGGTCTTTATGCTGGTACATAGTAAAACCGACAATAGTGATAACAGAGATCAGTGATATGTATAACAGACGGTTCATGTTTTTACCTGTCAGCGATGGTTTTAGTATCCATATACCTTTATAGGTTATCGCATCTGAAGATAAATATATAGCTGGCTAAATATTTATCATCACGGTCGTATTTACCGTTAACGGGAAAAATAGTCTTTCAGGGCGGACATGGCTGCTTCGTCAGTAGCATCTTCAGCAGTGATTATCGTCTTGAAACCATGTTGTCTTGCCAGTGTATATGCGCGTGGTGATGGCACGACGAGGGGGATATCTATCAATAAGCTCGGATCATCCATCAGTGTTATCAGGTTATCCAGGCCCTGGTTGCTGCTGATAGTGATGGCGTCGAGTTCAGAGACCTTGTCCTCGTCAAGTGGCGGATGTGGTGGCAGTTCACGTTGATATGTTTCAACATAACGAATCTGAGCACCACGGCGTATCAGGCTATCGCCGAGTAGAGCTCGACCACCCTGTCCACGAAAGATAAGAATACGGTGCCCGTCAATCTTCGGCATCTGGAATGCAGGATCGTTTAACAGTGACTCGGTGTTTTTTTCTGGTGCTTCTATATCGACATGTATATCCTGTTTCTCGAGCGCTTCGGTTGTCTTGTTGCCGATGGAAACGATAATAAAGTGTTCCGGTAATGCCGGAAAGTACTTCCTGCTCTGTTCCACAGCAGTAGGGCTGATAAAGATAGCCATGGTAAAACTATGTAACTGTTCGCGTAACAGGATCAGTTGCTGGATATCCAGTTTAGCCGGGGGTTGTATGTTTATAACCGGGTAGTGGAGCGTTTTACCGCCGGCACTTTCTATCAGGCGTCGTAAGTTCTGCTCGCGACCATCAGGGCGAGTTATGAGGATGGTTTTGTCAGTCAGTGGCTGATCCGGGATCATTAGTATTATTTTGCTGTATCAACGGCATCTATAGCTGAGTAATAATATTAGCAATATATTGAACCCTGCAAACAGGTTTTAGCGGACTTTTGATGCTTTCAGCTGCTTTCTGATCAGAGGTAGATGTCGTCGGCTTATTTCCAATAGATCACTTATCTCTGCGAAAAGCAGGCACGCATGACCATCGTTATTCTTTGTTAGTCCGTGCAGTTTCTGTTGGGAGACAATTGCATTCCGATGTATACGGATAAAATGCAAAGAGAATTCCTGCTCCAGGGATTTTAGAGACTCTTCGATCAGGTATTCCTGTTCAGCGGTACGTAATGTTACGTACTTCTGGTCCGCCTTGAAATATATCACGTCCTCTATAGGGATAAGTTCAAGCGAGCCTCTGCTCTTAACGCATATCTTCAGCCTGGCTCCATCCGTTTCATCCTGTCGTAGCTTGCTCAATTGTGCTTTGTTCATACGTTTGGCTGCCTCAAGTGCTGCTTCTAGCCGACTCTGCTTGATGGGTTTCAGCAGATAGTCGATGGCATGGGTCTCAAAGGCTTTCAGGGCATGTTCACCATAGGCGGTGGTAAATATGATTGCGGGCGGTTTATCCAGTCGGTTGATATAGCTTGCGGCCTCTATGCCATCCATCCCGGGCATCCTGATATCCATGAGTACAACGTCAGGTTGCGAAGCCTGGGTCTTGCGTAACGCATCTTCACCGGTTACGGCTTCACCGATGACCTGGTACGCCGTACTGCTGGCCAGGAGTTTTCTCAGGCGTTGTCTGGCGAGCTGTTCGTCGTCAACTATCAAAACGTTCATGTTTAACATCCAAAGGGATTATGAGTGAAACGGTATAATTGTCTTTGGTGTCATTTATGATGAACTCGCCCTGATTTCCATATACGAGTTTCAGGCGCTGTCTAATATTATCCTGCGCCATCTGGTTACCCTTTTTACTGTATGTCGCAGCCTGTTTGTCAGACTGCAAAGGGTTACAAACTGATAACTTGAGTTTGTAACCTATTTGTAGTGCAGAAATCTGTATTTTTCCACCTTCTGCGATGGGTTCAATACCATGATAGACCGCATTTTCTGCTAGCGGCTGGATACACAGCGAAGGGACTTCTGTATCGAGCAGGTTCTGGTCAATTTGCCATTCCAGCTGTAAGCGGTCTCCCAGGCGTAATGCTTCGATAGCGAGGTAGCTTTCGGTAAGTTCGATCTCGTCACCCAGGCGACTCATGTTGTCTTCACTGAGACTGGCTCGAAACAGATCAGACAGGTCTTCGATGGCTTTTTCGGCAACTTCCGGCGAGATAGTTATAAGGCTGGCAATAGTATTCATACTGTTGAACAGAAAATGTGGCCGTATTCGTGCGCGTAATGCCTGAATTTCAGCATGACTCTGAGCGGCAAGGTTTTTTCGCCATTGGAGCTGGATATAGAAATATCGGAGTATAAGGAAGTATATGACCGCGCTGATGGTCATGATACGTACCAGAAACAGCGTACCAGAAGAGTTGCCCTGATAGTCAATATAAAACAGGTTGCCGGCCTGGTTTGCCGTCAGACCGACCACAAGGCTGACGGCCATCATCAGACAGAAAGTGATGAACAGGCAGTGATTTTGTCTGTATCCGTTAAGCCAGTTACGAAGTTTACATAGTACGGCAGCATTTAATAGGGCGATCCAGATCATTAGCAACGAGGCGAAAGCCAGGTAGTCCCAGAATTGCTCTGCGCTGGATGAAGCGGCCATGGCAAAAATGATAGCGAGCACTTCTGTGAGCAATATAATGATGAAAAGGTTAGCCACCTCGCAAAAGTTAGGTAGCAAACAAGAGCTTAACTCGTTATCATTGCTGGAAATATTATTCGCTGTATATTCAGTCATTTACATTAGATAGACGAGAGCACATGGAAAGCAAGCGTAACGCATGGAAAAGCTTTTATTGATGTAAAAAAGATGACCTTGAAGCGGGTTTGATATACTTCCAGAAAATAACCAGACACTAGAGCTACAACACCATCATGAGCGACAACACAGATTCCGATAATTCAGCCACGACGACAAAGACGAACTCGGCATGGGGTGGTCGTTTCAGTGAGCAGACTGATGCCTTTGTTGAAGCCTTCACCGCATCGGTTCAGTTCGACCAGCGGATGTACAGGCAGGACATAGCCGGTTCGCGCGCTCATGCAAAAATGCTGAATAAGATAGCGGTACTCAGCGATGAAGATCTGAGCGCAATCCTGGGCGGGCTGGACACCGTGGCGCAGGAGATAGCAGAAGGTAAATTCGACTGGTCGATCGCACGTGAAGATGTACATATGAACATCGAAGCACGATTGACTGATCTGATCGGTGATGCCGGTAAACGATTGCATACGGGACGTTCCAGGAATGACCAGGTCGCTACAGATATCCGCCTGTATCTGCGCGAGCAAATTTCGTACATTATTAATGAAATCCGGCGATTACAGCATGGTATAGTGGAGATAGCCGAACGGGAGGCAGGTTCCATTATGCCGGGATTTACTCATTTACAGGTCGCGCAACCGGTGACTTTTGGTCACCATGTCATGGCCTGGTACGAGATGTTAAACCGTGATGCTTCCCGATTCCTGGATTGTCAGCAACGGATGAACATTTCGCCACTAGGCGCTGCCGCGCTTGCAGGAACAAGCTATCCGATCGACCGTGAGTTTACAGCGACCGAGCTTGGCTTCAGTGCGCCGACACAAAACTCGCTGGATTCGGTCAGTGACAGAGATTTTGCCATCGAGTTCTGTGCTGATGCAGCGATACTGCTGGTACATCTATCGCGTATGTCGGAAGAGCTGGTTATCTGGTCATCGGCGCAGTTTGATTTTATTGATCTGCCGGATCGTTTCTGTACGGGCTCTTCGATCATGCCGCAGAAGAAAAATCCGGATGTGCCCGAACTGGTGCGAGGCAAGACGGGCCGGGTGAACGGTCACCTGGTCAGCCTGCTAACACTGATGAAATCTCAGCCATTGGCGTATAATAAGGATAATCAGGAAGACAAAGAGCCTTTATTCGATAGCGTCGATACCGTGCTGGGATGCCTGCGTGCTTTCGCTGATATGGTACCGGCCATTATCTGCAAACATGAAAACATGTATAAGGCTGCGAAACAGGGGTTTTCGACAGCAACAGACCTGGCAGATTACCTGGTACGCAAAGACCTGCCGTTTCGTGATGCCCATGAGGTGGTAGGGAAAGCTGTGGCCATGGGTGTCAGTAGCAGCAAAGACTTGAGTGAACTGACACTAGCAGAGCTGCAGCAGTTTTCAGATAAGATAGATACGGATGTATTTGATGTGTTAACCCTGGAAGGTTCTGTAGCATCGCGAAATCACGTAGGTGGTACGGCGCCGGAGCAGGTGAGGAAAGCTGTCTCCAGGGCGAAGACTGAACTGGCGAGTAAAACTTAAAGGTCGTACTCTTAAGGAATAAAAATATATTATCGAGAAATGATGATGTCTCTAACGCATTTTGCTCCAGCGACAAACCTGTTGTGGAAGTATCTGGAAAGTATCGATATAAATCCGAAACCTTTATATATGAAGGCGGGGATTAAGCCTGAGCTTCTGTTAAACCCGAATGCACGAATAAGCATAAACAAAGTCGATGCCCTGTGGGAACATGCGGCAAAAGTTATAGAGGATCCATGCTTTGCCATCGATATGGCAGAGTTCTGGCACCCATCCAATATGGGAGCTTTAGGCTATGCGTGGATGGCCAGCTCGACCTTGAGACGTGGATTTAAACGCGCTGTCAGATATATTCATGTCGTCACGGAAGATCTGAACCTGAATATTGCCGATACACCTGCTGGTTTAAAAATCAGCGTTGATCTGGAAGACTCAATTTTTACCCTGCCGCAGCATCATGACCTGATCCTCACCATTATATTACACATGTGTCGCTTCAATTTTGGCGAGGAACTTATTCCGACAGAGGTGAGGCTGGCCCATCCAGAGCCAGCCTGTTCGAATAAGATAAAGGATTACTTTCAGGCCGAGGTGCAATTTGATAGCGAGCAGTCCAGTTTAACGCTTGCCAGGGCAGATGTAGACATGGTGCTACCATCCGGTAATAAACAGATCGCCCTGATGCATGACGAGATGTTGATGCGATACCTGGTCGAGATCAAGAAAGGCGACATCGTGCAGCAGGTGCAATCGATTATCCTGGAAAATCTGCCGGATGGCCAGGTGACAGATCGCCTGGTGGCAAGTGAGTTGAACCTTAGTGAGCGCAGTATGCAGCGACGTCTGAAAGAACATAAAACAACGTTCAGGTTCTTGCTGGATGGTGTTCGAGAGATGGTCGCAAAACAGTATATCGAAAACCCGATGAACCGGATGAGCGACATTGCTTTTTTACTGGGATTTTCGGAACAGAGTGCTTTTTCCCGCGCATTTAAAAAATGGACAGGTAAGTCCCCGGTTGAATATCGTAATTCTTTAAACTGATATTGAGGGGCTTGATCTTGTAGTTGAACCGCTTGAGAAAACTTTAATCAGGGAACTAGTTTTTCAATTCCTCGCGAATTATAGACAGCACCTGCCTGGTTGCATCGCGTAAGTCTGAAATTGCCTGTTCAGGCACCTGGGTCGAACCTTCACGGCCGATGAGTTCGATGGCTTCAGCTTTTTCTGCTAAACCAAATGCGCCGATGCTTCCACTAGAACTCTTCATCTTGTGAGAGATATTAAAAAGTGATTCTGCATTCTTGTTTTCGATAGCATCTTCTATCGCGCTCAGCTGTTCAGGCAGTGTCTCAATACAGAGGTTTAAAACCTCTTTGAAAGTATCGCCCATAAGTTCTTTCATCTCAGAGAATGCGGAGGCATCCATTGCGGTTTGTTGCATCGTGTTTCCTTTTCTTCAGTCTTTGTGTACGCGTGAATGGGTGTCACCAACAAGTACAGCTTCCGGCACATTGTATTTTAAAGTCGAGACGATATCTCCATAAACACCGGGTACCGCTTTAAAAGAAACCCATAACGTGTTCAGTTTCATATCGACGTTGGCGAATAATACTTCATTGCTGAATTGTTTGAGGGCAAACTCGATATTAGCGAGGGTATCTTTGATATATTGCTCTGGTCTTGTTTTAAGCTTTGGGATAATCATGAGCAGGTCACTTACCGGACCGCCTTCTTCGTCGCGAGTCGGGGCCAGCTTCCAGAGAGGTTGCGCTGGTTCGATATCGACACTTAGTTTTAAGTCTTTATTATCCATAGCTATAACTCTGTTAGTCACTCATGGAACCATTTCAGCTATTAATAGTGAATGATAACGTTGTTTTGAAGATGTTTTAGATAATATAGCCAAAGTGATGGCTAAAGGCGAACTGTTTTTATAAATTAAAGCCTGGCGAATTTTCTAAACATACAGAATGAAAGTTAAAGAACTTCCGTAAGCCATTGACGTATATGTTGAATCTCTTCGATACATACAGCGTGTCCCATATCGTATTCATGCCAGAGGACTTCGATGTTGTTTGCTGCGAGCAGCTCCATACTCTTTATTCCATACTCATAGGCCACGACATCATCCTGGCGCCCATGAGCCATAAATATTGTCGTTTCACTGACTGTATCGCTGATCTCGTCCTTCAGTTGATCGGGTAGCGGCATATAAGTTGAAAGAGCCATGATGCCAGCGAGTTGCCTGGGATATCGACAACCGCAATGCAGTGCGATAGCGCCGCCCTGTGAGAAACCGGCTACGATTATACGGCTGGATTCAATTCCATCAGCTTCCTGTGATTCGCATAACTGCCTGAGTATTTCGGAGGAGTCTTTGATTCCTGCTTCATCTTCCTGGTCAATGATGGACAGACTGCTGATGTCATACCAGCCTGGCATCTGGTAACCCTGGTTGATAGTGATGGGACGCAGCGGAGCATTAGGAAATATAAAGCGGATAGCGTAATGCGAGGGTAGTTGTAGCTGGTCGACGATCGGTACAAAATCATTGCCGTCAGCGCCGAGGCCATGTAACCATATTATTGCAGCATCAGGCTGTTCACGGGTTTCGATTATGATAGCGTCGAGTTGAGACATTCTGTGTAGTTTCCTAGTAAAGAGTTTCAGGTTTATTTTGTGGCAACGACAAAAAATAGGTTTCGTTGTCAGTTGAATATTGCAATAATAATCACCAAACAACAATGAAAGTAATTATCAGATCAGTGAAACTTCTAGTCTTATTATCGGCATTAATATTATCGTCCTGTGGTATGCAGGGTGATCTCTATCTGCCGGAAGAAAATCCCGACAAACCATCCCAGAACAAATAAAAAGTTAACGTATCTATGGATTTTTTCGATTACAAAGATGCTCGCCTGTGGGCTGAAGAAGTTGATATAGCAGCCAGCATTGATGACTGGGGAACACCCTGTTATGTCTATTCGCGCGCCACTTTAGAGCGTCACTGGAAAGCGTTTGATACAGCTTTGGGGTCTCAGCCACACCTGGTCTGTTATGCAGTAAAGGCTAACTCAAACCTCGCCGTACTAAACATCCTGGCAAAGCTTGGCTCCGGTTTTGATATCGTATCGCTAGGCGAACTGGAACGTGTAATTAAAGCAGGCGGCAGCGCCGATAAAATCGTTTTCTCCGGTGTGGGTAAAACGGCCGAAGAGATGCATCGTGCGCTGGAAGTTGGCATTCGCTGTTTTAATGTAGAGTCACATGCCGAGCTGCTGCTGCTGCAACAGGTTGCGGCGGAAAAAGGAGTGCGTGCGCCGGTATCGCTGCGGGTTAATCCCGATGTCGATGCAAAAACACATCCATACATATCTACCGGACTAAAAGATAATAAGTTTGGCATCGCGATAGAAGAAGCAGCGGAGGTCTACCAGCTAATCGCTGACTCTGATCACCTTGAAGTTGTCGGTGTGGACTGCCATATCGGTTCACAGCTGACCGATGTAGAACCCTTTGTCGATGCTCTGGATCGTGTGCTGACACTGGTCGACCGTCTGGCAGAAAGAGGTATCATGCTGCATCACCTGGATCTGGGGGGAGGACTTGGTATCCGTTATCATGATGAGACGCCTCCTTTGCCTGAAGAACAGATTGCCGCATTGATGCAGCGTTTACAGGGAAGGGAGTTTGAAATACTCATCGAGCCTGGACGAGCGATCTCTGGTAACGCCGGTATTTTGCTTACCAGGGTGCTGTACACCAAGCATAATGTCGATAAGAATTTTGCTGTAGTCGATGCGGCGATGAATGACCTTATGCGGCCCGCTTTATACCAGGCATGGCAGGCGATTAAACCAGTGATCGAAGGTTCATCTGAGCAAGCAAAAATCTATGATGTAGTAGGGCCGATATGTGAAACTGGTGACTTTCTTGGCAAAGATCGCGAGCTGGCGATTGCTTCAGGAGACTTGCTGGCGGTGATGTCTGCTGGTGCTTATGGTTTTAGCATGAGCTCAAACTACAATTCTCGACCGCGGGTCGCCGAAATCATGGTCGACGGTGACAATTATCAGGTTGTACGCAAGCGTGAAACCGTAGAACAGCTGTTTGAAAATGAAACTGTGCTAGACGGTGAATAATTCACAGCTTGACAACAGCGTGATCTCTATTATCGGCAGGCTTAAGTCATCATCCGAACCACACGAATGTCAGGGTTTGTGTCAGATATTTTCGCCGTAAATCATTGTTTTTCTGCGAGACCTGACATTTTGTCCTGTTTTTCTTCTCCGGCTTTGTTATTCTTGTCAGGATATTTACGATGAATGTTTCAGGAGTCACAGATGAGTTTGTTAAGTAAATTAGTTTTCCTTTTGTTCTTAGCCAGCGTTTTTGGCCCGTCTTATGCGGCTATCGAAAGTACTGATTTTACCGAGTGTAAAGTCTTCAGTGATAGTGATAAGAAAGACGGTGACAAAAAAGAAGGTGAAGAGGAAGAGCCAGATTGCGAATAGAGCGTGAAAGTTTAACCGAACGTTCTTATTCGACAAGTTGCTTGAAATACAAATAATAAGTAAAACCACATAACCTACCTAAGAGATATTTGAGGAGTTTTTAAAATGAAATCAAGAGTTTTAATTGCTGCATTTGCAGCTACTTTAGTCTTTTCTGCCAATGTAAGCGCTAATAAACCAGTCGGCATTACACCGGACATGAAAGAAGCTACCGTTAAGCACAATGGTGAGTCTTTCACTATCACACGTAATCAGGACAACAAGAACACAGTTAATCCTGCATTCGCGAAAACTTCTCGTCCTTGTCCTCCATTCTGTATCCAGCCTGTAGTTCTGGCACCGGGGGTCGAGACTATCGCTGAAGTCGAAATCATCGACTACATCAAGAAGATGTCTGACGGTGATAACAGCATCCTGGTGGTCGATTCACGCACACCTGACTGGGTCAAAAAAGGCACCATCCCGGGTGCGAAGAACCTGCCCTGGACAAGTCTGAACCCCAAGAAAGGCGCAACCACTGAAGGTATCGTCAAGATCCTGACTGAAGAGTTCGGCGCCAAGCTGAAAGGTGATAACGGGATCATCGATGTTGATGATGCTATCGTGAATAATTCTGTAGGTGATGTTATCGATTACAGCAACGCCAAGACCCTGGTCATGTTCTGTAACGGTATGTGGTGCGGCCAGTCGCCGAACAACATCATGAACCTGCTGAAATTCGGCTACCCTGCTGAGAAGATCAAATGGTACCGTGGTGGTATGCAGGACTGGGAGATTCTCGGTCTGAGTACTGTGCCTGGTAAGTAACCGTTAAAAGTAGTATTTAATGATGAGGTAGTCTGAAAATACTACCTGCTTGGTGATAAAGCCGCCCTTTATAGGGCGGCTTTTTTATTGGAAGCTGTATGATTATCAGTCAGATATTGTCTGTTCATTAATAACGTAATGGGTGCTGGCTGGATCTTGCTAGTTTCATAGTCTGCTGCAGAAGGCAAGTCCAGACAATAATTTAGATTGCGAAGCGGGTATCTCACAGGGTATGCTCAAGTTATTGATATGGTATTGATTTAAGCTGCGCATGGCAGTTGTTCAAGATTAAAATGGAAATTAGATTTACTAAAATGCATGGCCTGGGTAATGACTTTGTCGTTATCGATGCACTCACCCAGGCGATCGATTTAAGCGCCGAGCAGATAGTCGCTATCTCAGATCGGCACCTTGGTATTGGCTGTGATCAACTGTTGCTGGTCGAAAAACCAACACTGGAGCCGGCAGAGTTCCGCTATCGGATATTTAATAGTGACGGTGGTGAGGTAGAGCAGTGCGGCAATGGTGCACGCTGTTTCGCGCTATTTGTGCGTCGCCAGGGTTTAACAACGAGCAGTATAATCCCGGTAGAGACAGCTGGCGGCCTGATCGTGCTCAGAGTAGAGGGTGAGCTGGTCGAGGTTAATATGGGGACACCTGACTTTAATCCACAAAGCTTGCCTTTTTTAGTAGATAATCGAGCAGAAACCTATAATCTGGTGGTGAACGGTGCTGAATATGCTATAGGTGCTGTATCGATGGGAAATCCGCATGCGGTAATGCCTGTAGATGACCTGGACACGGTAGATATAGAAAGACTAGGTGCGGCAATAGAGGCGCATCCGATGTTTCCAAACCGGGTAAATGCCGGGTTTATGCAGATAGTTAACCGCGGTGAAATTCGTCTTAGGGTATATGAGCGTGGCGCTGGTGAAACTATGGCATGTGGTACAGGAGCATGTGCCGCAGTAGCTGTCGGGCGATTACTGGGTTTGCTCGATGAATGTGTGACGGTACATCTATTGGGTGGTGATTTGTCAATAAGGTGGTCCGGTGAAGGTCATGAGTTATTAATGACCGGGCCGGCAACGACGGTTTTTGATGGCATAATAAATATAGAGAATTAAATGGGCTGAATACGTGAGTAAAATAGATACAGCGGTAAATAAAATAAAACAAGAAATCAATAACGAAGGGGCTTCTACAGAAAAAGAGCAACGGCTAGCAGCTGAGTTACAGCTGGTCAGCCAGCTGCGTGAAAACCCTGGCATTTTAAATCGACACCCCGAGCTGTTGACGATACTGGAAGTGTCACACCAGAGCGGTGGTGCAGTATCGCTTATAGAGCGTCAGGTAACGATGTTGCGGTCACAGCTTAGAGAGCAGGAAAAACGCATGCTCGAATTGATGGATGTGGCGCGCGATAATGAACGATTATCTGACATACGTCACCGCCTGGCCGTCGATCTGTTCTCGGCTCATGATACGGATGACGTCATCAGCACCGTACTTGATACCTTCAAAACCGAGCTTTCTGCCGATCATGCGGTGGTAAAACTTTTCAGTAACGATAAAGAGTTAATTGAGCAATCGGCAGGACTGTTTGTTGATGGTGCTGCTGAGGCGTTGATGGCATTCAAAACCATGCTGCAACATAAAAATACCATCTGTGGCCGATCAACCGCTGAGCAGAAAGAATACCTGTTTGCTGAAAAAGCTGAAGAGATAAAATCGGTGGCAGTCATACCCCTGGTCTCAGGTGCAAACCTGGGCCTCATAGGCCTGGGGTCAAATGACATAAAACGATTTAATTCATCGATGGGTACGGAATTCCTGTCACAGATTGGTGAACTGGTCAGCGCTTCACTGGCTGTACATCTTGAACAATAAACAAGATGACCTCATCGTCACCAAAACCAGCTTTGCAGAATAAAGACCTGCAACGGTTTTATAGCTACTTACAGTCTGAGCGGCGATATTCTATACATACGGTTTCGGCCTACCAGCGTGATATCGGGCACTTTCTGAAATGCAGCGGTCTTGAAGAAACACTGGAAATTTGCTGGGATGATATCCGGCAGGCAGATATACGGCGTTGTGTCGCCATGCTGCACCGCCAGGGTCTATCCGGTAAAAGTCTGCAGCGATGGTTGTCTTCGATACGCAGCCTATATAAATTCTTATGCAGATTTAAGCGGGCGGTAAATAATCCTGCAGTAGGTGTTCCTGCACCAAAAGCAGCAAAGCGCCTGCCGGATACCCTTAATGCAGATGAGATTGACCAGTTATTGAATACCCGTGATCGAAAATTGAACAACAAAGATAACAGGCTGAACATTCGAGATACTGCAATGATGGAGCTGATGTATGCCTGTGGCTTGCGTCTCTCTGAATTGAGCGGCCTGAACCTGCAGGATATCGACTGGCAACAGCAAACCATACAGGTTACCGGTAAAGCACAGAAGCAGCGCCGCTTACCTTTCGGGCGTAAAGCAAAGAATGCGGTCAAACAGTGGTTAGCGCAACGAGAACAGCAAGCTGAAATAACGGAAAGCGCTCTCTTTATCAGTTCGCGCGGCACTCGTATGAGTAATAGCAGTATTCAAAAACGCCTGAAACAGATGGCGCTTGAACAGGGGATAAACACGAACGTGTATCCGCATATGCTGCGCCATTCATTTGCCTCACACATTCTGGAGTCATCCAAAGATCTGCGAGCGGTACAGGAACTGCTCGGACATGCCAACCTGAGTACCACGCAGGTTTATACGCATCTTGATTTTCAGCACCTCGCCGGTGTCTATGATGATGCGCATCCCCGTGCCAGGAAAAAATAATAGCATCACCACGATAAGCCGGTTGTTTTGCCCAGCCTGTCTGCTTGCTTTATAATGAGCGGATAATATTCGTAATAAACCACTGAAAGTACAATGATAATAACGCTGTCACCCTCAAAAGGTCAGGACTTCGAAGAGCCCAGCCTGTCAAAAAAATACAGTAAACCCGCTGACATCAAAGATTCTGAGTTGCTGATAAAAGAGTTGCGCAAGATAAACAGCAAAAAGCTGCAGCAGATGATGGCGGTTAGTGAGAATATTGCTAATTTGAACGTCGAGCGCTACAAAACATTTGACACCCCGTTTACCACCAAAAATGCAAAACAGGCGATATTTGCATTCAAGGGTGATGTTTATGGCGGGCTAGACCTTGCATCATTTGATGAGGAAGATTTTAGTTATGCGCAGCAGCATCTGAGAATCCTCTCGGGATTATATGGTTGCCTGCGACCGCTGGACCTAATCCAGCCATACCGGCTTGAGATGAAAACTAAATTAAAAAATGAACGTGGCGATAATCTATACCAGTTCTGGGATGACAGGATTACTAAAAGCATAAACAAAGAGCTGAAGAAACAGCAGGAGCCGGTAGTGGTCAACCTGGCATCTAACGAATATTTTAAAGCGGTTAAACCTAAGCTGCTCGAAGGGCGCTTATTGAATATAAATTTTAAAGAGAGCAAAGGCGGCAAGACTCGAGTCGTTGCAATTTTTGCCAAGCGCGCCAGGGGCATGATGGCTGACTATATAATCCGTAACCGTATAGAAAACCCGGAAAACCTTAAGGAATTCAAGCTGGCAGGCTATAAGTTTGATAAATCTTTGTCTGACGACACACAGTGGACATTTGAAAGGCCTCAGCCCTGAATACATGGTTTTAGCTGTCTTCCAATAAGGGTCATATGGTCGCTAAGCATGTTGAATATTCACTGTTAGCCCACAGATAGAAATAAGCTTGAATCACTCATGGTATGAGCGGCCCTCACCTTAGTGTAAAATCACCTTTTCCTTATACAGGCCGCTATTTACCTGTAAAAAATACCTCGCTAGCTGGAGTTAAAAAAGTGGAGACATTTCACGGTACAACTATCTTAACCGTCCGCCGGGATGGAAAAGTCGTGGTCGGTGGTGATGGTCAGGTGACACTGGGCAATACCGTGATGAAAGGTAATGCTACCAAGGTCAGAAAGATCTATGGCGGCAAGGTCATCGTCGGATTTGCCGGTGCCACAGCCGATGCATTTACCCTGCTCGAGCGTTTTGAAGCGATGCTGGAGCGGCATGGTGGTCAGTTAAAACGTGCTGCCGTGGAGCTGGCAAAAGACTGGCGTACCGACCGCGTACTGCGTAAGCTGGAAGCCATGCTGATCGTGGCGGACGCAGAGGCTTCTCTGCTTGTATCGGGTACCGGCGATGTGATCGAAGCGTATGATGACCTGATCGCTATCGGTTCAGGTGGACCCTATGCGCAATCTGCAGCCAGGGCGTTATTTGATAGTACAGAGCTGCCGGCAAGGGATATCGTAGTAAAAAGCCTGGAGATCGCGGGAGATATCTGTATCTATACCAACCATTCCCGTACGATCGAAGAGATTTAGATAGAAGTTTAATGGCTTTCGTGATCGAAACTTATAGCAGCATTTACCAACAAGATTTAGATTTTTAGTTAAAGGTTGAAGTTATATGTCTGAAATGACACCTCGTGAGATAGTTCAGGAACTAGATAAGCATATCGTTGGTCAGCACGATGCCAAACGGGCCGTAGCGATTGCTTTGCGTAACCGTTGGCGTCGCATGCAGGTTCATAAAGAATTACGAGACGAGATCACGCCGAAAAATATACTGATGATCGGTCCAACCGGCGTCGGCAAAACGGAGATCGCTAGACGTCTGGCGCATCTTGCTAATGCTCCTTTCGTCAAGGTGGAAGCGACAAAGTTCACCGAAGTTGGCTATGTTGGCCGTGAAGTTGACTCTATCATCCGTGACCTTGTCGACATGTCGGTTAAAACGACTCGAGAGCAGGAGATGGCAAAAGTACGTCATTTAGCGGAGAAAGCGGCAGAAGAGCGTATTCTGGATGCATTATTGCCTCCGGCCAGAAACGAGTTTGGCGAGCCGGTGGACGATCGAGATAACACTACGAGACAGAAATTCAGAGATAAACTGCGAAACGGCGAACTGGATGATAAAGAGATCGAACTGGAGGTCTCGGCATCACCCGTAGGCGTAGAGATCATGGCGCCACCAGGTATGGAAGAGATGACCTCTCAGCTGCAGGGCATGTTCCAGAACATGGGCAGTGATAAGAAAAAGAAGAGCAAGCTGCGCATCGATAAAGCACGAAAAGTTATCCTCGATGAAGAAGCCGGCAAGCTGGTTAAAGAAGAAGAGATCAAGTCGCGGGCGGTAGAAAATGCTGAACAGAATGGTATCGTCTTTATCGATGAGATCGATAAGGTAGCGAAACGCGCCGATAGCGGAGGTGGTGCAGATGTTTCTCGCGAAGGCGTACAACGTGACCTGCTGCCCCTGGTAGAAGGCTGTACCGTCACGACCAAATACGGCATGGTAAAAACAGACCATATCCTGTTTATCGCTTCCGGTGCATTTCACCTGACCAAACCGAGTGACCTGATCCCTGAATTGCAGGGGCGCCTACCGATACGGGTAGAGCTCTCAGCGTTAAACGCGGAAGATTTCGAGCGCATATTAACCGAGCCAGACGCCGCATTAACGGTACAATACAAAGCGCTGATGAAGACAGAAGGCCTGACCATCAACTTTACCGAAGACGGTGTTAAACAGATTGCCGAATCTGCCTATCATGTAAATGAGAGTGCTGAAAATATCGGTGCACGAAGGTTACACACCATCATGGAGCGACTGCTCGAAGATATCTCCTTTTCGGCACCGGATAGGGCTGGTGAGACAATCTCCATCGATGCAGAGCATGTGAATAACAGCCTTGGTGAGTTAATCATCAATGAAGACTTGAGCCGTTATATTCTATAAACAGAAGCACAATAAATTAATAAGTCAGAAGGCAAAACTATGAGACCAGTAAATATCAACCTGCACCAGAAAAGCCGTGTTCTAGAGATAGAGTATGAGGATGGTGCCAAGTTTCAACTGCCCTGTGAGTACCTTCGCGTATACTCACCGTCAGCAGAGGTGACCGGGCATGGTCCAGGCCAGGAAGTCCTGCAGCTGAACAAGGAAGAGGTTAATATCGAATCGATCGAACCGCAGGGCAATTATGCGTTGAAGTTTATCTATGATGACAAACATGACTCTGGCATATACACCTGGGAATATCTCTATGAGCTGGGTTCGAATTATGAGGCCAAATGGCAGGATTACCTCGACCGTTTAAAAGAAGCCGGTCATGAGCGCAGAAAGATAGATTAAAATCGGGTCCTATAGAGCAGATATTAGTATGTCAAAGAAAGAGACGCATTTCGGTTACAAAACAGTCGATGAAAACCTGAAAGAAGGACTGGTCGCCGGTGTCTTTGACTCAGTCGCCAGCAAGTACGACATCATGAATGATGTTATGTCGTTTGGCATCCACCGTATCTGGAAAAAGATCGCCATGCAGCATACCGGCTTAAAACCGGGAGGTGTGGCGCTTGATGTGGCCGGCGGTACCGGTGACCTGACCATGCAGATGTCAAAACAGGTCGGGCCGACAGGAAAGATCATCATCTCTGATATCAATGCGGCGATGCTGGAAGAAGGACGTAAGCGACTGCTGGATAAAGGTTATGCCGGTAATATCGAATTTGTCGAAGCCAATGCCGAAGAACTGCCTTTTGATGACGACAGCTTCGACTGTATCACTATCGCGTTTGGCCTGCGCAACGTGACGCATCAGCTGAAAGCGCTGCAGTCTATGTACCGTGTATTAAAACCAGGCGGTCGCCTGCTGGTGCTGGAGTTTTCAAAACCGGTGATGCCGGGGCTGGATAAAGTATATGATTTTTATTCATTTAATATACTACCGAAGATGGGCAAGCTGATCGCCAACGATGAAGACAGCTACCGTTACCTGGCAGAATCTATCCGTATGCACCCGGACCAGGAAACGCTGAAGCAGATGATGATCGAAGCCGGTTTCGAACGATGCACATACCATAACATGACTGGTGGCATCGTCGCGCTGCATAAAGGATTCAAACTCTAACTTCATGCTGTTCGCCTATGTTAATCCTTGAGTCGGTCATCAACCGTTATCTTGCACTTGACCCGGAGATGCTGGGCAAGCTGGCAGAGTTTGACGGGAAGGTCATAAAACTGGAGATCACCGGCATCGATAAGACGCTGTATATGTTGCCCGGGCAGAGCGGCATACAGGTACTGGTTGAATATGATGGTGAGCCCGATACCATTTTGCATGGTACGCCCATTTCCCTGTTCAAAATGGGCCTGGTGTCGAATGCGGCAAACCTGTTATTGAAAGGCGAGGTCGAGATCAGTGGTGATACCCGCCTTGGCCACCGGTTTAAAAATGTATTCTCGCAGATGGATATTGACTGGTCGGAGCCACTGGCAGGTTTTGTCGGAGATGGTCTGGCATATCAGCTTCAGCAGGCAGGCAGTAAACTGGGTCGATGGGGAAAAGACACGGTCAAATCGGTTTCGAGCAGTTTCAGTGAATACCTGCAGGAAGAGAGCCGTGATGTGGTTACCGAGACCGAGCTGGAAATGTTCAATAAAGATGTTGATCGCTTGAGAGAAGATGTTGATCGTCTGCAGGCAAAGATCGACCTGATTACAGGCCCCGAGGCTCAGCATCAGGGCCAAAACAATAATAATAACGAAAACAGATAGCAGAATGTCATAACAATGCCGTTACTTACACCTGGTCAATTTATAAGAATGTTACGCATTAACTGGGTGTTGATGCGGCATGGTCTGGATGACATCGTCTTTGCGACCCACCTGTTTCGGCCTTTTCGCTTCATCATCTATCTGTTTCCCTGGAACTGGTTCCGTCGTAAACGTAAGCCACGTGCCGTGCGTATGCGTGAAGCTCTGGAAGACCTTGGGCCGATCTTTATCAAGTTCGGCCAGATGTTATCGACCAGGCGCGATCTGCTGGCAGATGACATTGCGGACGAACTACAACGTCTGCAGGATAATGTGCCGGTATTTCCCGGCAACCAGGCCAGGAAGATTATCGAAAAAGCATTCGGTAAAAGTACTGATGACCTGTTCGAGACATTCGAAGAGCAACCACTGGCCTCTGCTTCCATCGCGCAGGTACATGCCGCCGTTCTAAATAGCGGCGAAGAAGTCATCGTCAAAGTTCTGCGCCCCGATATCCTGCCGGTCATCAAACGTGACATATCACTGCTATACATCATCGCTGAACTCGCTGCCAGGTATTCATCACAGTTAAGGCGTCTACGTCCGGTCGAGGTGATAGAAGAATACGAAAAGACCATCCTGGACGAGCTGGACCTGATGCGAGAAGCGGCCAATGCCAGTCAGTTGCGGCGTAATTTCGATGGCTCAAGTGATCTGTATGTGCCGGAAGTGTACTGGGATTACGTGCGCAAAAATGTACTGGTCATGGAGAGGATCTACGGCACACCGATTCGTGATGTCGATAGCCTGATAGCGCAGAACACCGATATGGAACGCCTGGCGGCATTAGGCGTCGAGATATTTTTTACCCAGGTGTTCAGCGACAATTTTTTTCATGCGGATATGCATCCGGGAAACATCTTCGTCGATACCACTGATCCCCGTCGCCCGAAATATGTCGCCGTTGATTTCGGTATCATGGGAACGTTGAGCCAGACCGACAAGCGTTACCTGGCAGAAAATTTCCTGGCCTTTTTCCAGCGAGACTATTACAAGGTCGCCAAGCTGCATGTCGAATCCGGCTGGGTGCCGTCCCACACCCGTGTCGATGAGTTTGAATCGGCGATAAGAAGTGTCTGCGAACCCATCTTCGAGAAACCACTGAAAGAGATCTCGTTCGGTCAGCTGTTATTGCGTTTATTTCAGACCGCACGAAGATTTAATATGGAAGTACAGCCACAGCTGGTGCTGTTACAGAAAACACTGCTCAATATCGAGGGCCTTGGTCGACAGTTATATCCGGATCTCGATCTCTGGCGAACGGCCAAGCCCTTCCTGGAACAATGGATGGAAGAGCAGGTCGGCGCAAAAGCCATGTTGCGTAATATCAAAGATGATCTGCCATACCTGATCGAAAAACTGCCCGAGATGCCAGGACTGATCTACAAGAGCCTGAAAACTTATGCCGACGGTGAATATCATCAGCAGCAAGCCGATGAATTAAAAAAACTTCGTTTGCATATAGATCAGAACCATCAACGTAGCGCTTATGTTACCAGTGGTTCTGCCGTGCTCGTTGGCGCATCGGTTATCTATGCTTTGGCTGACTCGGTGCCGATGATGCTGGGCGCCCCGGTACTGGCATGGCTGTCAGCTATTACAGGCATACTATTAGTTATTAACGGACTTAAAAAATAATCAACAAGTTTATAAATATTCAGCAAGCCATATTCTTTATCTGCAGCTCATTCTTTATTGCCAGGCTTGCTTTTGCTGTAGATCCGGAGCTGGACTGGAAGACCATCGAGAGCCAGCACCTCTATGTGCATTATGCGGCGGGTAATAAAGCGATTGCTGAAAGAGCAGTGGTGATCGCGGAAGAGGCCCATGAGCGCCTGACAAAAGAATTTAACTGGGTCCCCGGAGAAAAGACTCATATCATCCTGAGTGATGAGACTGATCAGCCAAACGGTTATGCCACCCCTTTGTATTTTAATCGTACCGTATTATTCCTCGCGCCGCCGACCAGTGTAAATACATTAGAAGACTTCGATGACTGGCTAAAGATCCTGATCGTCCATGAGTATACGCACATCGTACATCTCGATATGAGTTCCGGTTCACCGGAGTTTTTGAGGAATGTCTTTGGCCGGTTTTTGTTCCTGTTTCCCAACCTGTTCCAGCCGGCATGGGTGCTCGAAGGGATTGCCACCCAGAAAGAAACAGATATCGAGCATGGTACCGGTCGTGGCCAGAGCACTATGTTCGCGTCGATGATGCGAGAAGAGCTGGCTAATGGTCTGCAGCCTGTCTCACATGTAAATCTTCCAGTGACGACCTGGCCGGCGGGTACGACACGCTATCTCTATGGCGTCTATTTTATGAACTTCTTGGCTGAACAGTATGGCGAAGACAAGTTGCATGAATGGATAGAAGAATACGGAGATAACCTGCTGCCATTCTTTATCAATACCAATGCCGGACAGACGCTGGGTAAGAATCTGACACCGTTATGGCAGGAGTTTGAACAGTGGCTGCAGAGTAAATTTCAGCCACAGATCGACCGGATCGAGGCAGCAGGGGTGAAGCAGGGTGAACAGTTATCCGTCGGTGCTTACAGGACCAATGCAGTACATGCGTTTTCAACGGAGACAGGTGACGAAGTCTACTATGTAAGCAATACCGGATATCAAAGTTCCAGGTTGATGCATGTTGATTCATCAGGCAATTCTGAACAGCTGTTACGTTTAAACAGGGTAACCAACCTGGATGTACATCCCACGTCAGGACTGATATTGACGCAGAATGAATACTGTAATAATTACACCATCTACAGTGACATCTATTCATATGATAAAAAAACAAAGAACCTGAAGCGGCTGACCGAGTGCGGACGTTACCTGTATGCCGCATGGTTCCCGGACGGTAACCAGATGGCAGCAGTAAAAAACAGCACTGGCCATTTTGAGCTGCACTTACTGGACAAACAGGCCCAGCTGGAAGAAGTATTGTGGCAGGGCAGTGATGGTGAGATCGTCGGTCAGATAGATGTCTCAGTAGATGGATCGAATATCGTTGCAGCTGTCTGGCGAAAAAGTACAGGCTGGAATATAGAGCTTTTTGATGTCGCGGCAAGAAAGTGGCGCATGATAACGACGGGTACCAGCATCGCGGCTAATCCGCAATACGTTCCTGATGGTGATATCCTGTTCAGTCTTGAACTGGGCGGAGTCTACAACCTTTACCGTTATCACCCCGATACAGGCGAGGTCGATCAGCTGACCAATCTTCTTGGCGGTGCGTTTCAGTCCAGCCAGGCCAGCGAAGGCGGACCGGTTTTTTATGCAGGCTACAGTGCTGACGGCTACTCTATAAACAGGATGGATGATGTTACGCCTTTTTCCCAGGCACCGGCATTTGATGATGATCGCTTGCAGCTGATCGATTATGTCATCACCCCTCATGAGCAGCGAGATTACTCTGCATGGTCAAATTTCTACCCGCGCTGGTGGTTTCCATCGTGGCAGTTTTCAGATCAGCGTTCAGAGCTGGGTGTGATGACTGCTGGTGCTGATGCCCTCGGCATCCATAATTATTCACTGACCGCCAGTTACGACTTCAAACTGGATCAGCCGGCGGCGGAGATGAGTTATGCTTATGCAGACCGCCTGTACCTCTCTGCTATAAGGCAAAACGAGATAAGTCTGGACAGCAACCAGGCAGTAGCGCGCCTGTCAAAACGCAGCATCGCAAGTGCAACGCTGGCTTTTCCCAATAACCGTATACATGAGCAGTCAAACCTGCTGTTCAGCATCATCTATGACGATACCTCTGATGAGGAGCTGGCTGCAGGAGTAATGCCGCTAGATGATTTCATAGACAATATACTGGGTGCAGCCTGGTTATATAACTCTGCAGATATCAATCCCTTATCTATCAGCAAGAATGATGGCATGAGCCTGCGCCTGGTCGCTGAAGATAGTGATACATTAAACTCTGATTATACCGGGCAGGTATACACTCTTGACTGGCGCCAGTATATTCGTACCGGTAAGGAGAGCGTGCTGGCAATACGGTTGTTGCAGGGCTGGGGCAGCGATCAGCCGCGCCCGTTTCAGCTCGGTGGCGTTATTTCACAGGCAGGCGCAAGCAATATCCTGTTAGGTACGAGCTATGAATCTGTGTTCGATAAACGCAGTTATTCGCTACGAGGTTATAAAGAAGGCTTGCCGCAATTGCGTGGTCGTCGCGCCCAGCTGATTAGTGGTGAATGGCGTGTTCCCCTGCAGCGTACAGAGAGAGGCATCATGGCACCGCCCGTTGGCGTAATGCAATGGTTTGGAACCATCTTTGCCGAGGCCGGCAGTACATACCAGGACTCACCAGACAAGTACTACTCCAGTGCAGGGCTGGAGATCGATGCAGATTTAAGTGTTTTTTACTACCTGGTACTGAGGGTGAGAGCGGGTTATGCACATGGTTTTGACAGTGATATTGGTGATGACCTGGTTTACCTCAAGGTGGGCAGTAGCTTTTAGTTTGCCGGCTCTGGTTTTAACTGTGTATCGATGTGATAAAGTAAGATTTTTATCCGTGTCTGGTTGAAGGCTTCGTCGTAAATTTATAGTGAACATGACAACAGAGCAAACTCCAACAATGGTCGATGACCTGTTTCAACAGGCGGTAAATGAAGCCTCCCGGGCTGATATCTCCAATATATTGAACGATCTTAATGATGCTCAGCGCCAGGCAGTGACTGCTGCGCCCGAGCATATGCTGGTACTGGCAGGAGCGGGCAGCGGCAAGACCCGTGTGCTGGTACACCGTATCGCCTGGTTGAACCAGGTCGAAGGCATCTCTCCCTACAATATATTCGCGGTGACATTTACCAATAAAGCCGCGGCTGAAATGCGCCAGCGGGTGGAGAAGCTTCAGGGTATGCCGGTTGCCGGTATGTGGGTAGGTACCTTCCATGGCCTGGCGCACCGGATGTTGCGCAACCACTGGAAAGAAGCGAAGTTGCCGCAAAGTTTCCAGATACTGGACTCTGATGACCAGTATCGCCTGGTACGACGTGTCCTGAAAGCACTGGAACTGGATGAAGCAAAGTGGCCGCCAAAACAGGCGCAGGGGTTTATCAATGCGCGCAAGGATGAAGGCAAGCGGCCGTCACATATCGACACTTCTCGCAACCCGATGTATGAGCAGCTGGTCAGGATCTACACTGCCTACGAGGTCGCCTGTGAGCGTGCGGGAGTCATCGATTTTGCCGAGCTGTTGCTGCGTACGCTGGAGCTGATCCGTGATAATGAATCCTTGCAGGCACATTACCAGAAGCGTTTTCAGCATATCCTGGTCGATGAGTTTCAGGATACCAATACCATCCAGTATGCATTGATCCAGCTGCTGGCCGGTGCTTACAACAAAGTATTTATCGTCGGTGACGATGACCAGGCAATCTATGGCTGGCGCGGTGCACGGGTGGAGAACATCCAGCGTTTTCAGAAGCATTTCCCGAGCGCCGAAGTCATCCGCCTGGAACAGAACTACCGTTCCACCACGACCATCCTGTCAGCAGCAAACGCGCTCATCGATAACAATGCAGACCGCATGGGCAAGAAGCTGTGGAGCAGTGGTGAAGATGGTGAACCGATCATCTTCTATAACGCCTACGATGAACGTGATGAAGCAAAATTTGTCATCGACAAGATAAAGCAGTTCGTCGAAACAGGAAACGCACGTGAAGATGTCGCCATCCTGTATCGCTCAAATGCGCAGTCACGTATCTTCGAGGAGCGTTTTGTCAGCGAAGCGATACCCTACCGTGTCTACGGCGGTATGCGATTCTTCGAACGTGCCGAGATCAAGAATGCACTGGCCTATCTGCGCCTGATGGACAACAGGAATGATGATGCTTCTTTCGAACGTGTGGTCAATACACCAACACGGGGTATCGGTGAGCGCAGTGTCGATAAGGTTCGTGAAGTCGCCAGGCAACGGAACATTCCACTGTGGTCAGCGGCGGGCCTGATCCTGGAAGACAAAGGGCTGCCGACAAGAGCCGCTAACGCTCTGCAGGGTTTTATCGACCTTATCGAAGACCTGCACGCTGATAGCAGCGAGATGTCGCTACATCAGCAGGTCGATCACGTGGTCCATAACGTTGGCCTGATCGAGTTTTACGAAAAGGAGAAAACAGAAAAGGCGCAGGCGCGTGTGGAAAACATCGAGGAACTGATTACCGCGGCGCGAGGTTTCGATTATGACCAGTCAGAACTCGAAGTACCGATGGATGAGCTGACCGCGTTTCTGACGCATGCAGCACTGGAAGCGGGTGAAGGTCAGGCTGCTGAATGGGATGACTGTGTACAGCTGATGACCATGCATAGTGCCAAGGGCCTGGAGTTTCCACTGGTCTTTATCGTCGGTATGGAAGAAGGGCTGTTCCCGAGTCAGCGCTCCCTCGAAGAGGAAGGCAAGCTCGAGGAAGAGCGCCGTCTCTGTTATGTTGGTATCACTAGGGCACGCGAACAGCTGGTTCTCAGTTGCGCCGAGCATCGCCGGTTATACGGCCAGGATCTGTATCCGTCGCCATCGCGCTTCGTCAGCGAGATCCCCGAGCACCTGCTTAACGAGGTGAGGGGCAGGCACAATTCCAGCCATAGTGTCTCAGCATCTCAATATAAAACACCGGGATATAAATCAAATGAAACGGTAAACGGTTTATATATCGGGCAGAGAGTGGTGCATCAAAAGTTTGGCGAAGGCACGATAACAAACCTGGAAGGCAGTGGTAGTCACGCCAGAGTGCAGGTGAACTTTGAATATGAAGGCAGCAAGTGGCTGGTGATGGCTTATGCAAACCTGTCGCCAGCTTAAGAGGAACTTGTCACCCCGTGGGATTAAAGTCATTTTAAAAAATCAAATCAATAAGGTAGCACTATGAAACGTCGTGATTTTATAAAGCAGGCAGGCGTCGGCGCTGTGGCAACTAGCGCTGCAGCAGCACCGGCCATCGTCAGGGCAGACACCAGGATAAAATGGAAGATGGTAACGACCTGGCCGAAGAATTTTCCAGTGCTGGGTACCGGCGCCAATCAGCTGGCAGAGCTGATCACCGAGATGAGTGGCGGCCGGATAAGAGTAAAAGTTTATGGCGGCGGTGAACTGGTTCCTGCCTTCGAAGTGTTCGATGCGGTATCACGTGGTACGGCGCAGATGGGACATGGCTCAGCCTATTACTGGAAAGGCAAGATCGAGGAGGCGCAGTTTTTCTCGACGGTACCGTTCGGTATGAATGCACAGGAGATGACGTCCTGGTTATATTTCGGCGGCGGTATGGAGTTGTGGCGTGAAACTTATGAGCCGTTTGGCGTAATACCGGCGGCGGCGGGAAATACCACTGTGCAGATGGCTGGCTGGTTTAACAGGGAGATCAACAGTACCAGTGATCTTAAAGGCCTGAAGATGCGTATCCCAGGCCTTGGTGGGGAAGTGCTGAAACGTGCCGGTGGTACACCCGTTAACCTGCCCGGTAGTGAGCTGTTTACTTCATTGAAAACCGGTGCAATCGATGCTACCGAATGGGTGGGTCCTTATAACGACCTGGCATTTGGCCTGCATCAGGCGGCAAAATATTATTATTACCCTGGGTGGCACGAACCGGGTACGACGCTGGAAGCGATCATCAACAAGAAAGCTTTCGAAGCGCTGCCAGACGATCTGAAATCCATCGTTGAAAATTGCTGCAAGACTGTAAACCAGAATATGTCACTGGAATTTACCGCTAAAAATAATGCGGCACTAAACACCCTGGTAAACAAACATAATGTCGATCTTCGCCGCCTGCCCGATGATGTTCTGGTCAAGCTGAAAGCACTGTCGCATGAAGTTGTATCGGAACTGGCGGGTAAAAATAAAGCTGCGCAAAAGATCTATGATTCCTATAACAAGTTTTATAAACAGGTTTCAGCCTGGCATGAAATCTCTGAAAAGATATACTTCAACGTACGTTAGCAGGAGCAGGCTGCCCGATGTCCGTATTATCTCCATGTGCCAGAAACTGCTGTCTCGATCAACAGGATATATGTATCGGTTGTGGGCGAACGGTTCAGGAGATCGTCCGTTGGGGCGGCGCCGATGATGAAGAGAAGCACGAGATCCTGATGTCGGCACAGGCGAGGAGGCTAGAAAGAGAGAAACTCGTCGGTACTTTGCACTCGCGTTATAACAGGAATAGTTAAATATTGATCTCTACGCCAGAGATGGCGTCGTCATCCTGGCTGTACTCGGGTGCGCACAGGACCATACGGTCATGAGCGATACCGTGATTATCGATCAGATAATTCTTAATGTTCTCCTGTCTATCGTTGCCTAGTCGTTCCAGTTTTGACAGCTGCTCAGCGGTTAAGATTATATCGCCAATACTTGCTGTTTTACCGTCGTCGTTCTTTTGCTGTTGCTTTTTGAGTTCGGGGAACAGGACTAGAGCATCTTGCCGGTTGGTGACTCCACACAATGTCAGGCGCACCTGCGGCTTCTCGGTCAGCAGTTTGGACAGGTTGCTCAACTGTTCTTTGCTTTCACTGCCAATTTCAGACGATCCCGGAGCAAAGCTGACAGGATCGAAGTTTAATGCAGTGGCAAGGTTAAACGCGACATTGCCGCCGGCATAGATCAGCCCATAGGGTGTATAGAAGGTTATCAGGGTGACTGTCGCTGCCTTGGATGTCGCTTTGATGATCGCGTCCATCGGTTCAAAATCAGGATTGTTGACATCACCGGTAATCGGGATATCAAGGTGAATACTGTCATCTTTATCCCGCAGCAGTACCAGGGTCTGGTTTAATGGCATGCCGAATTTTTTGTCCAGTTTATCGGCATCTTCTTTGCTGGTCGCTTTGATATTGAAGTGGTAAAGGGATAGCGCAATATTACTATCGAGAACACCATCTACCGCGAGTAGTTTGAGATCAGCATCAAGCTGCCCGCTTTTTATGATATGCCCGATAGCCTTTTTGGTTGCCGGGGTTGCTACACGAAGATCAAACCCTTTCAGTTTGCCATCGGCATCGAATGATATTTTTTCTGCAAATGGTTTGACCTTACCATCGATGTCAATCGTACTGTGTAACAGTGTTTTAGCTGCGAGCCTGAAAGGGCTTTCCAAATCAGGCCTTGCTGAATCGATATTGCTCATATCGAAATTGAGGCTGTTCAGCCCAACTTCTGTCGGTGGTTGAGTACTGTTATCTGTGAACGTTATTTTCCTGTCAGTGTTAACTTTTATCTCTTGCAGAGAGATGATGAAAGGCTCGTCACTGGTGTCCTGTTCTTTGGCTTCAACTTTGCCGGAATCTTTTTTCGTCTTGCTGGCCGGAGACCACTTGTCGTGCTCCCAGCTGCCATCCTTGTTGATAGAGACAGTGTTAGCTAGCCCGTCGAGAACGATCGTCTTTACTGCAACCTTGTTGCCGGTATACAGGATGTCATCGATAGAAAGTTTTGTAAAAGAAGCGGTGTTGTCGTCGCTCTCATCACTTCGTTGTAATGCGGCAAGTTTGTCGATACTCAGGCTTTGCAGTACGACTTTATTTATGCCGGACACGTCAAGCTCTTTTAGAGACAGAGTATCAAAAGAGAGAAGATTACGAGACAGGTTCTGGTTGCTTACATTTGGATGTGACAACTCGAGGTTGCCTTTCAGAAATATATTTATATCGCCTTTATCAGAGGTTTCTGTATCGTATCTTACTGAACCATTCCAGTCGAAGCTGGCAAACGTCAGGCAATAATAGATAGACTGGCTGTTATCCTGGTAGCATAGATCAGAGTCGCTGAGCTCTATGTTTTTAAGAGAAACTTTAAACGGAGCCTGTTTTCCACTGGCTTGTTCTGTGGTTTTTGTCTCTTCTGACTTATCGGCGTTAGCGGCTGATGGTATCCACTGCTGGTATTCCCAGTCTGTCTGGTTCTGCTTGACCAGGTAGACGCCAGGTTCTTTTATATCAAGATCGTGTATTGAAAGCTTATCAAGCTGACTCAGGTTGATGTCGTCGATGGTCAGCTGGGAAAAACGGATCGAGTCAACGTGTTTTTCATCATCACGTTGCAGCAGTGAGAGCCTGTTCATCTCCAGTTCGTCGACGTGAAGATTGTTCAAGCCTTTCACCACGACGTTTTTCAAAGTGTTGGATTCAGAGCTTAAAAGTTTTCTTCCCAGTTTGTTGTCTGTTATATGCAGGCCATTGAGGTTGAAATCACCTGTCGAAGAGACCGGGAGATCATCAGTATCTAGTAGTTCCTTATCCGTCGCATAACTGACACTACCAGACCAGGACATTTTATCCAGATCGACACAGTAATCGACAAACAACGTTTCTTTACCGGCCTGTTGATGGGTTGCATGGTGCTGCAGATAACAGACATTCAGCTCGGTAAAAATAAGTTCGCCAAGCGAGGCAGCCCATGGCTTGATTTTTTCATCAGTCTCTCCGGGAGGAGTTTCCTCTTCGACAGCAGGTTTCTCTCCCAGTGGTATGTGTACGCCACCGATGATCATCTCGTCAGTATATTTTTCTATATTAACTTTTAGGTTATCGAGTCCGACTTTTGTCACCACGACGGTTTTTTCGGATAGCGGTGCCCAGCGCCAGTAGATATCGACCAGGCCCACATTGAACAATGGTGTACCGTCAGTGAAGCCCCTGGCATTTATCAATGAGACGGTGCCATCGATGATATCGATGTTGATGTCCTCGATAGTCGATTCGATCCCCTGTTTCTTTAACCACGATGTAGTGCTGTATATTATTGTCGGCGGTAGTAATACCCGGGTGATGCCGAGGATAAGGATCAGGATGAGTAGTGTGATGATTATTCGACTCTGCCAGCGGTTTTCTTTGCGGAAGGCTGTTATGCGGTCTAGGATTGTAGGATTTGTCATCATTTATGTTCTGTCGTTGTGCGTAACATCTGCAATATGTTGTATTGCATGTTCTTGTCTAGCAGGCGGCGAGCGAACCGGCCTTCTTTGAGTGCATATTCACTCAATTCTAAATTATCTGATTCGTTAATTGAAACATATCCCAGATCTATCAGGGAGTCGATAAAGTTGGCGATTAATTTTTTATCGAAAAAGTCCGGCGAGTTAATCTCATACATCAACGAGAGCCGTTGTGCCATCAGGTAACATAATTCCTCCAGGCGCTCTCGGTACAGGATGTCTGAACCATGTTCGGCCAGTAGCGCGAAGATCATATAATATAGCTCTAGAACCGGTGAGATAACCTGGGCCAGGTTGGTTAATTGAGCATGTTGTTCTGTACTGGTTGAAGGCCGGCTGAAGCTCTCGACAGTTTCATGATAGGTGATGAGCTCGGCTTTACACAATCGGTCTAATATCTTATCGATAACGCTGCTTAAATCTGCTGCAGCCCAGGGCAAAAAGAACTCTCTGCTGAGGAAAGGATAGGTTATCTTGATATAGCGCTTTACAGCATCACGGCTGATGGTTGCAAAATTATTGAAGCAGCAGGCGATAATGGATGGCAATACCATCAGGTGCAGGATGTTATTACGGTAGTAAGTGAGCATGACGGCATGTGCTTTATCGAGGTTGATGAAGTCCCCCATCTCATGTTTGCGTCTTTTTACCAGTCCTAGAGCTTCGGCATGATGGACCTGGCTTTCGGCCCCATATGTTGTCAATGTGACGTTGTCCGAGTAGTCGAGGTTCTTGATCACATCGATGTAGAAAGACAGGGTACGGACCAGCTCACCCTCATCCATGGTCTGGTTGGGAGACGCGAGCAGTGCGGTAGAGATAAGGTTGATCGCGTTAACCGCGCAGCTCTCGTTGATACGCTGCATGATGAGATGTGACGTTTGTTCAACAGCGGGTCGCAGCCAGTCTGGACGCTTCTGGTCATCATAAGGTTCAGTTATCCATTCGGGGCGCTGCTCATCCAGCACTTCGTTTAGTAGAACAGGTTGACCGAAGTTGGTAGTGACACAGCCATAGAAGCCGCGAATATCCAGGATTGAACGGATAGAGTTAAGCAGAGTTTCGGACTTTTTATCGACACCCTTCAGTTCTGCCAGGTACGATTTACTCTCGATCATCTTTTCATATCCGATATAAACCGGCACGAAGGCAATCGGTCGGCGCTGGTATTTGAGAAATGCACGGATGGTCATAGCCAGCATGCCGGGTTTTGGCTGCAGTAAACGGCCGGTTCGGCTGCGTCCACCCTCGATAAAGTACTCGATAGGCATACCTTGTGAGACCTGCGATGCCAGGTATTCAAACATCACCGTCGAGTAAAGCTCGTTGCCTTTAAAGCTACGCCGGATAAAAAAAGCGCCGCCTTTACGCAACACCGGCCCGATTACAGGCATGTTGAGATTTTTACCGGCGGCGATATACGGGATAGCCAGGCCTTCGTTGTGGATCACATATGAGAGCAGCAGGTAGTCTATATGACTCCTGTGGCAGGGAACATAAACCAGCTCATGGGACAGGGCGAGCTGGTGCAGATGGTTACTGAAATTGACCTGGATCCCGGAATAGAACTTGTTCCAGAAATACATCAGAACGCGTTGTAATATCTGTATGGTGATATAACTGCGGTCCGCGACGATCTCGTTCAGATACTTCTCAGCGATCTTTGTCGCTTTATATTCAGTGATGCTGTCTTTTTCGCGGCGTTGATTGATCGCTTTGACGATAGCTTCATTCTCCAGGAGGTCACGTACCAGGGTTCGTCGATGCGAGATATCCGGCCCGAGTGTGGCTGTCTTTATCTCGTTCAGACGTGCGGATAAAAGCTTTTGCAGTTTATCGACAGCGTGGTCAGGGTAGGAATCGTTTATCACATCACGGAATGATATTGTCGATGAAAACTGCAGCAGGGTATTTTTGCCGTTAAATAGAATAGTAAATAAACGCCGGGTACGGCCGGCAAGGCCCCAGGTATCAGAGAACAAAACGTGTAGCCAGTGTTTCTGTTTCAAAACCGGTCTGCCCCAGAATACGACTACAGGGACGAAGTGGACATCTAGCTCAGGGTTTTCTATTAACGCCTGATAGATACCGCTTAGCATCGATGAGTGTTTGGTTTTCTGCTGCAGCCAGGCCTTGAGAGGTCGGGCTTGTGCGACGGTATAAACATGATGCCATGTAGACAATGGTTTATTGTTTATCCTTTTAAGCGGACGGACTATTTTTAATGATTTACATTCGCGATCGACGACTAGCAGATCAGACCATGCACGAGACTGCAGAACATATATTACTACCGTATGGTCATCTTCAGATTGTTGTCCATTAGCTTGAATAACATCTGTTCTTATCCAGAGATAGAGTATTTTCTGAGCGATGTAATTAATGGGTGCGGGTAGCTTCATAAAAGATTAATGACGCTTAAGTGCTGAAAAACGGTATGCTGTCATTTTGATACTACTCGCCCGCTGTTGCTGATAAACGGTATATAAGCATTTTACACGACCAACTGGAAGTGATATAGACAAAAAAGGCCCTCACCGTAGTGAGGGCCTTGATTATAAAGTCTAGTCTACAGGACTTATGCAGTTTTGCGTCTGGTTATACCGACAAGCCCCAGCAGGCCAGAACCGAACAGCCAAGCTGCCGCAGGAACTGTGACCACAGCGCCCAGTTTACCCTGAACATTGTTGCCTGCTATAGCAAGATACAGTGAGCCGCCAGCAAGATCACCTGCCATGGTACCGCCCGTGTAGTTGAGTGCTCCAGCCAGTGTCGGCTGAGATGACAATCCGCTTAAAGATAAACCGACAAATGTACCGGTCAATAAACCATCACCAATATCAAAGCTGCCATCATATGAGCCGTCAACAAGTGTCCCCGGGACATCTGGATGGGTGAACAGGGAATATGTACCAGTAGCAGTCAGGCTGAATGTCAGATGATCAATATCAGTGAAAGTATTGATGTCATCCAGGATACCGGTGACCGTAGCATCAATGGTTAAGCCAGTGGACGTCAGTAGCAGGCCATCCTCACTACCCAGGTTTTTTACTTCCAGTGCCGGATATGAGATCGCCGCATTCGATATTCCTGGAATTAGCATAGCTAGCGATAATGCCAGTGCTGCTAAAGATTTAAATAACTTCATACCTTACTCCCGATTGAAAATTTGTTTTTGTATTTCGATCTAGTGACTATTTCTATGTCATGCGCTTTACTAGAGAGACCGGCTGGACTTTCTGCTGGCAAAAACAATAAGCAGTATACCCATGCTCAGTAATGCAACCATATTGGGTTCCGGGACTTCGACGACCCGGCCCTCTATATCGCCATTGATTTCACCCGAAAAGTTACTATCGAACATCTGTGGATTGAACAAGGTGCCGCCTAAATTGAACTGGAGCGCCAGTAAATTACCTGTGCCGAACTCAGATGCCAGTGAGCCGCCAGTTGAAATTAACTCACCGGTAATGCTCCCTCTGTCAGCATTATCAGTACCGCTCATTGTCAGTGAAGAGAAGTTACCAGTTAACAGTATGTTAGCGTCACCATCTTTTACGGTTATATCATCCTGACCGGCGATAGTGCCAAAGGAACCTATATTGATGCCAAAACCAGAGTATGTACTGACTAGTGCAGCGTCGAAATTTAATGTGCCATCGAGTGCTGGTGCAGGAAAGATATCATGCGTGTCGATCAAAGTGGATGTCACTGACAGCTGTTGCGAGCGGGCATCGTAATCAATTATTCCGCTAAAGTCTAAAGTTGGAATAGCGTTTGCAGATGATGTTATTAACGCTATTACTATTAATCCGAACCCTTTAATAAAGTTATTCATTGTATTTTCCTTTAAAAATATAACACTACGATGTTTAGTAGCATGCTTCTTCAAATCTACGTAAAAGCAAATGCAACTAATGTGCCACTGTAGATAAGAGCTTATAGAACAGCAACTTATATAGTTTTTTGATGCTTATTTGTTCTTTATGGCGGTTAAAGTGTTAAATATGCCGACTTTAGTGAGCAAGATATTTTTTGTAGCTATGCCGGATTTCACCAACGTGCTGTAACTCTTTATTTTTATTCAAAGAAAAGCCGTATTGTTGTGCAGGATTTCAGCTGTAAAAGTTTTGTACAGCATTGCTGATGCTAATCGTCAAAGTCTGAGATTGAATATAGTGACAGACGTCGGCTATTAACGTGGTGGCGATGATTATTACAAAGCTTATTCAGCCAGAGCGAGTGATTCAGGCGTCAAATACCACATAATCTGCCAGGAGTTGAGCCTGTCCTGTAAGTTTGCCTCGGCGCTGGTTGCAAGGCAGATAACAGCACTGTTCTGAAAACTGGCCACGGCTGGTTCTTCTCTACCAGCTACCAGTTGTGACACCATGTGCTCCAGATGAGGCAAGTGTCCGACATAGAGCGCATTATTGGAGTTCAGCTGTTTCATCAGCAAAGTGATATCATCATTCGGCGATAAGCCTTCAATCATGTTTGTTGTATCAAGGTCCATCGCGGCGGCCATTATCTCCGCCGTCTGTGCAGCACGTTGTTTTCCGCTGTGAAAAATACAGTTTATCGAGGTACCAGAAGATCGCAGGACTTTTGCTATCTTCTCTGTCTGTTCGATACCGGTTTCAGATAATGGGCGCTCAGGATCCTCTGCTTTATCAACAGCAAGACCATGCTGCATAAAATATATTTTTTGCTCGGTCATGTTTTGTTTCTGCAGGAGCGTTTATTTTTTTAGAAACAGGAACAAACCGGCTGCAAAACTGGCGCCACCAGCGATATAGCGGATCATGACGCCATCTGAACTGGATCCAGACAATGCTTCGTTCAGTTGTGAACTGAATCCTGTGGACATATCATAACCCCAGTATGCCAGGCCGGTGCCGACCACCATTAACGCAATAGACAAAAGTTTACTATTAGAATGGTTTGCCATGAGCTCGATCCTGTAAAAAGTATATATGGGCCAAATAGATGTAGCGTCATTTTTACGCGGCTTAACCTTTATTATCAAGAAATTTGCCCAGGCAGCCAGGTAGCGATCTCGGGCCAGTACGCGATCATCGCCATCGCGATCACCTGTATCATGATAAAAGGCAACACTCCGAGGTAGATCTGCGTCGTCCTGATCTCGGCCGGAGCTACGCCGCGCAGGTAGAAAAGGGCAAAGCCAAACGGTGGTGTCAGGAAAGAGGTCTGCAGGTTGATGGCGATAAGTATCCCCAGCCATACCGGATCGATACCCATTGCCAGCAATACCGGGCCCACGATAGGCACGATGACAAAAGTGATCTCGATGAAGTCCAGGATAAAGCCGAGCAGGAACATCACCAGCATGACGACGAACAGTGCATGGTATTTGCCGCCGCTCAGGTCGCTGAGCATCTCCTGGATGAGCTCATCGCCTTCGAAGCCACGAAACACCAGGGAGAATAACGCTGCGCCGATGAGTATCATAAATACCATGCAGCTGACGCGGGTCGTACTGCGTACCACCTCTCTCAGTGTTTCCAGGTTCAGCATATTTTTCGACAGGGCGAGGAGCATGGCGCCGACAGCACCTATGCCGGCGGCTTCTGTCGGTGTTGCCAGCCCGGCGATAATCGAGCCGAGTACGGCCAGTATCAGTACCAGTGGTGGAATGAGGCTGCTGACAACATCCAGCATCAGGCTGGACGGCTCTTCGCTTTCGAGATCTTTTGCCGCTGCTGCCGGCATGGCGTCCCTGTTAAAGAAAGCGATAACGGTGATGTACAGGATATACAAGCTAACCAGCAGTAAGCCGGGTATCAGTGCGCCGATAAAAAGGTCGCCGACGGACACGGTTTCAGGAGAAAAGATCCCCATATCGAGCTGTGCCTGCTGGTAGGCGTTCGACAGCACGTCACCGAGCAGTACCAGCACGATGGAAGGCGGTATGATCTGGCCCAGGGTACCGGAGGCACATATCAGGCCGGTAGATATCTTCGGATCATAGCCCTGTTTTAACATGGTGGGTAGCGAGAGTAGCCCCATGGTGACGACGGTTGCGCCGACGATACCGGTACTTGCTGCCAGCAGCATACCTACCAGTATCACCGAAATACCGAGGCCGCCGCGTAACTGGCCGAAGAGACGGGACATGGTCGTCAGCAGTTCATCGGCGATTCTGGAGCGCTCCAGCATCACGCCCATAAAGACGAACAGCGGCACGGCCATCAGTATCTGGTTGCCGATGATGCCATACAGTCGATTGGGCAGAGCTTCTAAAAAAGCCGGATCAAACGTGCCGGTCATCTCACCGATAACAGTGAATATCAGTGCGACCCCGGCAAGGGTGAAAGCGACCGGGTAGCCGGTGAGCAAGAAGACAAACACTGTGGCAAAAAGGTAGAGTGGCATGTATTCCATCACTTTACACTCCTGTTGCTGTCTTCGATATTCAGCAGTACTCGCGTGTTTCTGGCTACCAGGGTAAGTGCCTGCAGGCTTAGCAGCGATGTCATCACCAGGATTAAGCTCTTAAGCAGGAACACGCCAGGCAGTCCACCGGCCTCACGTGAGCCTTCCAGTACTGACCAGCTGTCGAGGATGTACTGCCAGCTGATCCAGCTGATAAATAACATGACAGGTAATAGCAGGAACAATGCACCACAGAGGTCGACCCAGGCTTTGGTCTGTAGCGAGAACCGGGTGTAGAAGATATCGACACGCACATGCGCATCCTGTTGCAGGGTATATGCCATACCGATAAGAAAGATGCTGGCATGCAGATAGGTGGTCGTCTCCTGCAGGGCGATAGAACCACTGTCGAACACATAGCGCATAACGACGACGATGAAGGTGACCAGTACCAGCAGCAGGCTGAGCCAGGAAACCGTGCGCCCGCTCCAGTCGATAAATGATTCGATAGCTGCCAGTGTCTTGCTGAACATGGCCGGGTCAGATCCAGTAATTCAGATAACGGCCGCTGTGCCGGATACGATCAGCCATGATGCGTTTAAACTCATCAGGGTTCTTGGTATGGACGAGTTCGCCGTCCCGGGGGAAGTGTTTATCGTATAGACGTGACAGCCAGAACCGCAGGGCGCCGGCACGCAACATGGCAGGCCAGTACTGCTGTTCGTTTTCGGCGAGTGGTCGGTATTGATGATAGTGGCCAAGCAGGGTGATGACCTTGTCCCTGTCCAGGCTGAAGTCCACATTCAGGCACCAGTCGTTAGCGGCGACGGCGAGATCATAGAGCAGGACATCATCGCAGGAATAATAGAAATCGATGATGCCGCTGAACATGTCCTTTCCGCTACTGCTGTCCCATAACGCGTTATCACGGAACAGGTCGGCGTGTACAACGCCGCGAGGAAGCTCTGCATGACGTTTTTCTTTCTGAAAATGTACCTCGCCATCCAGCATTTGCTGATCATCTGGCGACAGCTTTTCGATCACCTTCTTTGCTGTTTGCTGGCACCAGGCAGGGCCGCGTGGATTAGGCTGGTGAGCCTCATAGCTCAGGCCGGCAGTGTGCATCTTGCCCATCGCCGCGCCCAGTTGCTGACAATGCTCTACAGTCGTTGCGACTATGCTGCCGCCGTTTAGACGTTCTACCAGGGCGATGGGTTTGTCCTTGAAATGGCTGAGATAAGCGCCCTGTTTATCGGCGACAGGGTTGGCACTCGGTACACCGTGGTCGGCCAGGTGGTGCATCAGGTTGAGGAAATATTGCATCTCCTCAAAAGTATGCTGTTCGAAGATGGTTAAGACGAACCGGCTGTGGTCGGTGTTGACGAAATAGTTGGTGTTTTCGATGCCGTCACTGATGCCCTCAAAGCTCACTAACTCACCCACGTCATAATTTGCGAGAAAACTTTTTAATTCGTTTTCTTCGATGATTGTATATACAGACATAAGGGGTGCAGGGGCTGAAGAACCATGTATGAATTATTTAATTGCGAGATTTTAACGTATATCTGTCATTTACTAAATACATCTTCTTCGCTGTTAAAGCGCTTCACTGTTTGCGATAATCACCGGCCTGCTAAAAATTAATGTAATTAGAGTTCTGAAAACTGATGACAGATAAAAAACCGCCACTCATACTGGTCGATGGTTCTTCCTACCTGTTCCGAGCATTTCATGCACTGCCGCGTTTGACCAACAGCAAGGGACAGGACACCGGGGCTGTTTACGGGGTCATCAATATGCTTAACAAACTGGTCGATGAATATAAGCCGGAGCATATCGCAGTAGTGTTCGATGCCAAGGGTAAGACCTTCCGCAATGATATGTACGAGGACTACAAGGCAAATCGTCCGCCGATGCCGGATGAATTAAGAAGCCAGATCGAACCACTGCACGAGATTATCGAGGCGCAGGGGTATCCCATCATCGTTATACCGGGCGTTGAAGCGGATGATGTTATCGGTACCTATGCCAGGCAGGCCAGCGAGCAGAAGGTGGATACATTGATATCAACCGGCGATAAGGACCTGGCACAGCTGGTGAACGAGCATGTCACACTGATCAATACCATGAATAACGTGGTGATGGATGAGGCCGGTGTAATGAAGAAGTTCGACGTGCCGCCTGCCGCCATTATCGATTACCTGGCGCTGATGGGAGATGCCTCGGACAATATTCCGGGCATACCCAAGGTCGGGCCGAAAACGGCGGCGAAGTGGTTAAACCAGTATGAGACGCTGGACAACCTGGTGCAGCATGCTGATGAGATCAAGGGCAAGGTCGGCGAGAGCCTGCGTGAAAACTTGCAGCAGCTGCCCCTGTCCCGCGAGTTGACCACGATAAAGTGCGACGTTGAACTCGATCACGAAATATCTGAACTGACGATGCGTCCGCCGCAGCTGGATAAACTAAAACAGATCTATACCGATATGGAATTCAGGACCTGGCTGGCTAACCTGCCAGCTGACGGCGAACAGGCCGCGGACAACCCGGTCAAGACCGAGAGCAGCTACGAAACGGTGCTGGACAAAAAATCTTTCGAGCGCTGGATAAAAAAACTGAACAAGGCGAAGCAGTTTGCTTTCGATACCGAAACCACCAGCCTTGATTATATGCAGGCGAAGGTCGTCGGTGTCTCGTTTGCAGTGCAAACGGGCGAAGCCGCCTATGTACCCTTTGCACATGATTATCTCGATGCACCGCAACAGCTCACGGAACAGGAGGTGCTCGGCACCTTGAAGCCGTTGCTGGAAGATGCGTCTAAAGGAAAGATCGGGCAGAACCTGAAGTATGATGCACATGTACTGAGTAACCATGGTATATCCATACAGGGTATCGCACAGGATACGATGCTGGAGTCATATGTGCTGGATTCCACCCAGCGACACAATATGGATGATATGGCTTTGCGCCTGTTAGGCCATAGCACCATCCACTTCGAAGACATCGCCGGCAAAGGCGCCAAACAGCTCACTTTCAATCAGATCGACCTGCAACTGGCCGGACCTTATGCCGCGGAAGATGCCGATATCACGCTGCAGATCCATGAAAAATTAAGCCAGGCACTGGACGCTGAACCCGCACTAAAAACCATCTATGAAGATATCGAGCTGCCACTGTTGAGCGTGTTATTAAAGATCGAGCGTAACGGTGTCATGGTCGATGTGGCTATGCTGAAAAAGCAGAGCCAGCAGTTAGCGGAACGTATGAAAGAAGTCGAGCAGATGGCATATGATGAAGCTGGCGAGACCTTCAATCTTGCCTCGCCAAAACAGTTGAGCGCGATACTGTTCGAAAAGCTAAAAATACCGTCATCGAAAAAGACCAAGACAGGCCAGTATTCCACCGCGGAAGAAGTGTTACAGGAGTTAGCGGTTGACCACATGCTGCCAAAATTGTTGCTGGAACACCGTAGCCTGAGCAAGCTGAAATCCACCTATACCGACAAGTTGCCACTCCAGGTCGAGGAAGCCACCGGACGTGTACATACCTCTTATAACCAGACAGTTGCCGCTACCGGCCGGCTCTCATCGACCGATCCGAACCTGCAGAATATCCCTATCCGAAGCGAAGAGGGCAGGCGAATCCGGCAGGCGTTTGTCGCACCGAAAGGGCATAAGATGTTAGCGGCAGATTACTCGCAGGTCGAGCTGCGTATCATGGCTCACCTGTCAGAAGACGCGAGCTTACTAAAAGCTTTCGCAGATGGTGTCGATGTGCACCGTGCGACAGCTGCTGAAGTGTTCGGTATAGCACTGGAGGATGTCGAACCGGAACAGCGTCGGGCGGCGAAAGCTATCAACTTTGGCCTGATCTATGGTATGTCCGCTTTTGGCCTGGCAAAACAGCTCAATATCGGGCGTTATGAAGCCCAGGATTATATCGATGTATATTTTGCACGCTATCCCGGGGTGAAAGACTATATGGATAAAACACGCGAGCAGGCGCATGACAGAGGTTATGTCGAAACTGTTTTTGGCCGACGCCTGTATCTACCAGAGATCAATTCGCGTAACGGTCAGCGTAGGCAGTATGCCGAACGCACTGCTATCAACGCCCCGATGCAGGGAACTGCGGCGGATATCATCAAACGAGCGATGATCTCGGTCGATCAGGCGCTTATGGCGAGTAAAGAGGAGGCAAAAGTGGTGATGCAGGTACACGATGAACTGGTGTTAGAAGTCGCTGAAAAAGAGGTCGAATCAGTTGCTGGGCTGCTAAGAACAGAGATGGAGAAGGCGGCGACGCTGAAGGTGCCTTTGATCGTAGATATCGGTATCGGTGATAACTGGGATGAGGCACATTAGCCCGCAAGATTCAGAAAACAAGTTTTTTGGCTGGCTTATTAGTCTGTTCTTTGTAAACTGTTCCGACAATTAATGTCTTGCGGCAACCTGCTTCCTCCGTCTTGAGAGTTGTACGGTAATTATTTGTTATTTATAATTATTTTTTTCTGACCGAGTGGTCTCTGGCTACCGTTCGTCGGTTTCTGGTCCGTATTTACAGCCTTTTGTCGACTTAGTTTTGACATATCCTCTGTATAGTCTTTAATCATTATTACAACAAAAGCAACGAACTGTTTTACGAGAGTTCATGTGATCAGATAGTAGTGTTTTTTGTGAATACGCTGTAGCCCGGCGTAGGCCCGCTCTCTCCCTTATTGCGGGCCGTCGGAACCGGCATCCCCAATCCGGTTCCACCTTTTGATGCCCGGCCCCTGGCCGGGCATTTTTTTATCTGCCAGCCCCGTCTTTCTGCTTTATCCGTCCAGCTCTAGCCAGCTATCTAATTTTTTAACAAGCTCATCCAGCCCGGTTTTTTTCAGCGCTGAAAATATCTGTACACTGGCATTGATACCGGCATCATTTAATTGTTTCTGGGTCTTTAGTTTGCTGTTCTGTTGCGCACCACGTTTGATCTTGTCAGCCTTGGTAAGCAATACATGCGCCGGCAGCTGGTAGTGGTCACACCATTCCAGCATCTGCCAGTCATAATCATTGAGAGGATGGCGGATATCCATGATGACGACCAGGCCTTTTAATGCCTGCTGTTCGCTTAGATACTGCGTCATCAATTTTTCCCAGTCATTTTTCATGGCGATGGGGACTTTGGCAAAACCATATCCGGGCAGGTCGACTAGCCGCCGTTGCTCATCGAGCTGAAAAAAGTTGACCAGCCTTGTCCTGCCTGGGGTTTTACTGGTACGTGCCAGTCCTTTGTTATCGCATAAGGTATTGATCGCGCTAGATTTTCCGGCATTGGAGCGCCCTGAAAAAGCGACTTCGCTACCACCTTGTGGGAACTGCTTTGCCTTGCCGGCACTGATCAGAAAATGTGCCTGACGATAAAAGCGGTTATCGATAGCTCGGGAGGGCGGTTTGTCTGCTGGCTTGCTCATAGCCGGGCATTATGCGCTATCAGGTATGAATAGTGAACAAAAGACAGACTTCATATAATGAGAAATCATATCGTTGATATTTGAGCTAGAGCCAGCAGGAAAAGCATATCGCAATATATTGATATTGAAGCAATGGCGCCGGTGGTGTAGAATCTCGCCACTTTTTTTGCCCTATTAAGGGAATATATGTTTGGAGTTCAAACAATGAAAAAACTGATTTTAGCCAGCATCACGATGTTCTTTTTAATGTCCGGTGCAGCAATAGCTGGAGATGCAGCGGCTGGTAAAGCTAAATCTGCGGCCTGTGGTGGCTGTCACGGCTTTGATGGTAATAGCCCGGTTGTGGCATATCCTAAACTTGCTGGCCAGAATGAGACATATATCGTTAACCAGATAAAAGCGTTTAAAGCCAATACCGATCGTCAGAATGCGATCATGCTGGGCATGGCTGCTGGCTTGTCTGATGAAGATACAGCAGATATCGGCGCATATTTTCAGGCACAGAGCGTAAAAGATGCAGCTCCTTTTGATGCGGACAAGGCTGCTGCTGGTCGCGAGCTGTATAAAGGCGGCGATATGCAGAAAGGCGTTCCTGCCTGCCAGGCCTGCCACGGTCCGACAGGTGCCGGTACAGCTGGTATCGGTTATCCGCAGTTAGGCGGCCAATATGTTGAGTACACACTGGCCCAGCTGAAAGCTTTCAAAGACGGTACACGTAAGAATGACGACAAGATGCTGATGCGTTCGATCGTTGACAAACTGTCTGATGATGAGATGGATGCAGTAGCGAACTACATCGCCAGCCTTAAATAATTTACTATATACGGATAATAGAATGATCCAGTCGGACAACCTGCTGGTTGCTTCAGGAAGGATGGCTTAGGCCATCCTTTTTTATCTTCATACGTTTTATTACTTGAGCAGATAGTATCCACATGTTTGAAGCCAAATCACTGGAATGCGTGCGTGATGATCGTTTGTTGTTCAATGATCTGAGCTTCGCTGTTGCTGAATCAGAAGTGCTTCAGATCGAAGGACCTAATGGCAGCGGTAAGACCAGCCTGTTGCGTATCCTCTGTGGCCTGCGTCTGGCTGAAGCTGGCCAGGTTCTATGGCAGGGCGAGTCGATTATCTCCAATCGCGAAGATTATTATGCCAATATGGTCTATATCGGCCACCTGCCATGTGTCAAAGGCGATCTTACCGTAATAGAGAATGTCCGCTCACTGCTCGATACGCGCTCGTTGTCTCTTGGCAATGAAGAGATCGAGGTGGCACTAGCCAAAGTCGGCCTGGCAAGTTATGAGGATGTGCCTGGAAAAGCCCTGTCATCCGGGCAGCGCCGCAGGATATTGCTGGCATTTGTCGAGTTGTCACGGGCAAAGCTATGGATCCTCGACGAGCCATTGACCGCGCTCGATGTGCAGGGTGTAGCACTGATGGAGTCGATGATAATGGAGCATAAACAAGGCGGTGGCAGTGTTGTCTTTACCACGCATCATGGCATGCAGCTGGAATGCGAGATGTCCTCCGTGCAGCTTGGCCGCAAGGCGAGGAAATTGTAGATGCTAAGAGCTTTTTACCATCTGTTGATCCGGGATCTGCGGCTTTCCCTGCGCAGTCGTCATGAACTGGCTAACCCGTTGATATTTTTTGTCCTGGTAGTCACCTTATTCCCTCTGGCGGTGACGCCGACACCGGAGGCCCTGCAGGTCATGGCGCCAGGTGTAATCTGGGTTTCTGCGCTGCTCGCGGTATTGTTGTCTCTGGATCGCCTGTTCAAGCTGGATTATGAAGATGGATCTCTGGACCAGTTGATGCTGAGCCCCAACCCGCTGATGATACTGGTTTTGGCCAAGGTGGCAGCACACTGGCTGCTGACCGGCCTGCCACTAGTCATCATTGCGCCATTACTGGGCCTGTTCATGAGCCTGCCGGCTGATGCAGTTACCGTGCTCATCTATAGTCTGCTACTGGGTACGCCTGTGCTCAGCCTTGTTGGTGCCATCGGAGTGTCTTTGACGGTGGCAGTGAACCGCGGTGGTGTTTTATTGTCTCTAATCATTCTACCGCTATATATTCCGATTCTGATCTTCGGAGCGAATGCGGTTGATGTTGCTTCTGACGGTTTGCCTGTTACTGGTCAGTTGCTGTTCCTTGGAGCTGTGTTAGCATTGGCGCTTTCGTTGGCACCGTTGGCTACTTCGGTGGCGCTACGTATTACGGCATCAAGATAATAGATGAGATAAAAATAGATCATGTGGCACTGGATACAACGATTTTCTTCACCCAAACACTTTTATGTGATGTCAGCCCCGTTGATAAAGTGGTTGTCTGTCGCTGCGCTGTTGATTGGGCTGTACGGTCTTTACCTGGGTCTGTTTGTTGCACCGACGGATTATCAACAGGGTGAGAGTTATCGCATAATATTCATCCATGTGCCTGCGGCATGGATGTCGCTGTTCGTATATATGGTCATGGCGGTCTCATCCGGCATTGGTATTATCTGGCAGATAAGACTGGCCGATATGGTGGCGGCTGCGAGTGCGCCTATCGGGGCTTCGTTTGCTTTTATTGCGCTGGTTACCGGTGCGCTCTGGGGTAAACCGATGTGGGGAGCTTACTGGGTGTGGGATGCGCGATTAACCTCGGAGCTGATCCTGTTGTTCCTGTACCTGGGATACATGGCATTACAGTCGGCTATCGAAGATCAGCGCAGTGCAGATAAGGCCAGTGGTCTACTGGCGATCGTCGGCGTGGTCAATATCCCGATCATCCATTACTCTGTTGAGTGGTGGAATACCCTGCACCAGGGGGCAACGGTGACGAAATTCGATAAACCTTCGATGCATATCGATATGCTGATTCCTTTGTTATTGATGGCGCTAGCATTCAAGCTGTTTTATGCGGCGGTGGTGTTGGTCAGGGCTAGAAACGAAGCCTTGTATCGCGATCGTAACCGTCGCTGGGTCAGAGAACTGGTCGAGCGTCTTTAGTCGAGAGTGACATAGATTATGAATGGGGATATGAACTACTGGTCAGAATTTTTCCACATGGGCGGTTATGCTTTTTTTGTCTGGACATCATATGCCTTGACCTTTGCTGTTATCGTGGCCAACATTATCCTGCCGATAATGCAGCGTAAAAAAGTCATCGCCCGAATCAAGCGCGCGGTCAAGCGTGAAAAGATTGAGCAGGCTAAAGAGCCTGCATAGAGAGTTGATTGAGAACTATGAATAAAAGAAGTCGAAGAAAAGTATTAATTTTTGCTATCGTTTTCGGTGTTGCTATCGCAACAGTGCTAGGGTTGACGGCGTTCGAAGAAAACCTGTTGTACTTTTATAGCCCTACCCAGGTAAAAGCCGGTGAGGCGCCGACAACACATTCATTCCGGGTCGGTGGCCTGGTGGTCGACGGCAGTGTGAAGCGTGAGCCTGATAGCCTGAAGATAGAGTTTGATGTGACCGATAATACAGAGAGCATGACTATCGAATATACCGGTATCCTGCCGGACCTGTTCCGTGAAGGCCAGGGTATCGTCGCCATGGGCAGCCTGCAGACAGGCGGTAAATTTGTCGCGCAGGAAGTGCTGGCAAAACATGATGAAAATTATATGCCGCCAGAGGTTGCTGCAGCACTTGAGGCTTCGGGCAAGTCTGTCAAAGGGGCTACAGAACATATGCCTCAGGGCACATCTTACTAGTGCATCCAGATAAAATACTGGTCTTAACTGACACTTTAAAATTATGATTCCTGAACTCGGACACTTTGCCTTAATCATTGCTTTTGCCGTTGCTATCGTACAAAGCATCGTTCCTATCGTCGGTGCAGCGCGGAATCAGGCCAGCCTGATTGCTATGGCCAGGCCGGCCGCACTGACGCAATTCCTGTTTATCGGGCTGGCCTACGCAGCGTTGACCCATGCATTTATCGTGCATGATTTTTCGGTACTGTATGTCTCCCAGCACTCAAACCTGGTGCAGCCGCTGATGTACCGTATATCGGGTGTGTGGGGCTCGCACGAAGGCTCTTTGCTATTGTGGGCGTTGATCCTGTCGTTGTGGACGATTGCCGTCGCAGTTTACAGCCGTAACCTTCCAGAAATACTGATGGCCCGTGTACTGGCAGTCATGGGTATGATCAGCACGGGTTTTCTGGCATTTATGCTGTTCACGTCAAACCCGTTCGAGCGAATCTTTCCGGTACCGCTGGATGGTAACGAGTTAAATCCGCTGTTACAGGATCCCGGGCTGGCGATACATCCACCGATGTTATATATGGGTTATGTTGGCTTCTCCGTCGCTTTCGCTTTTGCCGTCGCGGCGCTGCTCGGTGGCAAACTCGACGCAACATGGGCCCGCTGGTCTCGTCCGTGGACGACGATTGCCTGGAGTTTTTTGACCATCGGTATCGCTCTGGGCAGCTGGTGGGCTTATAACGAGCTCGGCTGGGGTGGCTGGTGGTTCTGGGACCCTGTAGAAAATGCTTCATTCATGCCCTGGCTAGTGGGAACCGCACTGATCCATTCTTTAGCCAGCACAGAGAAGCGGGGCGTCTTCAAAAGCTGGACAGTACTGCTGGCGATCCTGGCCTTTTCTTTGAGCCTGCTCGGTACTTTTATCGTACGCTCCGGTGTGCTGGTTTCAGTACATGCCTTCGCTACAGATCCGACTCGTGGTGTTTTCATCCTGGCCTTCCTTATCATAGTTGTCGGTGGTTCCCTGGGGCTCTACGCCTGGCGCTCGGCCACCGTGGTCAGCTATGGACGGTTCCAGTGGTTCTCGAGAGAAACCGCTTTGCTGTTGAATAATATTATATTTCTTACCGCTGCTACCGCGGTCCTCGTCGGTACCATGTACCCACTGGTACTCGATGCATTTGGTGCGGGCAAAATATCCGTTGGCCGGCCCTATTTTGATAGTATGTTTGCCCTGGTCGCTATCCCTCTGCTGTTGTTGCTCGGTTTTGGTCCGGTAATCCGCTGGAAGGGTGATGACTGGCGCCGTGTCGTCAAAATTACCGGACTATATTTTATCGGCGCCCTGGTTCTCGGATTGCTGATCCCGTTCCTTATTGAAGATCAGCTTAACCTGGCGACAGGTCTTGGACTGGCGGGCGCCTTATGGGTGGCATTGACGACTTTAAGAGATGTCGCGTATCGTCTGTCACGAAAGTTAAGCCTGTCCCTGTCATATATCGGCATGGTATTAGCGCATTTAGGTGTCGCCGTTTTTGTTGCTGGCGTCACAGTGACCATGACCTACCATGAAGAAAGGGACCTGCGGATGGAGCCGGGAAGTATTTATAATATCTCAGGCCATGAATTCCGTTTTCAGGGAACACGCAAAGTTCAGGGCCCGAATTACATCGCCGATGAAGGTGTCATCGAAATATGGAAGGATGGTGAGAAATCTGGTGAGCTGCTGCCGCAAAAACGCACGTATACAGGCAAGAGTAACCCGATGACGGATGCTTCGATCGATAAAACATTTTTCCGTGACCTGTATGCGGCTTTAGGCGAAGAGCTGGAAAACGGTGCCTGGAGCATGCGTGTCTATTATAAACCTCTGATCCGCTGGATATGGCTGGGTTGTATTTTAATGACCATCGGCGGCGTGTTGGCAGTGAGCGACCGACGCTACAGGCAGACTGTGCGTCAAAAAGTTAACAACAAGCTGGGTACGGCGAAAGTCTAAGAGGTTGTTTCTATGAGTGAGATAAAACCCAGCCTGCTGCGCCGTTTTACACCATTTATCATCTTTCTGATAATGGCGTCATTACTCCTGTATATGTTGACCTTAATGAACCGCGGTGACTACAACCCGAGGGATATACCCACTGAGCTCATCGGTAAACCTGCGCCCGAATTTAACCTGCCTGACCTTTTTAAACCCGACCTGATGGTCAGCCCTGCAGCGATGAAAGGCAAGACCTGGTTGCTGAATGTATGGGCGACATGGTGCAGAGAGTGCTGGCGCGAGCATGGCTACCTGGTGGCACTGGCTGAGCAGAAAAACATAACTATCATCGGTTTGAACTGGCGTGATGAGCGAGCTGAGGCTAAAAAAATGATCGGCCAGCTAGGCAATCCTTTTTCACAGATTGCTTTTGATCCGAACAGTGAAGCGGTGATCGACTGGGGTGTTTATGGCGCGCCTGAAACATTTCTTATCGATGCGGAAGGTGTCGTCCGGGTGAAGCATAAAGGCGCGCTGAACGATGTGGTTTGGCAGGAAAAATTTGCACAATACTTTACAGGTGTGGCGCAGTGATACGTTATCTTTATGTGGTTTTTTTACTGGCGGTTTCCTTCTCTGTTTCAGCAAACAGTATCGAGATATATACGTTTGATAATAAAAAA
>SWCD01011959.1_pt1 | contig 61289 bp, 68 predicted proteins | sample 4693011 | NCBI WGS metagenome assembly SWCD01 (sample SAMN10267278, study PRJNA491770) | bioreactor metagenome | isolation source: DHS bioreactor inoculated with marine | place: Japan: Omine Ridge, Nankai Trough
TTTTTTTATGCACCTCGCGCTTAGAAGTACGATTGGCATTGCAAATGCTATCTGTAAGTGAAGTGGGAAGTGTGAAGTGGGAAGTGGGAAGTGGGAAGTGGGAAGTGGGAAGTGGGAAGTGGGAAGTGTGAAATGGGAAATGGGAAGTGGGAAGTGTTGCGTGGCCTCGATACACTTCGACTCTTCGACCCTTCGACCCTTCGACCCTTCGACAGGCTCAGGACAGGCAGGCTCAGGACAGGCAGGCTCAGGACAGGCAGGCTCAGGACAGGCAGGCTCAGGACAGGCAGGCTCAGGACAGGCAGACTCAGGACAGGCAAGCTCAGGACAGGCAGGCTCAGGACAGGCAAGCTCAGGACAGGCAGGCTCAGCATAGGCAAATTTCAAAGCCGCTTCGCTTTTTTGAAATTCACTCGGACACCGTGGTGAAAATAGTTTCGCTGTGCTTTTTGAAATTCACTCGGACACTTTGATGAATATAGTTTCGCTGCGCTTATTAAAATTTACTTGGACATCGGGGGATATATTGTGTTTTGCTTTATTTGTAGCTATAGATTTATTTTCCAGTTTAGTCAACTCCATTTTTAGTATTTCTAAAAGCTTCAATATTAGTAACTATATCATCCTTAATAAACTCCCAGTATTTACCTAACAGACAAATGGGATCAAAATCATCATCTGCCTGTGAAAAATCAGTGAAATTGTGGAGTATTAGTTTTTCATCGTGAGTATATGGATACCGCTGCTTGTGTAATGCTAGCATTTGTTCAATAGTGAAGTTTTCAAACAGCGCATGCAAATCCCAAAAATCCTTTTTTCTTCCTCCACGCTGGACCACATCTATTTTCATTGCGATGATTTCTGCTACTGACGCCAGACGAATTTTATCGATTAATAAAAGGGGTTCTATAAAAGTATCAGTATGATAAACATCAAGCTTTACAGCATTATTCTCATTTTTACCTATAAAATAAGATTTACCGATTGCAGGAGCTATATCTAAGTGGTCAACATAAGGAAAATGCCCTTGTAGATATGTTGTTATCCCTTCAAAATCTATTGTGCCATAGGGAACATCACTAAAAAGATCAATATCTACAGACTCCCGATGGCCTATTTGAAGACTAAGGGAAGTACCACCCACTAGTCTAAAGCTACAAAATACTTCAGCGCTCATTAACTGTAATAAGCTTTCGCGAAGTAAATTGTTTACGGTGTTGTAGTGTAGCATTTTTCAAAATTACTTGGCGGAAAGTGTATAGGGTTTTCTGCTTATTGAATTCAATACATCATCTACTTTCTGTTTACCATAGAAACGAATAATCTCGCTTTTTTCAGTTTCATTACCACGTTCAAATATTCTTTTAATAACTGCTTTATATTGTTTTTTCCAATCGATATGTTCAATAGCTGTATCCCAAAAAAGTGAATTGCGCAATAAAGCAAGATTAGGGGTTTCAGTTTGTTGTTTTTCTTTTTCTATACGGATGTCGTAATAGGTCTGAAGGATTGCCAAGATACCTTCTTCCAATCCCATTTTTTCCTCAATTTTAAGCGCCAAAGCTGTGTTTAGACTTCTCTTGCCTTTCGTAATGGCATTCAAGGTTTGTGGATGCTCATTTATAGCAATTGCAAAGGGGCGTTGTTTTAGGGAACGCTTTTTTAATTCACGTTCCAAAACAATACCTGGGTGTATGCCTTTGTATTTTAGTAACGTATCCATACTACAAATATAAACAAATTTGTTTACATTTTATGGTCAATATTCCTGATATACAAAATTTATAGCCTAAGTTCTAGTGTTGGGGTTGAGGTTTTCGGTTGTCAGTCTTTATGAGTTAGACGTGAGACGTGAGAACGTTGCGTGGCCTCGATACAAATTTGAATCAGCTGTCGCTGCTTCAAATTCACTCGGACAGCGGGGAGATTTTGCTTGTGGTGGCCTTGATATACTTCGACCCTTCGACCCTTCGACCCTTCGACCCTTCGACAGGCTCAGGGCAGGCAGGCTCAGGACAGGCAGGCTCAGGACAGGCAGGCTCAGGACAGGCAGGCTTAGGACAGGCAGGCTCAGCACAGGTATGCTCAGCATAGGCAAATTTCAAAGCTGCTTCGCCTTTTGAAATTCACTCAGACAGCTTGATGAATATAGTTTTACGAGAAAGAACTTTTTATAGGGAAAGTTTTCTTGGGGTTTGATATATTTGGTTTTCTCCCCAATTAATTTGTCGCCAATGCGGAATCCCGTATTGGGAAGAAAAACTATTGTTTTATTTTTGAAAAGTTAGAAACATTATAAAGGGAAATGGTTTAAAATAACAATTCATAACTAACCCTTATCAAATGTTTTCAAACAATTAATAAATCTTTAAATATTTAAAAATTAAAAATTTTGGCTAAATCAAGCGGATTAAAAAATGCACCAAGTACCACGGGAAATAAATCTGGCGGGGGGTCGTGGAAATAACCCACCAAGCAAAGCTGGCGGAAATTCAAAAGGTACTTCCAGCTCTAAAGGAGGTTCTAAAAAGTAACTGTCTTTTAGGCGTTTGGAATAAACGCAGTTTAAAATCAAACTTTTCTGGGGTTTTGATATATTTGTTTATCCCACCTTCGCCTAAGTTATCAATATTAGTAAAGGAGAACCAAGTTAATTTATTTCTAATACGGTTTCCTGTAATGGGATGAATAACTATTATTTTAAATTTGAAGAACAAGAACCAAACGACAAACACCAATAAAAATCAGTAGCTATTAAATGGCATTATTCCAAACATCCGTATTAAAAACATATCTCGCGCAACAAGATAATACAGTCATAGAAAGAGCCTATAAAAAATACACTAAGTATTTTCACAATGCCACCATTCAAGAGAATATAAAAAACTCAAAGGAAGAACAGTATCAAGCTAAATTTCTGGACGAATTGTTTGTGAATGTTTTCGATTATACGCTTAATCCAAAACCTGATTTCAATATTACTACTGAGTTCAAAAACCAAAAAGGTGCAGGTAAAGCAGATGGTGCCATTTTAAAAGAAAATAAAGCTATTGGCGTCATAGAATTAAAGGGAACCAATACCAAAGATTTAGAGAGCATCCGCAAACAGGCGTTTGATTATAAAGCAAATCAAAAGGGCTGTGTGTATGTAATCACTTCTAACTTTGAGAAATTGCGGTTCTATATCAATGATGCTACAGAGTTTTTAGAGTTTAATCTTTTTCAGATGGCGCCAGAGGAATTTGCCTTACTGTACCTATGCTTACAAAAAGACAATATTCTTAACAACTTACCCCTTAGCATTAAAGAAGCCTCGCTAATTGAAGAGGAAAAAATCACTAAACAGTTTTACAGTGACTATTCCGTATTTAAACGCGAACTCTTTAGAGATTTGGTAAAACGTAATACCAAACGTATAAAACAAAATGCTGTTACATTTATCGGTTCTGCTGAGCGAAGCCGAATCACAGCCGAGATATCTCAAGAGACAGACGACCAAAGAGCACTCGAAAAAAACGTAAAACTATCCCTCTTCAAAAAATCCCAAAAGTTAATAGACCGTTTTCTGTTTATTTTCTTTGCTGAAGATAGAGACCTTTTACCACCAAACAGCACCATACAAATTCTGGACAAATGGAAAGCCGATATTGATTTTGGTGATGAGCGTCCACTTTACAACCTCTTTAAACAATATTTTCATTTTCTGGATGAAGGCAGAAAGGGCACAAGCTCACGAGCTGAAATCTATGCCTATAACGGTGGTTTGTTTAAACCGGATACTATTCTCGATAATTTGGTAATAGACGACGACTTGTTGTACAAACACACTTACAAACTGGCCAAATACGATTTTAGCAGTCAGGTAGATGTCAATATTTTAGGCCACATCTTTGAAAACTCACTTAACGAGATTGAAAGCGTAAATGCCGAAATTGAAGGTGGTGAGTTTGATAAGCAAAAGAGTAAACGCAAAAAGGATGGGGTTTTCTACACGCCCAAATACATTACCAAATACATAGTAGAAAATACAGTTGGTAAACTCTGCCAAGAGAAAAAAGAAGCACTGGGCTTTAAGGAAGAAGCCTATTTCGAGGTAAAAAGAGGCACACACCAAAACACAAAAAAGCTGTTGTTAGAGGTGCTGGACAGCTACCGTGAGTGGTTATTGCAAATCACTATTTGTGACCCTGCTTGTGGCTCTGGTGCATTTTTAAACCAAGCGTTAGATTTTCTTATTAAGGAACACCGATACATCGATGAATTAAAAGCAAAAGTATTGGGTGGTGGCTTAATATTAAGCGATATAGAGAACACCATTTTAGAGAATAACATTTATGGGGTTGACCTTAATGAAGAATCTGTAGAGATAGCCAAACTATCCCTTTGGTTGCGTACTGCGCAACCAAGACGTAAGCTCAACGATTTAAGCAATAACATTAAATGCGGGAATTCGCTCATTGATAGTAAAGCCGTGGCAGGCGAGAAAGCATTTAATTGGCAACAGGAATTTCCTCAAATATTTGAAAAAGGTGGTTTTGATGTTGTGATTGGAAACCCACCTTATGGTGCTAAATTATCTGAATCAGTTAGAAACTATATTACAGTAAATTTTTTCAGTTTTCAATCAAATTTTGATATCTATACTTCCTTCATAGAATTAGCAAGTAGAATTACAAAAGCATCTTCTTATTGTAGCTATATAATTCCAGTATCGTGGCAAACAGGTGATAAATATAATAATACAAGAAAATTTATTGCCTCTAACTTGAAATTAGAAATAGGTATTAAACTTCCTTATGATGTTTTTGAGGATGCCTATGTTGATACTGGTATTTATGTGTTCAAGAATGAAAAATCTGAAGAATATTACTCAAGAGTATTAGAATTTGGAGCCCGGGAAAAATTCGATACCAGTTTAATTGAAGAAAGAAATTTATTATTGCTTCCATCCAAGTTTTGGATGCAATTGGAATCTTTAAAAATTGTTTTAAATCCATTTTTCTACACGCTTCAACCAAAAATTGTTAAAGACACAATTGCAATTGATGATATCAGTGATTCCATAAGAGGGATTTTACCAAATACAGATGATGTTAGTGATGATTATATTGAAGGCTATAAAAAATACTTTACTGGATATTTAGGAAGATATCAGGTGACGAAAGAATTTTCTTGGGTACATTACAGCGATAATTTAAGAGAGAAGCCAAAAGATTATTCTTTTTTCCAAGATGAAAGAATAGTTATCCGAAGATTAATTAATAGGCAATTTAGAATTATGGCTTCACTTGTAAGTGATGAGTTTGTCAATAAAAAGGATATTTATAATCTTAAATTAACAAATAATAATTACGAAATACATTACTTATTGGCATTAATCAATAGCAAGTTGTTTTCATATATGAAAACTAAAGGCTCAACGACCGCTTCAAAAGATGATTTTTCTCAATTAACGTTGTCTGATATTAGAACAATTCCAGTGAAAAAGATAACTGTTGAGCAACAAGAAAATTTCAAAAAGTTAGTCATCTTATTACTTGGTTTAAACAAAGATTTGAACGATTCTATTAATAAGTTTATAAAATACTTTTCAGTAACTACTCAAATTGAAAAACTAAACCGAAAACTCGAAAACTGGCACGAGTTAGACTTTGCAGACTTTATCAAAGAACTCAACAAAGCTATTAAAAAAGCAGGGGGTACACCACTTACAAAAAAAGATGAGTTTGAGTGGCTGGAACTCTTTGAGGACAACAAGAAAAAAGCGCAAGACCTACAGACCCAAATCACCCAAACAGAAAAGCAAATAGATGAATTGGTCTATGAGTTGTATGGCTTAACACAAGAAGAACGAGAGATTGTAGAAAATAGTTAAATGAGTGAGAAAGTTTTCATATTTGGGGATGAGTTTGGTACTTCTACATTAAATCAAAATGATGTAAAGAACATTACTCATTTTGTTTACGCTGCAATTGTAGTAAAAGAATCAAATTTAGACAAGGCAAGAGAAGTACGAGATAGTATAAGTCAGAACTTTTTTTATGGCAACCCTATTAAATCAAATTCAAGAGTTCTAAAGGATGAAAAGAAAAGAATTGAAATTTTAGAGTATTTGATTAAAAATCTAAACTTCATTATTTATCTACTTGTTGTTGATAAGGAAAAGTTATCAAAGGACACAGGAGGTTTAAGATTTAAAGAGGTTTTCTACAAATATTTTAGAGGGATTTTTGTTTCTCAAATCAACAATAACTTTTCCGAGTTTGAGATTTTTATGGATAATTTGATTAGTGAAAAATATAGCAGCGAACTAAAAAATTATATCCAACAAAATTATCAAAACAATTTTTTTGAACAATATCATATTTCAGATGATAAAGAAGAACCTCTTATTCAATTGGCCGATTTGATAGCAGGTTCTTATGGTAGAGTTTTTAATGCTTCATTTATGTCAAATAATAGTGAAGAGATATTGTACACTTTAAAATCAATCACACCTAATATAACTTTCTTCCCTGATAAGGTCGACAATAAAACCTTTGTTGTAAATCCTGACAAGCATATCGATTCAGAAGTTTATGAAATTGTTCGTAATGATGCAATTAAAATTCATGATACGTTTGATGATGATGTTTCAAGAGCTGTACTGGATTATTTACTGTGGCATCAAAAAGTTCTTCCATTTAAATATGCTCAAACATATGAAATTACTAATGCATTAAAATATTATAGTGGTAAAGAGCTTTCAATTGAAAATTTACGCATAATTATCAAAGAATTAAGATTTAAGGGAATAATTATAGTTTCATCATCCAGTACAAGTGGGTATAAGTTAGCAGTAAACAAATCAGATGTTCATACTTATTTTACCCATTACCTTAATTATATACTGCCAATGTTAAAAAAGATAGAAATAGCAAATGGTGTTTTTGCTAATAAAACAGTTGGAGACTTTATTCCGTTATCAGATATGGAAGAACTAAAAAATTTAGTAGAAACTTTGAGTATTAAATAAATGTAAAAAGTAACCCCCCTGCTGGCGCGAGAGTCTCGCTCGTGTTTCCCACTCCCGCGTGATTGCATCGCCTGGCAAAATAGTTTCTTAACTGTGGCACAGCTATAATTAATTAAAAATAACAAATGAGTTTTTCAAGAAAGGAACTTGTAGCAAGCTATGTAGCCAAAGTGGGTAGTGGAAGTCTGCACTATTCCCAAATTGCTGCGGAGTTAAAAGCCAAGGGAATATCCCAAGAAAAAAGCACGATTTTGTTAAGGCTTATCGATAGGGATTGGACTTCAAAGCACTGTTATTTGTAAAACGTATATCCCACTTTTATAATTACCAAATATCATTATATTTGGCCTTTTGCTCAATGGAAATAAAGCCTTTTAAGATTTTGGGAAAATAGCCATAACGCTTATAGACATAGTTGAAAATACTATTGGGTTTTAAAACAAACAAGCTAACCATTTATAGAATAAACCATACCCTAAATGAAAAAACCAATCAGCATAAGAACCAAGGCGCTTATTTATTTTGTTTTAATGATTCAGCTAGTAAGTGTGCAGGCCCAGGAATTTAACTGGGCAACCCCAGTAAGTGGAGATGGTTATGAATACGGTATAAAAATAGCAAAGGATGCGTTGGGAAACACTTTTATTTTGGGCTATACCACTGAGCACTTTTTTGAGTATGAGGGAGTAACCTATGCGTCAAATGGTGACGGGGATGCATTTTTTGCCAAACTAGACCCTAACAAACAATTGGTTTGGATGCGACCGCTGGGTGCAAATGATGCCATTTATTATGATGAGGCGCAAGATTTACATATTGACCCTTTTGGGGATATCTACCTAAGCATTAGGGCAACGGGTAGCAGCTTTAGATATAACGGGATGGTTTTAAGTGGCATAAATTCTATTGGCCAATATGGTGGGGAAGCGGTGCTGATTAAAGTTAATGGGGATGGGGACTATCTATGGCACGACTCGGGCACTATAGGCAGTTCCTTTCGTGGCATTACCACAGATGTGGATGGCAATGTGTATATAACGGGGTACTTTCGCCAAACGATAACGCTTGGTGGTAGCATTACCTTAACAAATCCTTCTAGCGGTACTACCACCGACTATCTTTTAGCAAAATACCAACCCGATGGAACTATTATGTGGGCCAAACGTGCTGGGGGGCTTCCGCACAATACCTTTGCCTATGGGCATGATTTAGAAATTAACCCCCAAACCAATGAGCTTATTGTTTTGGCACTGGGGGAGGGCGAAGTGTTTTTTGACGGGGTGCCAATGCCCAGTAACGGCCTTACCGATAATGCTGCCTTACTTATTTCCTATGAGCTGGATGGAATTCAGAATTGGATGCAACTAGTGCTGGTCGAGGACAATTATGGTTATTCAAGTTGTACTTCTTTAGCTATCAGTGACTCGGGTATTATGGGTGTGTGTGGCACTACCGTGGGTATGGATCCCGAAGGATTGGTGGGGTTTTATAACAGTGACGGTTCCGTTATTTCCGAACATACCTATCCTGCACCCTATGACCTTAGGCTTTACTCCATAACTTTTAATGAATATGATATTGCATATGTATCAGGGTGGTGTCTAGATGGTGGTACCTTGGGGATAGCACCTGGAACGGTAACCCTTAACAACACCACAGGGTTTATAGTACGAATGGATAAGCACCAACAAGTGCGCTGGGTTACGGAATTTGCAGGTTCTCATTTTACAAATTATATAGATTATAGCAATGGGGAGTTATTGTATGCAGGTAGATTTGATGAGGAATTTATCTACAACTCAGAGCAAAACGTTCTTGTAAATAACTTAGGAGATGCTGTATATGCACAAATGATAGATGATTTTTTAGATGTAGCAGAATATATAGCAGATGAAATTGCTGTGTACCCAAATCCTACTTCAGGGCTTTTAATGATTAAAAGCAATGCCTTACAAAAAATTGAAATTTATAATGTGAATGGCGTTTGTGTAAAAACTACCGATAAAAACGAGATTGATCTAAGCAGCAATTCCCCCGGAATTTATTTATTAAAGATTATTACAGACAAGGGAGTAGCTACAAAAAAATAGTCCTAAAATAAACGGCAAACATGCCCCCCGCTCACGCGCGATTGCATCGCGTGGCAAAATAGTTTCTTAACTGCGGTCAAGATATAATTAATTAAAAAAAACAAATAAGTTTTTCAAGAAAGGAACTGGTAGCAAGTTATATAGCCAAGGTGGGTAGCGGAAGTATGGACTATTCACAAATAGCTACAGAATTAAAACAAAAGGAATAGTCCAGGAAGAAAGCTCACGCTGTCGCGGGCGTCCCACCCCTGTACACAAAAGCAATCAACAAACAAAATACTATATGGTTCCAGTTATAAGATCGCTAGAAGAACAAAGAATTGAGTTTGCAAATGGAACATTTATAGCAACACCTTTAGCTGGTTTAATAGCTTGGACAGTAGTGGGTATTGCAGGCCTCGTATTACCAATGCAAATAACAGTTTGGGTACTATTTATTGCTACGGGCTGTATTGTGTATTTAGGAATGTTTATTTCAAAATTTACGGGTGAGCATTTTCTGGACAAAACAAAGCCTAAGAACGAATTTGACAAACTTTTCTTTTTTACAGTGGGGCAAGCAATCTTGGTTTATTCCATTGCAATTCCATTTTTTATAGTGGATTATACGTCCTTGCCTTTAACAGTAGGAATTTTAACAGGACTCATGTGGCTACCCTTTTCATGGATTATCAAACATTGGGTTGGTATTTTCCATACGCTTACAAGAACAACTGTAGTACTTGCGCTTTGGTATCTGTTACCTAATCACAGATTTATAGCCATTCCTTTTGCAATTGTAATACTATATATAATTACACTTTTAGTTTTGGGAAACAGAAAGAAAATAGCATAAAAAAGTAACCCCCTTCTGCTGGCACAAGAATCCCGCTCGTGTCCCCACTGCCACCGCTAGCAATAACTACCGTGTTGGAATAGTAGCAGGGGCATTAAACAACTAATGCACTATCCCAAGCCTTGGTTTTATCTTTGTTAATATTGATTATAAGGGTTATCTTTGTAACCTATTAATTTTAGTACAAATGGCAGTAGCTCACATTCCATATACTACAAAAACTCCTTTAGGGGTAGCGCTGTTATTATCCTATCTACTTGACGATATTTTTTTAAAAAATTCAAAAGAGTTTATCAATTAATCCCTGTTTCGACTCAGAACAGGGCCACTCTTAATTATTCTTAAAAATTTAATCTATTTTCTTCTTAACACTGCTGTTAGCATCCAAAAACAGTTGCTAATTATACTGCGCGCTATTTTGGATGTTTGAGTCGCGATTGCACAGTATTCTGAAGGAAATCCAAAAAAAAGTATTATGTCAGAAAATGTAATTTTAACAACCGGAATATATGATTTAATAAAAGATCATGTGCGAAGAAAAAAGGTAACCCAACAGGAAGAAGCGCTGTTGCTACTAGAATTAAAGGAAGCCGAACAGGTATTAAGGCGCGACTTGCCAGATAATATCGTTACGGTAAACCGACGGGTAAAAATTAAGGATCACACAAAGAACAAGGAAAAGGAATATCTGTTTGTGGCGACCACTAAAACAAACAATAAAAAAGGAAAGTTATCTATTTTATGCGATGTTGCCGTTGCTACAGTGGGCAGGCAGGTAGGCGATATTATAAATTGGCCTTTTAGGGACGGGGAAAGAAAGCTGGAAATTTTGGGGGTTGAAAATATTTAACTTTCAAAATCATGAAAAAGAGTTTTTGCTTAAATAACGCAAAGGCTCTTTTTTCTTTAAATGCAATTAATTTATTTTTAGGCTTCCGCTCCGGCACGTCCCGATAACTATCGGGAGCATTGCGTGGCAAAATATTTTTGTAACTGCGGCACAGCTATACTTAATTAAAAATAACAAATGAGTTTTTCAAGAAAGGAACTAGTGGCAAATTATGTAGCCAAGGTGGGTTGCGGAAGTTTGGACTATTCCCAAATAGCTGCAGAATTAAAAGCCAAGGGAATAGACCAGGAAGAAATACCGGTTTTGCTAAGACGTATTGATAGGGATCTGTTACGAATGGCAAAAATGGAAAAGCGCCGACAGTCTGGGAAAAATATGATATTGGTAGGGTTGGGGATTGCCTTAATTGGAGTTGGTTTTACACTGTTAAGCTATATGCGTGTTTATGAAACTGGGGGCTCTTATCTTCTGTTCTATGGGCCTATATTAAGCGGCATTGGCATTGCTGTTCTGGGCAGGATGCGTATGGGGTAAGGTTGCCCAGTAACATCAGGGGAGGTCTCGACTGCGCTCGACCTGACAAGGGAATCAGGAACGCGATACAATCGCGCACCAGCGAGGGAATCAGGAACGCGATACAATCGCGCCCAGCGAGGAACGCGATACAATCGCGCACCAGCGAGGTCTCGACTGCGCTCGACCTGACAAGGGGATCAGGTACGCGATACAATCACGCATCAGCGAACGAGATACACATAATAAATAATGTGCAAAGGCAGCTGTTCTATAGTCTCCCAAAATTCCGTATCTTAAACCTTCATTTTTAAAAATCTTGACTATGAAGAATTTATCCATCATTTTAGCCTTTGCGTTTAGTCTTTCGGCATTTTCGCAAAGTAAAATCTTACCAAAAAACATACAGATTAAAACAGCAGTGCTTGCCGCTCCTGAAATGTACCGAGATGGTGCAACCGTACTCGGGTATAATGAAGATGGCAAACTTGTTACCCTGCGAGAAGGAACCAATGGTATGGTATGCCTGGCAGACGACCCCAACAAAGAAGGGATAAGTGTAGCCTGTTACGCCGCCGAATTGGAACCCTTTATGGCGCGGGGCAGGGCCTTGGCCGCTGAAGGAAAATCAAACGAGGAAAAGCGCGAAGCCAGAAAGCAGGAAATAGACGCTGGAACCCTAAAAATGCCTGCTGAACCTTCCACGGTATATATTTTGGCTGGGGAAGAAGAAGATTATAGTGCCGAGACTGGCGAACTGCTGGAAAGCAAAATACGCTACGTAATCTACAAACCCTATATGACTGGTGAAAGCACAGGCCTACCCACAAAACCACAAGCCCCTGGGATGCCTTGGTTGATGGATGCGGGTACGCATCGATCGCATATAATGATTACACCGGCGAATAGGTAGTTTTATAGTTGGTAGTTGGTAGTTGGTTTGTGAAGAATGACTGCGGTTGGCGCTAGCTGCTTTAGTCCTACGTCCTAAGTCTTAAAGTCCTACGTCAAGGAAAGTTTACGTTGAACTTCCAAGACATCCTTAATAGGATCTATTCAGCAAACAATTAAAAATCTTCGGTTATGTAATCTTTGTTACAGAACTTTCCATTTTGCAATCTTACATTTGTTCCAGATTGTTCAATTAAGTTAAATAATCCAAAAATCATGAGTTATTACATCAGTACAACATTAAAGAACACAAGTTTTGAAGAGGCCATTGAAAAGACAACGGCGGCTTTAAAAGAAGAAGGTTTCGGCGTGTTGACCGAAATAGATATAAAAGCCACATTAAAAAAGAAGTTGGACGCAGATTTTTATAAGTACACCATACTTGGTGCCTGCAATCCGCAAATGGCGCACCAAGCCTTACAGGCCGAAAACAAAATTGGGACCATGCTTCCCTGCAACGTAATAGTGCAGGAACGCGAACCGGGAATTGTAGAAGTTTCGGCGGTTGATCCGGCAGCTTCTATGATGGCGGTACAAAATGATTCTTTGGCAGGTATAGCTAAAGATGTTCGAGAAAAATTGACCAAGGTCATTAAAAGTATATAAAACCATTAGGTTGGGCTTAAAGCGAATAGTATGGAAACTGTAAAATACTCTAAGATTTACCGGATTATCCATTGGTCTATAGCGATTACTTTTCTGCTTTTATTGATAACTATTTTTCTGAGATTGACTTGGATGAATAAAGAGAATGTGGCAGATATTATCCAAGCTTATCTAGGGGGTACCGATCAATCACTTTCTCGTGAGCAATTAATTGTTTTAGCGAAACAAATACGAAAACCCATGTGGGACTGGCATATTTATTTGGGATATGTTTTAACTGGATTGTTTAGCTTACGCTTTTTACTTCCCTTTTTCGGAACCATGAAGATTCAAAATCCATTGACTAAAAACCTAACCATAAAAGAGAAATTCCAGAAATGGAGTTACATCATTTTTTATGTTTGTGTTCTAGTATCTCTGGTTACAGGACTTATAATAGTATGGGGGCCAAAAACTTTAAAAGAACCAATGGAAGAAATACATATACTCGGTATTTATTATCTAATAGCATTTATTGTATTACATATTGGAGGGATATTAATAGCAGAATTCACAAATCAAAAAGGAATCATTTCAAGAATCGTACGCGGATCTAATGATTGATTCAAAAAATATTTAGAAACGTTTCTTGGTTGGTTCGTTTCTAATAGAGTGCAGATTTTATTTGGTTAGTTTAAAAAAGCATCCTGAAAAGGGTGCTTTTTCTTTGGTAACATTAGTTACTGACTAAGCTTGATTTCTGGCGTATGTTTGCATCAAATTAAATGTAAAAATGAAGCTTAAAAATATAATTACACTAATTGCTTTGCTGCCCACGATGCTTTTCGCGCAGCAAACCGTCCCAATTTCCAAGGCCGAGGTGCTGGAAAAGGTGATACAACAAAACAATAAACTGAAGATAGGCGAGCAGCAGATGCTTGCCGCAAAAGGCGATTACAACCAGACCAATGCGGTGTTTTTGCCAAACATCAATGCTTCACATAGTGGAATGGCAACCACCAATCCGTTGATGGCTTTTGGCTTTAAGTTGAATCAGGAAATTGTTACCCAAGCCGATTTTGACCCGAATATGCTTAACGACCCTTCGCAAATTAATATGTTCGCAACCAAGTTTGAAGTGCAACAACCACTTATAAATGTGGATGGAATTTTCCAGCGCAAAGCCGCAAAGGCAAAATGGGAAGCGACCCAAATGCAGTTAACACGAACTGGCGAATACCTTTCCTTGGAAACCGAAAAAGCCTATATGCAGTTGCAATTGGCCTATAAAAGTGTCGCCGTTTTAGAGACCGCTCTTAAAGCTGCCAACGAAAACCTGCGTTTGGCAAACAATAGCTTCAAACAGGGGTATCTGCAACAAAGTGATGTTTTGGCAGTGCAAGTGCGTGTTACCGAAGTGGAAAACCAATTGCAATACGCCAAGAGCAACGTGATAAACGCTTCGGATTATCTTGCGTTCCTTATGAACGAAGAGGTTGTCGGGGTGTTGAAACCGACGGATTCGCTAAAAATTGCTTCGGAATTGAATTCCACTGAAAAGCTTTCCGATTCACGGGCAGATATACTGGCAATGGAATTTGCGGTGGAAGCGTATAAACAAAATTACAAAGCAGATAAAATGACTTTTCTGCCAAGACTGAATGCTTTTGGAAGCTATGAGCTTTATGACAACCAGATTTTTCAAGCAGATGCCAATGGTTATTTATTCGGCGCAGCATTGACTTGGAATCTTTTTGAGGGTTCAAAGCGTTTCGGAAAAACACAAAAAAGCAAGGCCGAATTTAATAAGGCAAATTTGGAATTGGAGCAATATAAAGCCGAAAGCCAATTGGAGCTGAACAAAGCAAAACGTATGTTCCAAGATGCCCAAAACAATTTAATATTGACTGAATTGGCATTGGAGCAATCAAAAGAAGCATTGCGAATCCGCACCAACAGATTTAAGGAAGGTCTTGAAAAAACCACAGATTTATTGAGTGCTGAAACGCAATATTCACAAAAACAGTTGGAGTATTTTAACACCGTTTTTCAGCATAATTATGCTTTGGCGTATTTACAATTCTTAACAAAAAACTAATCAGCGATGAACAAAATATATACACTACTACTATTTTCGGCAGTACTTAGTTTTACTGCCTGCAATAACTCTTCTGAAGAGAAAAACACGGTTAAAACTCCTGCAGTACCCGTAACGGTAAGTTCAGTAACTGCGGAAAACAATACCCCTTTTTTAACCGCTAGCGGAAAGATAGAAGCGGCAAACAGCGCTACGCTTAGTACGCGAATGATGGGCTTTGTGGATAAGGTTCACGTAAATGTGGGCCAAAAAGTTACAAAAGGACAGTTGTTGGTTAGCATCAACAATTCAGACCTTTCAGCAAAGCAGGCGCAGACCAGCGCTGGAATTACGGAAGCGCAAGCGGCTTTTAACAATGCTGAAAAAGATTACCAACGTTTTCAAAACTTATTTGCAGAAAATAGTGCAAGCCAGAAGGAACTTGACGACCAACGCGCCCGCTACGAAATGGCAAAAGCCAGATTGGAAGGCGCAAAACAGATGAAGAACGAAGTGCAATCGCAGTTTGCCTATGTAAATCTTCGTGCGCCTTTTAATGGAGTTGTAACAAGTAAGAATATTGAAGCTGGCGATATGGCAAACCCAGGAATGCCTTTAGTTTCAGTAGAGGGTCCGGGCAATTTTGAAGTAACCGCTTCAGTGCCCGAAAGTGAGATTTCAAAAATAAAATCGGGAACGGCAGTACAGGTGATTGTAAAATCGTTTGATAAAACACTTCCGGGAACAGTAACCGAAGTAAGTACTTCCGCCAAAAACACTGGCGGCCAATATTTGGTAAAAGTGGTTTTGGACAAAACAGAGGTAGATATTCTTTCGGGTATGTACGCTACGGTACAATTCCCCATAGAAAAGAAAACGGATGTGAGTATGGTTTTAGTGCCACAGCAAGCTATTGTAAAACGCGGACAATTAACAGGGATATACACGGTGAGCCAAAGCAATACAGCAATGCTTCGTTGGTTGCGATTGGGAAGAACTTTCGGAGATAATGTGGAAGTACTTTCGGGTTTGGCCGCAGATGAAAACTATATAGTTTCAGCCGAGGGAAAGCTCTATAACGGTGCAAACATAACCATTAAACAATAATCATGAAGGACGGATTAGCAGGCAAAATTGCCAAGTTATTTATAGGCTCAAAGCTTACGGTGCTGTTGATGATCGTGTTTATGGTCGTAGGCGTGTGGAGCTCGTTTTTAATACCGCGCGAGGAAGAACCGCAGATTGATGTGGCCATGGCCGACATCTTTGTGGGCTACCCTGGCGCATCGCCAACCGAGGTAGAATCGAGGGTGGTAAAACCTTTAGAGAAATTGGTTTCCAACATTCCGGGAGTTGAATATGTGTATTCCACTTCCTCAAATGAAGGGGCAATGGTAATAGTACAGTTTTATGTGGGTGAGGATATTGAGCGTTCCTTCGTGAAACTTTACAACGAAATGAACAAGCATATGGACCAAATGCCCCCGGGCGTTACCATGCCGCTTGTAAAACCCCGTGCTATTGATGATGTTCCGATGTTGGGGATAACGCTATGGAGCGAAAATTATGACGATTTTCAACTGAAACAGATTGCAGACGAGCTTACCCAGGAAATTGAAGAAGTAAACCAAGTTTCCGCTACCCAGAAAATAGGGGGTAGAAACAGACAGTTGCGGGTGGTATTGGATAAAGATAAACTGGCAGCAAGTGGTTTGGACTTTTTGGGCGTTGCCGAAATGATAAAGGCAAACAACCAGCAAATGGGCTCGGGCAGTTTTGATAAGAACGATACGGAGTTTTTGGTTACCACCGGAAATTTCCTAAAATCCGCAACCGATGTTGAAAACTTGGTTGTTGGGGTACAGCAGAACCAGCCTATTTATTTAAAGCAAGTTGCAGCTATTTTTGACGGTCCCGAAATTCCGAGGCAATATGTTTCCTTTGGGTTTGGGGGCGCAAGTGATAATATTTCAAAGTATCCTTCGGAATATCCAGCCGTGACCATTTCGGTAGCAAAAAGAAAAGGCGCCGATGCAATGAAAATTGCAGATGTGATTATTGATAAAGTAGATCATTTGCGAAGCAATTTAATTCCAGATGACGTTCACGTGGAAATCACGCGAAATTACGGGGAAACCGCTTCCCAAAAAGTTTCGGAATTGTTGATGCACTTAATAGGGGCAATCCTTGCCGTTACCTTGATTGTAATGCTCGCAATGGGCTGGCGCGGTGGTTTGGTGGTATTTCTTTCAGTACCAATTACGTTTGCACTAACGCTTTTGAGCTATTATTTGCTTGATTATACATTGAATAGAATTACACTTTTCGCCTTGGTATTTGTAACGGGAATTGTGGTGGACGACTCTATTATAATTGCCGAAAATATGCACCGGCATTTCAAGATGAAACGCTTGCCTTTTAAGCAGGCTGCCATTTACGCCATAAACGAAGTAGGAAACCCAACCATTTTGGCAACCTTTACGGTAATCGCTTCGGTATTGCCAATGGCTTTTGTTTCGGGATTGATGGGGCCATATATGTCTCCAATGCCAATTGGAGCTTCCATTGCAATGATACTTTCATTGTTTGTGGCTTTAACGATAACACCTTATTTGGGCTACATTTTCCTAAGAGAAAAAGAGAAGAAAGGAAAAACTCCAAAAGAAGAAAAACCTTTGGAAAGTACATTCATTTACAGGATTTATTCAAAAATGGAAACGCCTTTAATTGAAAACAAAAAGACGCGTTGGCTGTTTTTAGGAATTACCGTTGTAATGCTTTTGGGTTCTGTAATGATGTTCTTTACAAAATCGGTTGCCGTGAAAATGCTGCCTTTCGACAATAAAAACGAAATGCAGGTAGTGATCGATATGCCCGAGGGAACCACCTTGGAGCGCACCGCAGTGGTTGCCCGCGAAATTGGACAATACCTTTCCACACAACCGCTGGTAGTGAATTATCAAAATTATGTGGGTACTTCGGCACCGATAACCTTTAACGGTTTGGTACGTCACTACGACCTGCGTGGCGGAAGCAATATGGCCGATATACAAGTGAATCTGGTAGGAAAGGGAGACCGGAGCGAACAGAGCCACGATATAGCAAAATTGATTCGTCCACGTATTCAAGAAATAGGAAAGAAGTTTGGCGCCAATGTGAAGATAGTAGAAGTGCCACCGGGACCGCCTGTGCTTTCTACTATAGTTGCTGAAATATATGGGCCGGATTATGACCAGCAAATTGCAGTTGCAAAAAGTGTTGAGAACATTCTAAACGAAACCCAAGATGTAGTAGATGTGGATTGGATGGTGGAAGCCGACCAAATAGAATACGAATTCGTAATAGACAAAGAAAAGGCAATGCGCTACGGCGTGGCGCCGCAACAGATTGTTTATACGATGAATATGGCGCTTTCGGATAGACCCGTTACCAATCTGTATGACGAAACCGTTACCAAACAAGTAGGGATTTTGCTTGCATTGGATGAAAAGGAAAAATCGACCATTCAGGATATTTCACAGTTAAAGATTGCTTCCAAACAGGGCAATATGGTTACTGTGGGCGATTTGGTAAACATCCAGGAAAGCACCCGTGCAAAAAGCATTTACCGCAAAAACCAAAAACGTGTGGTTTATGTGTTGGCCGATATGGCGGGAGAACTCGAGAGTCCTGTTTACGCTATTTTAGGAATGACCGATAAGCTGAATAATATTGAACTACCAGCTGGTTACAAAATGAACGAATTGTATTTGCAACAGCCCGAGCACGAAGACGACTTTACCGTGAAATGGGATGGTGAATGGCAGATTACGCTGGAAGTATTCCGCGATTTGGGAATTGCTTTTTTGGGAGTAATCATAATTATTTACATTTTGATTGTAGGTTGGTTCCAAAACTTTAAAGCGCCTGTGGTAATGATGGTTGCAATACCATTATCTTTAATCGGGATTGTACTTGGCCACTGGATTATGGGGGCGTTTTTCACCGCAACCTCCTTTATTGGGATGATCGCACTTGCGGGAATTATGGTACGGAACTCGGTATTGTTGATTGATTTCGTCAACCTTAGAACTGCGGAAGGAATTCCGTTAAAACAGGCCGTAATTGAAGCTGGCGCGGTGCGAACCACCCCAATATTATTGACGGCAGGAACTGTTGTTATTGGAGCATTTGTAATTCTTTTCGATCCAATTTTTCAAGGGCTTGCCATTTCACTTATGGGTGGAACTATTGTTTCCACGGTGCTGACGCTACTAGTTGTGCCATTGGTTTACTATATGATTGAGCGGAAAAACTATAAATAGACTTAAGACCGCTGCGCTTTAGGACATAAGACATAAGAATAAAGAACAGATTTGTTTTAATAAAAAATATAATATCAATAAAAAATGAACCAATGAAACTACTAATTGTAACCGTTGTGGACGAATATCAAAAAGACGTGCTGCAACTTTTCAAAAAAGCGAATATTGAGAGCTACAGCGGCTCTGATATTGAAGGCTATAAAAATGCTTCGTCTTTCATGATGAATTCCAGTTGGTTTCCATCGGAAAAAGGAGGGGCGGACAGCAGTATGTTTTTCTCCTTTACTGAAGATGAAAAGATTGATTTGTTTTTCAGCTTAGTGGTTCAATTCAATGAAACGTTGGAGACCAACAACCCAATTCACGCGGTGGTGGTGCCCATAGAGCGGAGCATTTAAGCAATTAACAGTTATCAGTTATCAGTTATCAGTTGTCGGTTTTCTGTTGCTTGTTGTCTGTTTTGGGTTTTCAGTAATAAGTTATTAATTCTCACCACTCACTACTAAATATTAATAAACTCTATAAGAACTTAAATTAAATAATTATGATTAACAGATATATTAGGGCAATTGCCGGAACTTTTATTTTGATCAGCCTTATTTTGGCTGTTTATGTGAATATAAATTGGTTGTGGTTCACAGGTTTTGTGGGTGCCAACTTGCTACAATCATCATTTACAAAATGGTGCTTGATGGAAAAAATCCTTAAAAAACTTGGCGTAAAGGACGAAGGAGAGAGCTGTTGCGCTTAGTGTTCCTCATCAAAAAAACTATTTATACAAATCCCGCTGCAGAAAATTGTAAGTGGGATTTTTTATGAATACCATTACAATATGACTTTAGTCATTTTAAAACCCACAAATTCTGGATATATTTGAGATGTATAAAAAAATTAAGAGTATCATGACTATAAACATTCAGTATGTGAAAATGCCCACCAGTGAGGCGATGAACGAATATGTTGAAAAAAAACTTCAAAAACTTGCAGAAAAGTATGAGTGGCTTATTAGAGCCGATGTAAGTTTTAAGTTGGAAAACAACGTTTACGGCAAAGGCAATATATGTGAAATGGAACTGAGCCTTCCGGGACCTAAAATTTTTGCAACATCAAAAGAGGCAACTTTTGAAGCGGCCGCAAAAGAAACAATTTCAGACCTTGAAAAACAGCTTAAAAAGCGCAAGGCAAAATTCACAACACACTAAAAACCAGTACAGATGAAAAAAATATTAGTCCCCGTAGATTTTTCCGACCATTCAGAATATGCGTTGGAAGTAGCTGCTAACATTGCAAAAAAGCAAAATGCCGAAATCGTTGCGGTACATATGATGGGTCTTAGTGACGCAGTTTTAACGCGCGATGAAAGCAAGGAAGTTTTTGAGGCGATGTTTTATATGAAACTTGCAGAAAAGCGTTTTGCCGAATTCCTTGACAAAGAATACCTAAAAGGAATTACGGTTACCGATGCGGTCCACAATTATAAAATTTTTAGTGAATTGAATGATGTGGCCCGAGATTTTGGAGCAGATTTAATAGTAATGGGATCTCACGGAAGTTCCGGTTTAAAAGAGGTTTTCGTAGGAAGTAACACAGAAAAAGTAGTGCGCACTTCCGAAATACCTGTTTTGGTAATAAAGCACCGTCATGAAAATTTCAATCCAGAATTTGGGGTGTTCGCCTGCGACTTTTTGGAAAACTCAATAGGACCGTACAAGCGCGCCCAAAAAATGTTTGATGCTTTGGGGATAGAGATGCAAACGCTTTATGTAAACCTAGCAGGCGATTTCCGCAGCACCCGTGAAATTGAAAAAAGAATCCTCGGGTTTTTGAAAAGCGCAGGAGAGGCAAACCCACTTGAAACACTGAACAAAGTAGCACAGTACAATGAATATTCTGTAGAAGCTGGAATTTTTGGCTACAGCCAAGTAAGTAATGCCGATATTATTGCATTGCCTACGCAAGGCCGTCAAGGTTTGGCACATTTCTTTTCTGGAAGTATAGGCGAAGATGTAGTAAACCATTCTGACTTGCCGGTAATGACTTTTAAAGTTTAGTTAATTGCTATCGACATCAATTAACGATGAAAGAGCAGAAATTTCGTAGATGGGTTTCTGCTTTTTTTATTTCACAAAAGGGTGTTGAGCGCAATCTCAATCATTTTTGAAAAACTGCCCTCACGTTCGTCGGCAGTTGTACTTTCACCTGTAACTAATGAATCGGAGATTGTTAAAATAGCCAAAGCCTTTACATTGAATTTTGCCGCTATGGTATAAAGTCCGGCGGCTTCCATTTCAACGCAGAGCACTCCAAAATCTGCCCACTTTTTATAGTTGTTGAAGTCATCTTCATAAAACTGATCGCTGGAAAGCACATTGCCTGCTTTTATGGGAATATTGTTTTCCTTGGCATAAAGTGCGGCTTTCATAAACAGATCGAAATCGGCAGTGGGCGAGTAGTCGCAATTTACAAAACGGGTGTTGTTAATGCCCGAAGTGGAAGAGGCTGCCATTGCAATAACGATATCACGAATATTAATATCCTTTTGATAGCTTCCAGCTGAACCAACGCGAATTAAATTTTTCACCCCGTAATCGTTAATAAGTTCGTGGCAATATATCAACGCTGAAGGAATGCCCATGCCCGTGCCTTGTACTGAAATAGGTTTTCCTTGGAAAGTCCCAGTATATCCCAACATGCCGCGTACGTCGTTATAGCATTTGGCATTGTCAAGAAAAGTTTCCGCAATCCATTTGGCGCGCATCGGGTCGCCGGGAAGTAAAACCGATTCTGCAATCTCACCTTTTTTTGCTTCAATATGTGTGCTCATCTTTGTCATTTTTGGCGGCGGTTACAATTTCAATTCCCGAAGAGGTTCCAATTCTGTTAACGCCTATTTCTATATATTTTTTGGCGGTAGCGGCATCTTTTATTCCGCCAGAGGCTTTTATTTTTAGACTATCGCCCACTTCTTCAACCATTATTTTTACTGCATTTTCAGTTGCGCCGCCTGTTCCGAAGCCTGTTGAGGTCTTTACATAATCGGCACCCGCCCGTTTCGCAATCTGGCAAGCTATCTGTATTTCATTATCTGTTAAATAGCAAGTTTCAAGGATTACTTTTAAGGTTTGGCTACCAATTGCTTTTTTCACGGCAGCAATTTCCTCTTGAACTTGCTTGTGCAATTCAGCTTTAAGAAAACCTATGTTTAGTACCATATCAATTTCATCGGCACCGTCAATTATACATTGTTCTGCTTCACATACTTTGGCCTGAAGATTATTTGCACCCAAAGGAAATCCAACTACTGAAGCTACTTTTACATCGCTGTTCTTTAATTCATTTGCAGCTAATGAAACGTAACAACTGTTTACGCAAACCGCGTAAAAGTTATGTTTTTTTGCTTCATTACAGAGCTTTACAATTTCATTCGGAATAGCAGAGGCTTTTAGGAGGGTATGGTCTATGTAATGGCTCAGTTCCATTAATTTTTGTGTTGATTGATGATGGAAACCAAATCGTTTTTCTGCAGGACGCCACTTTGTCGCCAAAGTTGCTTGCCGTTTTTGAATAGAATCATCGTTGGCACCCCGCGCACTTGGAATTGCGCGGCCAAGGGTTGGTTTTTGTCAACATCTATTTTTACGATTTTTACGGCATCGCCCAATTCGTCTTTCACCTGTTTTAGGATGGGGGCAAGCATTTTGCAGGGGCCGCACCAATCTGCAAAAAAGTCAACCAATACGGGAGTATTGGAATTGATTATGTCTTTGAAGTTGCTTTTCATTGGAAGAGTTGTCGGTTATCTGTTGTCGGTTTTAATCTGTTTTCTTTTATTTCAACCAAGCAATGGGTTCTTTTTATACTTTCGTAAAACAGGCATTAGCATTTCCAGCGGAATTTTGATGGAATAGGTTCCTGTGTAGGATGGGCAGATTACGCAGTCGTCAAAATAAAACTCTACTACATCATCATTTATTACGAAGTTGTTTTTTGCGTCAAAGAAATCGTCGGCAGAAATAGCCCAACAGTCGTAATACATTTCGCCCGAATTTATTTTTTCCTTTAAAAGTGTATTTAAGATTTCGCGAAGTTCCTCTTCAGAACCGCTGTTAAAAAAATCTTCGTAGTTCATAAAAACGGCCCGTTCCAGATCAAAGTTCAAACAATCAAACGTATAGGCTGCGTGGGCTGCGCCTGTGTAATGGTTTTCTTTGTAAAAAAGCACGCTGATAAGGCGGTCGTTTAGGTTGTAGATTTTATAATCAACTGTTCGCAATTCGTTTTGTTTTGGAATTCCTAGGGAGTCGCAGAGCCGCTTTTCTTCCAGAATCTGTTTTTCAACTCCTTTGGCATCCAGGTAATATTTGCTGATGTATTCGTTGAAATTTTCGAACTGAGGCCTTATTTTTTCGTTTAGATATGGATATTTAAAATCGAGGGTGTACCAATCGCCTTCCTTTAAAAATGATTTTGAAATCAGTAGTTTCTCAAGTTCTTCTTTTGAGTCTTTTTTCTCAAGCAACTCCTTTCGTTTTATAATAAGGGTTTGTTGCTGCGTTTCCAGATTTTTATCAGAAACCTTTAGGGAATCAACAATTTCTTCTTGATTATTGATAGGGGTAGAAGTATCAACCTCCTCCTTTTTGGGATCGTTTTTACAGGCGATTAATGTGAAAAAAAATAAAATTGGAAGAAAAACTTTCATGTTTTTTGGGGTTTTAAATCATAAAAATAGGGAAAGAATGATAGTGATAAAAGCGAAAGTTTAATTATGTATATTAATTTTCCAACAGCATTTTTAATTTTGCAAGCATAATCACTTCACTTTTGTTCTTTCCTGCAAAGGAACTGGCAATAGCGTTTGCTGTCTTCCAGATTAGATCCTTTCGTTCTTTGGTGAAAAGCTTGGGGTTCTCTTTTTTATAATCTGCAAAACTCTCAAAACAATCGCTTGCGTCAAGCTGTTCGTAGTCAAACCAATCAAATACAACTTCTATCTGGTATGCGGCATCTGAATGGAAGGGATCCTCATAATCGTCCAGGTTTTTCCATTGTTCCGCCACAATGTTTTTCAAAATATCATATTCTGCTTTCCGCACCACTTTGTCCGCCGCGGCAATGGCGTAAAAAAGTTCGCCCATTTTTTGATAAAACAGGAGTTGAGGTTTATCAACGGTTCCCATATTCTTTAATTTAATGATTCTTAAAGGTGTAAAACTAAATAGTTTTCAAACGAAATTTTATGATAAAAATCAGTTCCAAAAAACTGTTTAAAATCCTTACTTTTGGGGGATGAAGGTTTTTGAGGGAAAAAAAGGCAATATTTTTAAGATTCTTTCCGAAGCAATATCGGAAGGTATTGTGATAGTTAACGAAAACCAGGAAATTGTGACCTCAAATGAAGCTGCAGACCGCATGTTTGGTTATGAAGCAAAGGAACTTTTGGGAGAAAATATAAACTTGCTGATTCCTCGAGAGTATAGGCACAGCCATACCGAACAGGTTGAGGAATACTTGGAAAAGAGCGATCCGCGCCAAATGGGCCACGGGCGTGATCTTTACGGCCGGCGCAAGGACGGTAGCGTTTTTCCGGTGGAAGCGGGCTTGAACCCCTTTGAAATTTATGGCAGTAAATATGTAATGGCGCTAGTAACCGATATTACCGTTCGTAAAACCCAAGAGAAGGAAATTATAGAGCTCAACCTGCATTTGGAGCAAAAAGTGGAGGCGCGAACCAAAGAACTTAAGCAAACAATAAAAGAGTTAAAGGAGGAAGTTTCAAAACGCAAGGAAGCAGAATATAAAATCATGGAATCGCTTCGAAAAGAAAGAGAGCTCAACGAATTGAAAACGAAATTCCTCTCGTTGGTTTCCCATGAGTTCAAGACGCCTTTAAGCGGTATTCTTACTTCAGCTACCCTTGTGGGGAAATATACAGAGACAGAGCATCAGGAAAAGCGCGAAAAGCATTTAAGAACTATTCAAAATAAAGTGAAATACCTGAATAATATTTTGAACGATTTCCTTTCTATTGAACGTTTAGAGTCTGGCAAGGCTACTTATAAATTTGATGTCTTCCCGCTGAGCAAAGTAGTGAACGAAGTGATTTATAACGCAAATATGCTTTTGAAGGATGGCCAGCGTATAAATTATCCACAGAACATAGACGATATTTTGGTGAATTTTGATGAAAAGATCCTTGAATTATCACTTACCAATCTTATAAACAATGCCATAAAATATTCGCCAGCACACACAGTTATAGATGTAGTGGTAATTCCACAAAAAGATTCCTTGAGTATAAAAATTATAGATGAAGGGATGGGTATTCCCGAAAAGGAACAGAAATATATTTTCAATAGGTATTTCCGTGCAGAAAACGCTCTGCTAGACCAAGGCACAGGTATTGGTCTGAATATTGTGAAAAGCCATTTGGAAAGCCTAGATGGTACAATTACCTTTGAAAGCGAACAGAGCAAAGGCAGTACGTTTACAATTACCTTTCCCACAAATAACAATACAAATTAGCATGAAGACAATACTTCTTATTGAAGACGATACCGCATTAAGAGAAAATACAGCTGAACTTTTGGAGCTTTCCGGCTATACCGTTTTTACCGCACCCAATGGTAAAATTGGCATTGAAAGAGCAAAAAAGGAAAACCCGAGCATCATTGTTTGTGACATAATGATGCCAGAAATTGACGGCTATGGAGTACTTGAAAGTGTAGCTTCGGAAGAAAAAACGAAGCATATCCCTTTTATCTTTCTTTCGGCAAAAACGGAGCACAAAGAAATTCGCAAAGGTATGGATATGGGGGCGGACGACTACCTTACCAAACCATTTGACGAAGAGGAGTTGTTAAGTGCCGTAGAAAGCCGTTTGGCAAAAGCGAGTATTTTGGCAATGCGCAAGAACAATAAAGTTGCGGAGACCGATGAGGGTGATGAAAACCCACAGAACCTGAACCAGTTGAAAAACTTTTTTTGTGATGAAGGCGAAGTGTCCAATTATAAAAAAGGAGAAACCGTTTACCAAAAAGGTGACCACTCCAACAGTATGTTCCTAATCTTGAAAGGGGTTGTGAAAACACATACGATGGACGCCAATGCGAAAGAGTTAATTACAGGGCTATACAAAGCCGATGACTTTTTGGGTTTCACTTCTTTTGACGATAACATTCCCTATAATGAAACCGCTACAGCTGTGGAAGACACTGAAGTTGTGGGAATTTCAAAAACCTATGTGAAGGATATTCTGAAAAAAAGCCAAGATGTTTCCTTAGAATTGATGAATCTTTTAACCGATAATCTTTCTGAAATAAAGCAGCAATTGGTTAAAATGGCCTACAGCTCCGTTCGGAAAAAAACGGCCAGCACCATTCTTCAATTTGTGGAGATTATGGACAAAAAACCGGATGCGCCCCTTCGCATCTCACGCAATGACCTTGCTACAACTGCCGGAATTGCTACCGAAAGCTTGATAAGAACCCTTTCAGATTTCAAAAAAGATGGTATTATTGAAATTGAAGGCCGCGATATTCGCATCGTAGATTTGGATGGTCTTCGTGATATAAACTAATATCCCAGGTCATTTTTTCTTAAAGCTGATTTTTATCATTTTCTGTACCGACCTATAAAGATAATTTTGTCGGTAAGATTATGATGCTATGATGAACGTATTGATCCCGACGGATTTTTCTGAAAATTCACACAACGCCATTAAGTATGCGCTGACATATTTTTCTGACGTTGCCGTTAATTTTTATATTCTTCATGTCTCACCTAAAAATTCAGATTACAAAGAAGAAGAACAACACAGGTTTTCAGATTTTGAGGCTGAGATGCAGACAGTCCAGAGTACTTCCGTTTTATTAAAGGAAGAAATAAAGACATGCCAGTTTCAGTCCAAGAACCAAGCTCATAAATTCCTTCCCCTGCAGGAAAACATGAATTTGGTGGAAGCCATTAGGAAGCAAGTGGCTGAAAAGGAAATAGACTATATTTTAATGGGCACCAAGGGCACTTCAAAATCCAATAGAAGTGAATTGGGAAGCAACACTTGTGATGTAATTACTAAGGTAAAATGTCCCATACTTGTAATTCCCGAACATGCAAGGTTCAATGGCATTAAAAACATTGCTTTCTTAACGGATTATAATTGCATTTACCGCAACAAGGTAATCTCTTCGCTTTCTGAAACGTTGGATTTGCACCGTTCACCACTGCGAGTGCTTCACATAAAAGCGCGAAATAGTGATCTTACCGCATCACAAACTGACAACAAAGGGTTTTTACATTACTTTTTCAAAGATAAAAAGCACAGTTTCCATTTTGTTGAAAACAAAGACTTGGAAATAGGCATTCAGGATTTTGTAGAAACCTGGGAAATTAGTCTTGTTTCCATCGTGGCCAAAAACCTTAATCTTATACAAAGACTTTTATTGCGTCCTACGCTAAAATCTGTTAGTTACACTGCAGATGTGCCCTTTTTGGTACTTCATGAATAGTTATCAATAGTAGTTAAATTTGGCTATTACTGAAATTGGGGCATTACAAATTCATTCTTCTCGACCAATTGGGTAATCCTCATAAAAATCCTCAAAGGTTTTAGTGGTGGTGTAATTATCTTTTAAAACCTTAAAGACTGAGAATATTAAAAAAGCTTGACCAAAGACAGTTAAATAAAATACCCAACTAAACGGAAAATCCATAGTGGCAAAGACAGCAACTGTTACCAGAACAAAGGTGGTTATTACAAGATATGTGATAGCAGAAAAATTCATAACTTTTTAGTTTTAAATTACGAAATAAATAGTTGGTCTGCTCTTAATGATTCCTTAAAAATCAGGATGTTAATTGATATTTGTCATATTTTAACTCTACTGTAATGGTTATCTTTACGTAATTATTTTAAAGAGTTTGCTATGCGAAAAATACTCATCCCAACTGATTTCTCTGAAAATTCAATGAATGCTGTTAAATATGCTACCGAGCTTTTTAAATATGAACGTTCAGAACTATACTTGCTTCACGCTTTTTCCGATTCGGTTTATGAAGATAAGGCCCGATTAGCCGATGCGGTTTTTGAGGAATTACAGCAAAAGGCACTTCAAAAAGCAAAGGATAATCTAGAGGAAACTCGGAAACAAATTATCGGTTTTTCCCCTAATCCAAAACACAATTTACACACCATTGCAGAGTTTGGCCTTTTAGTAGATTCGGTAAATGATTGGGTGGAAAAGGAAAATATAGATGTAGTGGTTATGGGCACCAAGGGCGAAACTGCCGATAAAAAAATTACTTTTGGCAGCAACACACTTCAGGTAATAAAATATGTAAAATGCCCAGTGCTTGCTATTCCGGCTGTTTATGGTGATGTGCACCCGAAGCATCTACTGTTCCCAACCGATTATCAATTGCCGTACAAACGCCGCGAGTTAAAACTGGTGAGCAATATTGCAAAATGTTTTGTTTCGAAAATGGATTTCCTTTACGTTTCAAAATTTCCGTCACTCTCATTGCGACAGCAGGATAACAAAAAATTTCTGGAAGTCTCTTTCTGTGATAACCAAACCAATTTTCATCAAGTTTCTGGAACAAACGTTACAAAAGCCATCAATACCTTTATCATTGAAAACCCAATAGATATGCTTGTCATGGTAAATACCCGCCATTCCTATTTGGAAAACATACTCTACCAGTCTACCATTGAAAAGATAGGGCTCAAAATAGACATTCCTTTTTTAGTACTTCAAAATCTACCGAGATAAACCTTTAAAAATATTGACAATGAAAAAAATTCTTGTTCCAACCGATTTCTCAAAAAACGCTTATGCTGCTTTGTTTTATGTTACAAAACTCTTTAGTGATGAAGCGCTGCAAATTACAATTCTCCATTCCTTTGGTGAAGAAGTAGGTAAGCTAACAAGCCGTGTGGATATTGGACGTTCTGAAAATATAATTGAAAAACTATATCGTCAATCAGATGAGGATGGAGAACAACTGGTTCATAAAATAAAACTTGATTCCTCTAAAGTTGCACACAATTTTGAAGTCATTTCCACCCCCGCCACTCTATCAAAGACCATTAATAAATTGGTTTCTACGGAAGGGATAGATCTCGTGGTAATGGGCAGCAAGGGCCGCACGGGTGCCGAAGATGTTCTGGTGGGAAGTACAACTGTAAAAATAACCAAATCTTTAGAAGGGTGTCCGCTGCTCATCGTACCTAGGGAAGTTGATTTTGTTGTTCCCACAAATATAGCTTTCGCGACAGACTACAATGATTTCTATCAACTTTCAAAATTGAGACCAATCGTTCGTTTGGTGCGACAGTACAATTCAAATATACATATGCTACACGTGGGGAGTGAAAATGAATTGGATGCCAAACAACAACAAAATCTTGAACAATACCGAAATGACCTTACTGAATATGACACAGAGTTCCATTTCATACCTAAAAAGGAAAATATTTCAAAAACACTGCACAACTTCATTGATAGCAATAAAATGGACTTATTGGCCTTGGTGTACCACAAACATGCTTTTTTAAAGCAACTCTTCCGCGAGCCAGTAGTTAGTAGGGTAGGGAAGCACACGCATACACCTACTTTGGTAATTCCTATTAAAAACTAAAATTTCAAAAAATGAAAAAGCGAATATTAATACCCACAGATTTTTCAAGAAACGCATGGAATGCAATAAAATATGCCATGGAGCTCTATGAGAGGGAATATGTGGAGTTTTTCATATTGCACACCTATTACCTTTCAGGGTATTCAAAAGAAAACCTATTGAGTCCTGAACCTACGGAAAAAGATCTAAAAAAAGTTCAGGAAGCTTCAGAGAAAGACATGGAGAAGCTGAAGGTGCAAATGGGTTTCTATGAAGAAAATGACAACCACACATTTCAATATATGAGTGAATTTGGCTCGTTCTTCGATGTGATGAAAAAGACTGTGGAAAAGCAGGACATAGAATTGGTAGTTATGGGAACCCAAGGAGAGACGGACAATAAAACCGTTATTTTGGGCAGTAACGCAGTAAATGCAATGGAAAAAATTAGAAATTGCCCAGTGCTTGCCATTCCTTCAAATGTGTTATTCAAAGATCCGAATGAAATTGTATTTCCCACTAGCTTTAGAACACATTACAAAGAAAAGGAATTGGCTACTTTAGTAGAAATTTCACGCTGCACTAACTCCCCAATCCGTATTTTGCATATTCAAAAAGGAAAAAATCTTTCAAAATCGCAACTGGAAAATAAAGCTTTGTTGGAAAAAATTCTGGAAGCTGCCAATTACACCCATCATACCCTATACGACATCGAGATTAATGACGGCGTACGCTGTTTCGTGCAAAGCCGACAGAGCGAGATGATTGCCATTGTAAACAAGAAGCACAATTTCTTTGGAAGTGTATTTTCAAATCCGATGGTCAAAGAACTCGGCAAGCACAGTAACGTGCCACTTTTGGCGATGCACGATTTAAGAAATTGAGCAAAATGTCAAAAAATCATCAGGATATTGAAGTAATAAAACATTCAGGCCAAAAGGCGAAGTTTTCAATTGAAAAACTAAAAGGCTCGCTACGGAAAAGCGGCGCGGATGAAGCATTGGTCAACGAAATTGCAAATAACGTCCGCGATGAGCTTTATCAGGGTATTTCAACTAAAGAAATCTACAATCGTGCCTTTGCGCTTCTCAAAAAAAAGAAAAAAGGCTACGCTTCAAAATATAAGTTGAAAAAAGCAATTTACGAGCTTGGTCCCACAGGTTTTCCTTTTGAAAAATTTGTTGGGGCAATCCTTTTTTACAGTGGTTATGAAGTAAAGACAGGGCAGTTTTTACAGGGAAAATGCGTAACCCACGAAGTAGATGTGGTAGCGCATAAAAACGGTCAGTATATTGTGGCTGAATGTAAATTCCATAGTGATGAAGGTCGTAATTGCGATGTAAAAGTTCCACTCTATATCCATTCCCGCTATCGCGACATCCTCAATTTTTACGCCAATAGTAACAATGGTGAAAAACCAAACGAAGGTTGGGTAGTTACCAATACCCGTTTTACCGAAGATGCCATAAAATATGGGGAATGCGTTGGCCTCCACCTTTTAAGCTGGGATCTTCCGAAAGATAATGGTATCAAGGACCGTATAGACCGTTTGGGACTCTATCCTGTTACCGTTTCCACCTTACTAAGTCAGCGAGAGAAACAGTTTTTGCTCAGCCGTGATGTAGTGCTCTGCAAGCAATTGATAAATGATCATTTCTATTTGGACCATTTGGGAATTTCAGAAAAAAGAAAAGAGAGGATATTAAATGAGATTGAACAATTATGCAAAAAATAAAAATCCATTTCCTCGGTGCAGCGGGAACCGTAACGGGTTCGAAATATTTAATTGAAACTTCTGAAAAGAATATTTTAATAGACTGTGGCATGTTTCAGGGTCTAAAGGAATTGCGCGAAAAGAATTGGGAGTATTTGCCTATAGATGTTTCAACGATAGATATAGTACTTTTAACACACGGCCATTTAGACCATACGGGCTATTTGCCGCGATTGGTAAAACAAGGTTTCCGCGGAAAGATAATCGGAACTGCACCAACACTGGCAATTACTAAAATAATTTTGCTGGACAGTGCCAAAATCCACGAAGAAGAAGCTGAAAGAGCGAATGAAGGAGGCTATTCCAAACACAAACCCGCCGAGCCGTTTTATAGTGGTGAAGAAGCTGAGGTTACATTAGGTTTTTTCCATGCTGAAGAAAAAGATAAATGGATTAAACTTTCAGAAAATATACAATATCGGTTTCGGTATAACGGGCATATTATTGGTGCTACTTTCATTGAGCTGGAAATTTTCGGAAAAATATTTGTCTTTTCGGGTGATATTGGTCGTGAGCACGATTTATTGCTTTCCCCGCCCGAAAAACCGCAATGGGCAGACTATCTTTTTATGGAAAGCACTTACGGAAACAAATTGCATCCAAAGGAAAGCGTTACGGATAAATTGGTTGAACTCATCACGAAAACCATTCACAACCGCGGCAATTTGATAATTCCTTCCTTTGCGGTGGAACGCTTACAGACGCTGATGTTTTTACTTTGGAAATTGTATAACGAAAATAAAATTCCAAACATCCCAATTTTTATTGATAGTCCGATGGGTAATAACGTGCTTTCGGTATTTCAAAATTTTCCGGATTGGCACAAACTGCCGATGAAGGATTTTAACGCAATGAACAACCGGATGAATATCATTACTTCCTATAAGGAAACTTGGGAAACCATTGACAATCCGCAGCCGAAAGTTGTTATTGCAGGTAGTGGAATGGTTACCGGCGGAAGGGTTCTTACTTATTTGAAACAGATGATTGATAAGACAAATACGACCGTTTTATTGGTAGGCTACCAAGCCGAAGGAACCCGAGGAAGACAACTTTTGGAAGGAGCACAGGAGCTAAAATTCTTTGGAAAATACTATCCCATAAAAGCTGATATCCAACATATAGAAAGTCTGTCGGCACACGCAGACCGGCAGGGGCTTTTGGATTGGACAAGCAACATTAAAAATATTCCAGAGGAAACATTTCTTATTCACGGAGAGACCGAGGCACAGAATGCTTTACGGCTGAAACTTCAGGAAACTTATGGATGGAAAGTAAGTATTCCTAAACTCTTCAGCGTTAAAGAGATTTTAGTCTAGTAATTTCTGGCTTCGGGCTTTTAACCTTGTGTTTACGCTCCGCTAATTTTTCCACCTTCGTTTTTATTTCTTCACCTATATATTATATAGCAAAATAGCTAACGCGATTTTATTAGTATAAAACCACGTTTATTTAGTTTAGAAACATTCTAACTTTAACTGTTTTCCACCATTTGTATTGTGGCTTTTTCAGTGTTAATAGGAGCTACCGAATGTAGTTGAAAATCTCGAAAATCTTTCCTTTCAATATAGCGCAAATACATGTGTTTACTGACATCCGTCATAATTTAACAGTTAGGCAAAATTTATCTTTGTTTAGAATTAAAAAGGTAGATTATGAAAACTCTAAAACAATTAAAACTAGTATTTGCAAGCCTAATAGTAATGGCTTTTTCTACACAAATTTCTGTGGCTCAAACCTATCAATTAGACAATGCTAATTCTATATTAACAGTAGATGGCACTTCAAATATTCACGATTGGCAGATTACTGCAGAGAACCAGCACGGCAAGCTTTCGGCGGCATTTGAGAATGGGAAACTCATTAAAATAGAGCAATTAGATTTCACCGTAATTGCCGAAAGTTTAAAAAGCGGGAAGGGTTCCATGGATAAGAACACTTATAAAGCTTTAAATACAGGAAAGCATAAGCAGATTGTCTTTAAGCTAACAAAGGTGAAGAGTATAAACTGCACAGCCAGTAATAGCTGTAAAGTGGCTGTAACGGGCAATCTAACAATTGCTGGCGCCACCAAACCAATAGACCTCACTTTTGAACTGAAGAATGGGGACTCCAGAATAACCCTTTCGGGAAGTAAAACTATTAAAATGACCGATTTCGGAGTGGATCCACCAACAGCAATGTTTGGAACAATTACTACAGGCGATGCGCTCGACATCAAATTTGAATCAAATTTTAAAAAATAATTTATAATAAATCTAACCCCATTTTAAAACTAATAATATGAAAAAAGCAATTAATTATTTTAGTACAGTATTACTGATACTGTTTGGATTCCAAGCGCTTGCGCAGGAAAACGAAGCTCGCGATTTAGATAATTTTAGATATCGAGACCAACGAGGAATTGAACAATTTGAAGCCAAAAAAGACACTGCTACTGCCTTTGACGGGGTGAAAGTTCGTATAGGTGGAGCATTCGCAATTCAATTTCAAGCCATAGACCACGAAAGCACAGGTACGCCTGTAAATGCTGATGGACTTCCAGTTTCGTTGATTGAAATAGGTAATAATTTTAACTTACCTACTGCAAACCTAGACCTTGATGTGCAATTGTACGATGGTATATCCATGCACTTAAGAACCTATTTGTCTTCACGTCACCACCCAGAACCTTATGTTAAGGGAGGATATATTCAAATTGACAAACTAGATTTTGTAAGTGAAGGTTTTATGGAGGACTTGATGCAAAATGTTAGAATCAAGATAGGCCATATGGAGAATAACTATGGTGATGCACATTTCAGAAGAACTGATAATGCCTTAGCTATTTACAATCCATTTGTTGGTAACCTTATAATGGACGCTTTTACCACAGAAGTAGGAGCAGAGGTTTATTACTTTAAAAGTGGCTTTATTGGTATGCTAGGAGTAACCAACGGAAAATTGAACCAAGGCGTAGATAACCCTGGAAAAACAGATCCGTCTATTGTTGCTAAACTAGGGTACGACGATTATATTAATGATGATTTAAGACTTAGACTTACAGGTTCTGTATACCACACCAATAAAAGTGCAAACGCATATTTATACAGTGCAGATAGAGCCGGTTCAAGATATTATTTTGTGATGGAAGAAGAAGGAGCTACTGCTAAAGGTAATTTTACTTCAGGTAGATTCAATCCTGGATTGCGAAATGAACTTACATCATTTATGATAAATCCATTTGTAAAATACCAAGGACTTGAATTCTTCGGAACTTATGAAATGGCTACAGGTAAGGCGGATGCCGAACTTGAAACAAGAAGTTTCAATCAATATGCTGCTGAACTTATCTATCGCTTCGGGAATAACGAAAACTTATATGTAGGGGGACGATACAATCTTGTTGATGGCGAAATGGCCGGTGGAACAGAAGTAGACATCACTCGATTTAACCTTGCGGCTGGCTGGTTTATGACGAAGAATATTATGACAAAATTAGAATATGTAAACCAAAAATACGATGGTTTCAATGCTACTGACATCAGAAATGGAGGTAAGTTTGACGGAGTTGTATTTGAAGCTGTTATCAGTTTCTAAACGGTTAATAACAATAAAACAAAGGTGGAGGAACTAACATTCCTCCACCTTTATAAATTAGAGAATTATGAATCGTTTTGGACTATACTGTTTGGTTTTTATAGCCAGCCTAAAAGGTTGGTCACAAAATGATTTTGTTGCAAAAACCATTCAAATCCTTGCAAGCAGTGAACTTTCGATAAAAGGGGATACCAACATAAGCGAGTTTGGATGTGTTTTCAATACAATCTACCTGGAAGAGTGCAGGAAAGTAGTGTATAGGAAAAACGGGAATGATGTCATTTTCAAGAATGCGGTACTTTCTTTAAAAAACAGCGGTTTTGATTGTGGCAATAAAGTTATAAACAAAGATTTCCATGCCATGCTCAACACAAAGGAGTATCCAAATATAACCATGGAATTAAACAAAATCACCTTGAACAAAGGTGAAAAAGCCACAGCGTACGTCCAGATTACCATTGCAGGGAAGAAAAAAGAATACACTTTTCCGATAGACGTTCTTTCTTCACCTTTAAATCGTTTTCTCGGCAAGCTAAAATTGGACATAAATGATTTTAATTTAGAACCTCCTAAAAAAATGTTCGGGTTGATAGTTATAAAAGATGAGATTGAAATAGATTTTAACCTAGTTGTAAAGCTATAATTTTAGTAGACGGGCACGATCTGTCAACTCATTTGAACTTTTAATTGCACAGCCCTTTTAAGGCTAGATTAGCCTTTTAGCTTCCACTTTAACCTGATTAGGCAAATTCCACCACTCCGTTGATAAGTGAATAGACGATTGCACTTGCTAACCCAATCAAAAAGAAAATAACCGAAATATAAAGAAGCCGCTGTTTTCGAGCGATACTTTTGCCCAGAAAATAAAGATCGGCTATCATTTCGTCATAGATGCTTTGTCCTTTCATCATGATACGTTCAAATTCTACTTTGAATTCGGAAAGGGATAATTTCGAAAAATTTTCGGCATACAGTGTTCCTTTATATCCGCTCTGTTTATAGGCTGATCCAAAATACCGATATGGCAACATACTGAACAATGCAAAAATCATCGAAAGCATACTGCAGACAACTAATATTCGCACGCCGACATCTAACGGTGCCATTTCTGATTTTGGAGCCACAAATAGCAATCCTAAGAGCAGTGAAGTGATGATTGAGTTAACCGTAAGAACTATTCTGGCCTTATTGTCTACCATTTTCAATAAATTGTAATGGTTTCGGGAAAGGGTTTTAAATAAAGTTTGCACACCTCGGGCATCATAGCGCTCCAATTTTTCTTGTTTATGAATGGTTTCTTTTTCCATAATAAGCAATTATAAGTCACATAATTTTTTTATTTCGTTTAAAACTTTTTCCTTTCTCAGTGTAGAAATTCCAATTTTATCCAACAAATGAGAGTCTTTATAAAGCTCTTTGGTAAGGATTACATTGTATTTAATGAGGAGATGTTTTTCATTTTTTGTCAATGTGGTTAAGGTGGTGATGGGGTAGAGGGCAAACTTGTCCACATTCTGTTTTATGCCGTTGTTTTTTGGATAGTCCCAACTCAATAAATGTAGCCCCACACACTTGGCGTAATCAATTGCATCGGTTGAAAAGCGCGTGTTAGTTACCAACCAGCCTTGTTTTAAATGAGATGCTTTTTTTGAGTCGTTGTTCCAACATTTTTGAATATCCAAAAACCTGGAGTTTATGTATAGCGGGACTTTAACATTGCTAACGGCCTTGGGGTCTGCATGGAATTTACATTCAACCGTATAAGTATTACCATCTTTTTCGGCCAGAACGTCTACTTCGTGGGTAATACATTCACCTTGCATAATAATGCCCACTTGCGTACTATAGCCGTGATGCTTCAGCAAGGCACTTACCAACTGTTCAAAAGGATAGCCTGTTGGGCCTAAATCTAAAATTGCGCGCTTCAAACTGTATTTAGAAGCTGAAGTGCGATTGTGTTTCTTTAAAAGGGAAAAAGCTTTTTTGTAGATTTCTTTGGAAGGCATACCATCATATAGCGTGGGCATTATTTGTTCCACAATTTCGTCTATTTCACTTTCTGAGGCTTTGCTTCGCCTTAGCGAAGTTTTCAACTTTTCCGCATTGAATGTTTCAATTTCTCCGTTGAATTTCTTTATTTCTATGCTGTCATTTTTCATAATAAATCAAGTCAAAATCGTAAAATTTCAGTCATTAAACCGAAACGAATAATATCCAGTTGATGTTGAAAGTAAATATTATAATAATCCAAACCGTGATAAAACTTGATAAAAAAACCGATATCTTCCAAAAATTTTGGATGATAATAAAATGTGAAAGCACCGCTGAAACGTTTTGTATCAAAGATTTTCCAGTCGTTAATTTCATCAAACATCCAAGTGGTTTCAATTTTTAATGAAAAGTTTGCCTTTCTTTTCTTACTGAAAAAATCACGATCCAGTGGAAGCTTATAGGCAAAAAACGAATTGTGCCATCGCAGCCCGCTATATTGTCCCTTTAACTCGTCAAGCATCCAGCTTTTGGGATGGATTTCCAAAGAACTTTTAAAGAATTTTACTGCGTTTACCTGAGAACCATAAGAAGTGTCAATGAAACCTATTTCAAGAAAATTGGTTGCAAAATTTCCAGATTGTAAATTTATGGAAGTATCGCTATTGTAAAAATTACCGTCTTGGCCATTGGAATGATGTGCTATTCTTGCAAACATAGTGGTGTGATGGGCCAATTTCGGGTAGCCAAAGAGATAATACAAAGAGAGTTGTGGAATATAGCTTGGCGTTTTCACAGGATACGACTCTTCATTAAACATTCTAATGGTAATCTGAGGTGTTAGGACCATCATCATTCTTGAATCTGCCCTTTTTCTGACCACAAAATTGGGGTTGAGGTTGGCCTCGAACATAAGCGGCTCAATATTTCCGACGTCCGTTGGAAATGTTATATAGCTATCGCTTTGATTAATGTGGGCAATTTGAACAAGATATAGTCGAGGGACTGTATCTGTTTGCTGTTGCGCAAAACTGCTGACAATGCACAATAGAAATACTACGATGTGGAATGTATGAGTCATGTTTTTTTCTTCAAACCATAGTATATCATTCCTGCAAAAAACAATGTAACCAAAATCCTAAAAAGCATAGCTCCAATGGTACGGCTTTCATACAGGCCATCATTATTGATATAAATGAACAGCCCAATATATGCCAGAACGAGTATTATGACCGCAATTAGCATAACAGATAATGACCATTTTTTTAAAAAAAGATACCCGTAGGAAGCCAAAAGGTATAAAAGACTTACCATAAAATTTGCCCAAACCACCAAAGGCACATAATTGCCTTCCTTTGCACGTATTCCGAACCAATCAAATATTACGGAACTGCTCAAAAAAAGTGTGAGCAATGCAAATACAATTAGTAGAACTGCAATAACGTATCTAAATACTTTATTTTTTTTCATGATTCAACGATTTAAAATTTTCTTCGGTTTTCACCATACCACCATTTTGGTTTGTATTGTTTTTTCACCAATCCAAATCTTTTAATGGCGTGAATTTTTATATGCGCTACAACTTCTTCAGCAGAATCGGTTACGAAAAGTAGTTTCATATCCTCGTGGCTAATGCTTTCGTTATCTGCCATTGATTGAATGTGGTGACAAAGCTCTTTGTGGTATTCAGAATCGAAAATAACAATAGGGAAATTTTCGATTAGTTTAGTTTGTATCAATGTAATTGCTTCAAAGAGTTCATCTAAAGTTCCCATTCCACCAGGCATTACTACGTAGGCATAAGAATATTTCATCAATAAAAACTTTCTAACAAAGAAATAGGGAATGTCTATCCATTTGTGCAAATAGGGGTTTGGTTTTTGCTCAAAAGGCAGAATAATATTCACTCCCACAGAATAGCCGCCAGCCTCAAAAGCGCCTTTGTTGGCGGCTTCCATAATACCCGGACCACCTCCTGTCATAATAGTGAACCCTAATTTTGAAAGTTCAGCTCCAATTTTTTCTGCATTTTGATAGTGTTTGGAATCTGGAGTGAACCGTGCCGAGCCAAAAACAGTAACACAGGGTCCGATAAAGTGCATTTTCCGAAAACCACGTACAAATTGGTACAACACCCTTAAAGCAAACCCCAATTCTTTAAACCTTGAAAGGGGCCCCCGAAGGAATGGCGATTCGCTTTTTTGTAAATGATATTTGATGTTATTTTCCATTAATTTACTTTTTTATAGCTCCAAACCGCCAAACCGTTCATTATAATTGCATATAGCAGCGTTTTCCACAGCTGTGGTAAAATATCCATAAAGCCGGAGCCTTTCAGCATAACCATGCGTACAATCTCTACAAAATATTTTATAGGGTTAAATTCCGTAACTATCTGTGCCCATTTTGGCATGCTTTCTATTGGTGTAAACAAGCCGCTCATTAAAATAAAAATCACGACAAAAAACCAAGCGATAAACATAGCCTGTTGTTGGGTGTCGGTGAAATTTGAAATTAGTAGCCCCATTCCTAAAATCACTAAAATATAAATGGAAGTGTATGCGTATAGAAGTATTATGCTGCCTAACATTGGAACATTGAAAATTACTTTTGCAAGTATCAGCCCAATAGTTAGCAAGCCCATTCCAATTACCCAAAACGGAAATAATTTCCCGATAATAAACTGACTTTTGCGAATGGGGGTCACGTTGATTTGTTCCAAAGTGCCTATTTCTTTTTCTCTAACAATATTCATCCCAGAGAGAAATAGGGTAATCATAGTTACCAATAGCACTAAAATACCTGGGACCATGAAGGTTTTATAATCTAAAGTAGTATTGTACCAAAAGGAAGGGATGCTCTCAATTGTAACGGGCCGTCCAATTTTCTTAGATTTATCCATTAAATTAATTTTCACATCTTTATTAAAACTTTGGACAATTTGATTTACATAACCACTTTCCACTCCGGCAGCGGCACCGTCAATAGCGTTAATAGTGATGGATAAATTGGTTGTTTTTTCCTTTAGGAGATTTAGTTCAAAATGATTTGGGATTTCCATCACCACATCAACTTCTCCAGCTAACATTGCAGAGCTCGCTTTTTCTTGTGAGGGAAAATCGGTTAATACATCGAAATAAGTAGAAGCATTAAACTTTTCAATCAATGCGCGGGAGGATGAGGTATGATCGTAATCAATGTATGCGAATTTTATGTTTTTTACTTCATAAGTAGCTGCATTGGAGAGTATAACCAATTGGAGAATTGGAAGGATGAAAATGATTGGCAACATCCCTTTATTTCTAAAGATTTGTTTGAATTCTTTTTGTATTATGTAACCGATAGTCTTCATTATTCCAAGCGTATTTTATATTTTTTCACACTTAACCCAATAAAGAAAAGGGTCATTCCAATCAAAATCAGCGTTTCTTTCCAGACATATGCCATTCCAACGCCTTTCAGCATGATGCCCTTTATAATGATGATAAACCATTTAGCAGGAATGATGTTACTGATTACTTGTAATGGTGCTGGCATACTGGATATTGGAAAGATAAATCCAGAAAGTAATATTACGGGAAGCATCAAACCCATCAACGAAATCATCATTGCAGACTGTTGAGTTTCTGCGATGGTTGAGATTAAAATTCCCAACGCTAATGATGTGATTATAAACAAAACACTTTCTGTACCCAATAAAAATAGACTGCCCTGAACTGGCATCTTAAATATAAAAATGCTCAAAACAACTATTACCGCTGCATTTATAACAGATAGAAAAATATACGGAACCACTTTCCCGATAATAACTTGAAAGGGTTTTAAAGGTGAAACCAATAAAATTTCCATTGTTCCCAATTCCTTTTCGCGCGTTATGGAGATTGAGGTCATCATTGCCGAAACCAGCATTAAAATAATAGTCATAACGCCGGGAACGAACATAAAAACACTTTTAAGTTCTGGATTGTAAACCATCCGTGTCTGCGGAATTATCTGATACTCTATTACTATATCTTTATTTTTAGATTGTTGATAGTTTTGAAGTATTGAATTGATATAGTTAGTGATCGAATTTGCAGTATTTGGGTCGGTGGCGTCAGTTATTATTTGAATGGTAGCCTTCTGCTCTTTTATAAGATTTTTGCTGAAATCTTTTTCAAAATTCAAAACTGCTTTTATTTTTCCTTTTTTGAAAGCTGTTTCAATATCGGTTTCCCGAACAATCATTTGTTTAATGGTGAAATATTTTGAAGCTGAAATCTTATTAATTATTTCTTCTGTGGTAGTATCTTTTGAATGGTCCAAAATGGCAATATCAACGTTATTGATTTCATTGGTGATAGCAAACCCGAAAAGCAATATTTGGGCAATGGGCATCCCAAAAAGAATGAACAACGACCGTCTATCCCTGAAGATATGGTAAAACTCCTTTTTTATAAAACCTATAAATCGTTTCATTTTCCCCTCTAACTCCCCAAAGGGGAGAACTTATTTCGTTGTTAATTTTTAATTGCAATCGGTATTTTCTCCCTTTCCTTTGGGAAGGGTCGGGGATGGGATTCTAGCCAATTTCAAAAACACATCGTTCATAGAGTCTACCTTAAATTGTTCTTTCAATTTCTTTGGTGTGTCCAAAGCTTCTATTTTTCCTTCCACCATTATAGAAACACGGTCGCAGTATTCGGCTTCGTCCATATAATGCGTGGTTACGAAAATAGTGGTGCCCTGGTCGGCGGCCTTATAGATCATTTCCCAAAACTGTCTTCGGGTTATGGGGTCAACGCCGCCAGTGGGCTCATCCAAGAAAACAATTTTTGGTTCGTGCAAAAGTGAAACCGAAAATGAAAGCTTTTGTTTCCAGCCCAAAGGCAAGGAGCCAACTAATTTATTACTGATATTTTCCAGCCCCAATTCAGAAATTAATTCTTCCCTTTTCTCCTTAATTTTTTTTTTGGACAAACCATAAATACCTCCAAAAAATGTAATGTTCTCTTTTACTGTTAAATCATCATAAAGTGCGAATTTTTGGCTCATATAGCCTATGTTTTTTTTGATGTTTTCGGGCTGGGAATACACATCAAACCCTGCAACAGTAGCTTGGCCCGAGGAAGGCTTTGAGATTCCTATCAGCATTTTCATAGCCGTGGTTTTTCCTGCGCCGTTCGCTCCCAAAAACCCAAAGATTTCACCTTTTTTGACTTCAAAACTGATAGTGTTTACAGCTGTGAAATCACCAAATGTTTTGGTTAATTGATTGACTTCTATTACATTTTCTTCTTTCATTACCGCGCTAATTCCATAAAGGCATCCTCTATATTTGCTTTGGTAGATTCTATGTGAATAGCTGTTAGGCCTTCTTTTTCCAAATAGGATTGCAAATCACTTATTTCAAATAAATCCCTCTTGTCGGTATAATGCACAAATTCGCCAAAGGGAAAGACGCTATATACGTGCTCGTATTGCTGCAGCGATTGGATCAATTTGTACATATTAACTGCGCCCACATTGTAAATGGTTTTCGGGAATTGGCTTACAATGGCTTCGGGTGTGTCGATTTTTAAAATCTTGCCGCCCTGTATCAAGGCAATCCTGTCGCATAATGCCGCTTCGTCCATATATGGAGTTGAAACCAAAATGGTAATCCCTTTTTTCTGTAAACGTTTCAACATTTCCCAAAATTCCTTTCGCGAAACCGGGTCAACGCCGGTCGTGGGTTCGTCCAGAAAAAGCACTTTAGGTTTGTGAATCAATGCGCAACAGAGGGCGAGTTTTTGCTTCATTCCGCCAGAAAGTTTTCCTGCGCGTCGATTTTTGAAAGGTTCAATTTGAACGTAAATATCTTCAATCAAATCGTAATTTTCTTCAATCGTAGTTCCGAAAATAGTGGCGAAAAACGCCAGGTTTTCCTCTACAGTCAAATCTTGGTAAAGCGAAAAGCGCCCGGGCATATAGCCCACTGCCTTTCGAATGGCCTTATAATCTTTTACAACATCAAATCCGGCAACGGTGGCAGTCCCTTCATCGGCAATTAACAGCGTGGTCAAAATCCTGAAAATGGTGGTTTTCCCGGCGCCATCTGGCCCGATTAGGCCAAAGAGTTCGCCCGGGTTCACATCAAACGAAATGTCCTGAACTGCTTTTACCTTTTTATAGGATTTGCTGATATTGCTTAGGGAAATGCTCATTTCTTTTGTTATTAAATTATTAAGTTATTGGGTTACTGAGTTATTGGGTTATTCTGAAGTGTTAATAACTGAGTAACCCAATAACTCCGTAACTTTTCCCTTAATTTTCAACTTTGACGGTAACTTCCATTGTAACCTTCGATTTTATTGAGTTTGAAATCAAACAAGCCGCTTCCGATTTTTGGAGGATGCGTTCTGCTCGTTCCCGATCTTTTTCATCTTTAATGGTTACGATGGGTTGTAGAATTACTTCCGTCATTAAATATTTGCCGTCCACTTTTTCCAAAACACCTTTCGATTTACAGCTGAATCCTGTGAAATCCAGTTTTGAATTTTCAGCAATTGCCAAAAAAGTAGTCATCAAGCAACTGCTTACTGCTGCTGTAAAAAGATGTTCGGGCGACCAAATATTAGGCATTCCCTTTGGAAATTCGGGAGGTGTAGCAACTTCAATGCAATTTGCTGAATGCGTATCACCTTCTGCCAATTCTGGCGAGCACATCATTCCTTTCCGGTCCTCGCGCCAAGTGATATCTATGTTATAATTATGTTTTTCCATGATTCAGAATATTTTATTGAAAGTAATTGTAATAACCTTCTAGGTTTTCTTTGATGCTTGCTAAAGTTTCAGCGCCTTCATCTGTATTTGAAACTTTTCCCAGAGCCTCAATTTTCTCGATAAGCGGATGTAGAAAAACGTGCAGGTTATCGTGCGAAGGACCTTCCATCGTACATTTTTTAACTACTACATTTTTATCCTCGTTCAGTTTTGAAGCAAGTGCGTGATAATCTTCCACGGTTTTGGGGGCGCTGGATTTTACCAAATTGAGCATTTTGTCCACCCCTTCAGTTGTTTCCAGGTTGGCTTCCCATTTGTTGCCGTTGTCTAACTTTATCTCGTTTACCCAAGCGTTGTTCAGGGAATGGGTTTCTTCGGCCATTTCTTCCATATCGTGTTCGTGTACTCCTTCGGTGGTTTCAACGATATCAGTACTTTCCTGTTTATGTTTTGTTTCGTTACAGCTTATTAATAATGCTGAAATGATTGCTGTTGTTAAGATTGTTTTTTTCATAATATTAAATTTTACGTGTTTATAGTTTAGAGTTTATTGTTGTTTTGGCGAAAGCAATTATATGACCGTCCAGGTCGGCTATATATCCCACGGTGTCGCCCCAATCGCGTGTTTGAAATTCACTGATATTTTTTGCGCCCAATTGGATGCCGCGTTCCAAATAATCGGCGGGATTTGTTACTTTTAAATATATTTCACAACGCGGGATGCCGTTGGCAATTTTGGGATGTGGCATTGTTGGACAAAGAATATTCGAGATACCGCTTTCGGGCATCAACCCAAGTTTTACGGTTTTTGAAAGGTGGAACTCTGTCATGCCCGGCACATTCAAAGTAGGAGTTAAATCAAGCAATTTTCCATAAAATTTAGTACTCCGCACTTGATCTGAAACATATAATATAAATTCAACTGTTTTCATATTTTTTGTTTTTTTTCCTACTGACTACTGACTACTGACTACTGACTACTGACTACTGACTACTGACTACTGAGAAATCCACATTTCCGCAGGCATTCCAATTTTCAGGCTGCCGTTGTTTTTTACTATCACTTTCACGGCATAAACAAGGTTTACCCGTTCTTCTTTGGTTTGAATTATTTTTGGGGTGAATTCTGCCGAAGCTGAAATCCAGCTTATGATTCCAGCATAATCTTTCATTGCTTCACCAGAATCGATTTTTACGGTTACTTGCTGTCCTATTTTAATGTTTGGGAGCTGCGTTTCGCTTATGTAAACACGCAGCGTCATTTCTTCCAAATCGGCAATTTTATAAAGCGGTTTTCCGAAGGAAACAATCTCGCCTGGCTCTGAATATTTCGTTAATACAGTTCCATTTATTGGATTGATAATACTGCTTTTTGAAAGTTGTTCTTCAATTTGAGCAACTTTCGCATCAATGGATTTTACCTCATTTACGATAGGTGCATTTTGTGTTTCCACATTTTGAATTTGTTTTTTCAAAACGTCCACTTGACTGTTGACTTGATCCAATTGGCGCTGGGTGGCAGCGTTTTCGGCAAACATATTTTGAATACGCTGTTGCTCCGTTTTTGCCGTTTGCAATTGTTGGTTCAAAACGCTCACTTGCGACCAAACGCCTCCAGATTTTGATGCAGCTGTTTCCTTTGAAGCAAGAAGTTGTTCTTTGCTTAAATAAAGTTGAAGGGTATCCACGAGTCCGACGACTGTTCCTTTTTCCAAAATTTGTCCTTCCTCCAAATTCAAAAATTCCAGTTTTCCGTTTGCTTCGGACGAGATTGTGATTTCAGTGGCTTCAAAATTGCCATAGCCATCGGCTTTTTCGCTGTTGGAACAGGAGGAAAGAAATCCAATTAGGACTGCTGTTATAATAACAATTGATTTTTTCATCTATATGTTTTTTTACCACGAACACACGAATTTTAGGTGTTTCGCAGGTTAGCTGTAATTTTTTCAATGCCCTGCCAGCAGGTTGTTGCATAAAAAATGATATAATATTCGTGTATTCGTGGTCACTTTTTTAATTTCCTTTGATTATTTTATAATTCGCCTTTGCGAGCGCCAATTGAACTTCGTGCAATTGTTGGTCAATTTTTGCTTCGTAAAGATTATTCAGTTCTGTGATGTATTCCGAAGAAGTGATTGCGCCATTCTGCAATTGGGAAGTCGTGGCCTGTAAAACTTGTTCACGCAATCCAATAATTTCTTCGTCTTTTTTTAACATTACTTCATATTTATTTATGTCACTTTCTGCTTCTTTTTGTTGCATTTCGTTGTTCAACAAAAAGGTTTCTTTTTCGGTGGAAACTATTTCTTTTGAAATATCAATGGCTTGTTTTTTCTTCTTCGTTTTTCCCCAATCGAAAATATTCCAGTTCAATTTCAAGCCAACCATATAGAAATCCTGAAAAGAATTGTCAAGCATATTCAATCCCGGATTGCCGTAACCAGCCTGCGCAAAACCTAATAATTTTGGATAATTGCTTTTAGAAATCACTTCTTTTGAAGTTTCCAATTGCGTTTCCTGCAAATTGAAAAGTTCCAATTCAGGTCGCTGTGATTCAGTTGCTGCCGTAACCAAAATCTCTGGATTTGTTAAAGTTGTAGTGTTGTCCAAATTCTGAAAAATCAACAAGGAGAGGTTTTTCAACGCTTTTTCCCTGTCGAAATTTACTTGCGAAAGTTGCTGTTCCAGTTTCAGTTGTTCGGCTTTCAATAGCTGCTTGGAAGCGGGGAGGACCGCGCCATATTTTACTCCAACACTTGTTTCTTTTAATCGTGCTTCGAGCTGTTCCATTTTTGAAAGCAGCAACTTTTCCTGTTCTTGAAAAAGTAAAACGTTGAAATAATTTTGATTAATCCTCGACTTTAAGGTGTAAAGATTTACCGCAATTTGTTGTTGTTGCGCTGCAAGTTCGGCAGTTTTCAATTTTGCATTTGCAGAAATATTTCCGCCGTTATAAATTAATTGGTTTGCATCCAGCGTGGCGCGATACTGGTCTTTATTGGGCGGTTCAATATTTGAATTTGGAATTTGCAACGGAAACTCAATAACATCTGATTGATAGGTGGCCTGTGCGTTCAGGTCTAATTTGGGCAGCCTTTCTTTTTCCAAAACCTTGATTTCAGAATTTGTTTTTGCTTCCAATAAAGCGGTTTGCTTCGACAAAGGGTAATTTTTTTCAGCAAGCGAATAACACTCTTCCAAAGTCAAAACTTGCTGTGCAGAAAGGAGTAGGGGGGCGAGGCTGAAGATTGTAAAGAGAAGCCGTTTCATTTTTTACTTTTTTATGGAATTGATTATAAACTCAGAAACAGAGACTTTTCGTTCTTCCATCATTTTTTTGAAAGCCTTGTCGTCAATCTTCAAAAACCCTTTTATTAAGGGTGTTGCCACAAAAGGAAAAATATTCAGCGAAATAATATTTACAAAAAGTTGCTCCCCATCTATGGGTTTCAGAATGCCCTTTTCCACTTCTTCGTTCACTTGATTTTTAAATTTTTCCAGTGTTGGAAAAGCTGCGTTTTGTTGGATTTTCTCAAAAAACTTAGGATTCCGATTCAATTCCTGAATTATGAAATTGGGCAGATAGGGATGCTTTGATATAAAAGTGATGTAATTGTGTGTGAAGTTTTTCACTTTGTCCTCAATGGAGGAATCATCGTTCAGAATTTTATTGAGCTGTGGTGCTAAAAGAGAAAAGGCATTGCTGAAAACCGCTTCAAAAAGCAATTGTTTGCTTCGGTAGTAATAATGCAGCATCGCTTTGTTAATGCCCGCCTCGTCTGCAATTTCCTGCATACGCGCGCCATCCATTCCTTTCTTTTGGAATACGCTTTCGGCAGCGTTCAGTATTTGCCCCTCCGTATCCTGATTTTTATTTGTCTTTGCCATTTTTTAACTTTATGGTTTAACCATTTGGTTAACAAAGATAGATAATTTACTTTTACTAAAACTAATTTTAGAAATAAGTTTAAAAGTTTTTTGTGGATAATTGATTTATATCATTCCTACAAGTGAAGAAATACCTTAAGTTTATTGCCTCTTTTGTAATTACTTAATAATTAGAAAAAGAGAAGCGTATATTTACATATCCTTCTGAAGAATTAACTTTTTAAAAAATAATAGTATGCAAAAATTATTGGTCATAACAATTTTTGTCACGTTACTTTCCGGGTGTTCCAGCAGCCGTTTGGTTGATGAATACATAAATACAGAAGCGCCAAATTTTCAGGCCAATAAAGTTTTGGTGGTTGGGTTAACACCAGACGCAGTTTTGCAGCGCCAATTTGAATATAGTCTTTCGCAAGCTTTGGAAGCCGAAGGGGTGATTACCGTAAAAAGTGTTGAATATTTTGAAAGTACCTTCTCAGAAAACAATCAAACGGAAGAAAATTTAAAAAGCATAGAAAATGAACTTTTAAATGCAGGTTTTGATGCGGTGCTTTTTTCAAAAGTTACGGGGCAGGAAAGCAAGGTAACCATTGGGCAATCTTATAGAAATCTTGCAAAATCCTTTGAGTCATTCAGTGATTATTATAATGAAAATAGGCCTGTGTATGGCAATGAGCAGATTGAAGACTACCCAGTTTATAATACCGAAACCTCTTTGTATTGTCTCTGCCCCGGCAAGGAGCGTGATTTAATCTGGCGAGGAAAGATAGACATTGTCAATCCGCCGGGAGCTGCATCCACCATTCGTGATTATGTAAAAACAATTGTGCAAACGCTTAAAAGGAATAATCTTCTAATTTTATTGTGAAATAATTCACTTGTGAAGTACCAAAAGTGGTACAAGTGAACCATAATTTATTTTTGAGGTTTCTGAACCAAAGATAAAACGATCAAAAAAACTTTTGCGCTCCACAATCATGGCGTGAAGTTGAACGGGAATTAACTGCTCAAAAGCATTAATGGCCATTGAGGCAGGTATATTTTTAATTGAAAAACGTTCAAATCCTATTTCTTTGAAAACCTCTTCAGTATGGTTTCTTTGTGAGGATAGCTCTATACTTTCTTCCTCTATTTCAAGAATTTTTAATGAGGCGTTGTGTTTGTTTACTATTTCCGAAATGATTTTGAGCGATTTGTTTGCTACATCATATTGATAATTTAGCGATAGCAAAACCGATTTAATTTTTTCAAAAGCAAAACCTTCGGGAATCACAATAACGGGACAATCAACGTTTCGTATAATTTTCAAGGTGTTACTTCCAAAAATAACTTCTGCAGCACCTGTTGCACCGTTGGACCCCATTATTATTAATTCAATATTGTTTAGCGCTACAGCTTGGTTTACAGCATCAACAATATTGTCAAAATCTACTTTTGGAACAAAGGTGAAATCTTCTCCCTCAGAAATTGATTTACAAAATTGGACCATTTTTTCAAGCTCCTTTTTATTGTCATTCAAAATGCCTTCATAGACCGATGTGCCGGGAGCGCCGTAAAGTACATCGGCAGTTATATAGCCAGAAGGTTTTTGCGAATTGAGAATGTGAAATGTACATTTTTCACCTTCAAAAAACTTCAGGGCATACTTAATTGCATTCTTGGAGTTTTTTGAAAAATCTGTGGGCAAGAGTATGTTATTCATCTTTTTTTGAATTTCTTCAAAATTAATTTTTAGACGTGATATCTAAAATGATTTTCCTCATACTTTAAGCGGTAAAGTACATAGATATTTGTACTTGGAAGGGGGTTTTTAAGTAGCCTATTTCGAAGTAAAAAAAGAGATTAAATTATCTCGTATATGACAAAAATCATATTATATCTATTCCTTGAGTACTAATTTTGTCACGTAAATTAATCTTAACAACTATGAAAATTATAATGAAATCACTAGCCGCATTAGCAATTGTAACCTTGATAAGCTGTGGCGGAAAAGAAGAAAAGAAAAGTAACGATATTCAGATTGGCCAAAAGCCAGCTGCAACCGAAGCATCTGCTGACAGTACCACAAGCGCAGCCTCTGATGTGAAACCTTCAGAAACAGTTGATCTTACCAATAAGGGTATTGGGCCGATTAAAAATGTTGAGCTTGCAGCCGAAATTGACCAGGCAATGGCTGCCAAAGGAATGGAAGTTTATAAAACTAAATGTATGGCTTGCCATAAACCAGACAAGAAGTTTATTGGTCCTGCCCCAACAGGAATTTTGGAAAGACGTACTCCGGAGTGGATTATGAACATGATCTTGAATCCTGAAGAAATGACCAAAAATGACCCGCTAGCGAAAGCGCTTTTGATTGAGTTCAACGGATCGCCTATGGCAAACCAGAACTTGACAGAGGAAGAGGCAAGACAAGTATTGGAATATTTTAGAACACTTTAATATATACTTAAGCAACCAACCCCCTTGCAGGATTGTGATGGTCCTGCAAGGGTTAAAAACCACAATCAATATGAAAACAGCAATTAAACTACTATTTGTTTCGGCTGCACTGCTCGTGTTTTCGGCCTGCAAAAACGAAACTAAAACCGAAGGAGATGGAACTGTTGTAGATAATTCAGCAACTACAAGTGTAAGTTCCGAAAGACAAGGTCAAGCCTTTATTGAAGGGGACGAATCTACTCCAAACATTCTTCAAGTTGCAATTGGCTCTCCAGACCACACTACACTTGTGGCGGCGGTTCAAGCAGCCAATCTTGAAAATGCATTGGTAAACGCAGGTCCCTTGATGGTGTTTGCGCCTACAAATGCAGCTTTTGAAGCGCTACCTGCCGGAACTGTTGAAAATTTGCTAAAGCCTGAAAATAAAGATCAGCTTGCAAGCATTTTGAAAAATCACGTTACTCCGGGTAATTACTCCAAAGACTTTTTGAAAAAGTTTAAAAAATTGGGACAAGCCGGTGGTCAAGACGTAACCGTCGAAGTAAATGGAGATGATGTTTATGTTGGTGGTGCAAAGATCATTGCAAGCGTGGAGGCCGGAAACGGGATTATACACGTAGTGGATAAAGTAATACTTCCTGCAAACTAAACAATTGAAAAACTTAAATTAAAACAATAGAACAATGAAAAAAACAATTAATATTTTAGTTTCCCTTGTTATGGTTGCCGGATTGGTAAGCTGTAATAATGGTGATAACAAAAAACAAAGTAAGGGGCAGGGTGGTTTGGCCACCAACGCCGCTGAAAAAGTTTACGTAGCACCCGGCGAACACGATGATTATTACGCATTCTTCTCTGGAGGGTATAGTGGTAACCTTACCGTTTACGGGCTTCCATCTGGACGTATGTTCAAGGAAATTCCGGTATTCTCGCAATTCCCTACCAGTGGTTATGGCTATTCAGAAGAAACCTTGCCTATGTTCAACACCTCATTTGGTTTTGTGCCTTGGGACGATTCCCACCACCCTGATATTTCACAAACAAACGGGAAATTGGACGGACGATGGATTTTCATAAATGGAAATAATACGCCCCGTATTGCCCGAATCGATTTGGAAACTTTTGAAACTGTAGAAATTATCGAGCTGCCAAATAGTGCAGGAAACCACAGTTCTTCCTTCATTACCGAAAATACCGAATACGTTGTAGCTGGAACTCGTTTCTCTGTACCAGTGCCACAACGTGATATGCCGATAAAAGATTACAAAGGTAACTTTAAAGGCGCACTTTCATTCGTGAGTGTAGATCAGGAAACTGGTCGTATGGGCATTAAATTTCAATTGATGATGCCAGGTTTTAACTATGACCTTTCACACCCTGGACGTGACAAATCTCACGGATGGTTTTTCTTTACTACCTATAATACTGAGGAAGCAAATACATTGATGGAGGTAAATTCATCACAAAATGACAAGGATTTCATTGCGGCTGTAAACTGGAAAGTAATTGAAGAATATGTAAATAACGGAGGCGGAACAAAAATGCCGGCTAACTATGCGCATAACGTATATGATCATAATACGCATATGGCCACATCAACTATGGAAAAAGAGGTGCTAACTGTAGATCCTACCAAAGTTCCCGGCGCAGTTTTCTTTCTTCCTACACCAAAGTCTCCACACGGTTGTGACGTAGATCCAACTGGAGAATACATAATAGGTAACGGTAAACTTTCTGCTGACCTTACAGTACACTCTTTCACTAAAATGATTGATGCTATTGAAAATAAAAAGTTTGATGGCGAAGCTTATGGAATTCCTATCTTAAAATTTGAGGATGTATTGGCAGGTACTGTAAAACAACCAGGATTAGGCCCATTACACACTGAGTTTGATGGCAAAGGAAATGCTTATACCACCTTCTTTATTTCTTCTGAAGTAGTAAAATGGAAACTAGGAACTTGGGAAGTTTTGGACCGCCAACCAGTATTTTATTCTGTGGGTCACGGCATGATTCCTGGTGGAAACTCACGTGAGCCTTTCGGTAAATATTTTGTTGCAATGAACAAGATTACAAAAGACCGTTACTTGCCAACAGGACCAGAACTGGAACACTCTGCACAGTTGTTTGATATTTCCGGAGACAAGATGGAATTGCTGTTAGATTTCCCAACCCATGGGGAACCACATTATGCTGCTGGTATTGCTGCAGATATATTGAAGAAAAATGCTAAGCAATTTTACAAATTGTCAGAAAATACAAACCCCTATGCCACACTTTCTGAAGCAGATGCACGTGTAGAGCGCAAAGGCAACGAAGTTCATATTTATATGACTACCATACGAAGTCACTTTACTCCAGATAATATTGAGGGTGTAAAAGTGGGTGACAAGGTATTCTTCCATATTACAAACCACGAACAGGATTTTGATGTACCACACGGATTTGCAATGATAGGCGCAAATAACGCTGAATTATTGATAATGCCTGGACAAACCAAAACCTTGGTTTGGGAACCAAAACAAGTGGGAGTATGGCCATTCTATTGTACAGATTTCTGTTCTGCACTTCACCAGGAAATGCAAGGTTACGTTCGCGTGAGCCCAGCAAATTCCAATATGGAGCTTAGTTGGTCCTTGGGTGAAGATTAATTAAGAAGTTTTTAGTTGTGGAAATACTAGATTAGTGATTGATGGTATTTTCAAAGGAAAGACGGGGGTTCGTTGATTTTCCCCCGTCTTTTAAAAAAATTGTAGAAGTGATTACACTTCATACATCTCAAAACCAACCCCACACCATCTGCACGAAGACTTAAACCGAAAACCAACCGCACGGACGTTTAAGAATTAAAATTCAAAAAAATGAAAAAAGCAGGAATAATAATGATAATTGGATCCTTGCTGCTATTGGGTCTCTTTAAATTCCCGTTGTGGAATATTATGCTGGGTGCGCCCCAGTATCCAGACCCATTGGGAATGGACATCTATATCCAGGGAATTCAGGGCGTAGAGGAATTTGACATTCAAAATATTGATGGCCTTAACCACTATATTGGAATGAAGACAATTCCAAAAGTAGAGGATATGTGGGAATTTGAAGTTTTTCCTATCGTAATAGGGATAATGGTTGCGCTGGGAGTAATAATAGGGTTGCTTGGTTTCTTAGGAAAATTGAGCTACAAATGGTTCTTGGGCTGGTTTTTGGTAATGTCCATACTTGGAATAATGGGTATGTACGACTTTAACTTATGGTTGATTGATTATGGAACCGATCTAGACCCCAAGGCTATCATGAAACTTGAAAATCCGGATGGAACCCCAATGACTTATAAACCACCCTTGTTGGGTTATCAAAAAATGTTGAATTTTGATGTAGATTCTTGGCCAGGAGCGGGAGCATATATGATTTTTGTAGGGATGATGCTTACCGTAGTAGCTTTCTTTGTTGGAAAGAAAGAATATAATAAAATAGAAAAATAATCAACTTGTTAAAACAGTACAGCATAATGAAACATTTCATCTTTTTGGGTATAATAACCGCTTTGCTTGTTTCCTGCAACGTGAGCCCGCAACATATAGAATACGGCTCAGACACTTGCCATTATTGCAATATGACTATTGTGGACCGTCAGCATGCATCGCAGGTTGTAAGCACTAAAGGTAAAGCCTTTAAGTATGATGCCATTGAATGTATGGTTCATTCGTTACAGGATGATATGAAAGATACAGAAATTGCATTGTATTTGGTTGCAGATTTCCATCAGCCAGGACAATTGATGGATGCTACAACGGCATCATATCTTATTAGCGATCAAATTTCTAGCCCTATGGGTGCCAACCTTTCAGCTTTTGAAAATGAAAAGGTAGGTTTAAAGGCACAGGAGAAATTTACCGGAGAATTATATTCTTGGGAAGAAATCCAAAAACACTTAAAGCTATAATGTTTTTGAAAATTAGGGCCTCAGAAAGTTTCACTTTTTATTTATAACAAAAGGGAGATTACTGAGGTCTTTCTTATAGATTTTTTTGATAATAACATTCTCAGAAATTGTAAAAAGCACCAAAAAATTCAAATTCCTTTTTATCCATTAAATTCAGTATCTTCCATCTTTTTTAATTCAAAGCTGTTTTTTTTATGGCTTTGTATTGTCTAATTTTGCTTCAGTTTTGAAAAAAATACTTCACATATTTACTCTCACTTTTTTGTTTTTTGCCACAGCAACCAGTTTGGCCAAAACCATAACCGTTTGCAATACATGTGATGTAAAAACTATTCAGCAAGGCATAAACTTGGCTGCCGATGGCGATACCGTCTTGGTAAAAAAAGGGATTTATAAGGAGGTAAATATTATAGTTGATAAAAGTATTATCCTACTCGGCGAAAACCTGCCAACCATTGATGGAGAGGACAAAGGTGAAATCATTAAAATTGTAGCTGATAATGTTACGGTGGACGGTTTTAAGATTATAAACGTAGGCACCAGCTATACCTCAGATTATGCCGCTATTCGGGTAATCAAAAAGAATGGATATCTCATCCAAAATCTTCAGCTCGAAAAACTTTTCTTCGGAATATATTTGGAAAGATCCAATAATGGCAAAGTATTGAACAATACCATTAAGGGTGATGCCGTAAACGAATATAACTCCGGCAACGGTATCCAACTGTGGTACTGCAATGACGTTGAGGTACGTGGAAACAATGTCCAGAACGTTCGCGATGGCATTTATCTGGAATTTTCAGACAATATAAAAATAACTCGCAACCTTAGTAAAAACAACCTGCGTTATGGGCTACACTTTATGTTCAGCAACAATGATATTTATGAGTACAATACTTTTGAGAACAACGGTGCCGGAGTAGCCGTGATGTTTTCAAAATTTATAGAAATGAACAGCAATATTTTCAAGGAAAACTGGGGCACGGCAGCCTTCGGTCTTCTTTTGAAAGAAATAAACGATGCCACCATTTCTAACAATATCTTTAAGGAGAATACGGTAGGAATAAATATTGAGGGCAGTAACAGGGTAACCTATAAAAACAATGATTTCATTAGCAACGGTTGGGCCATAAAGGTTCGGGGTGCCTGTTATGCCAACGCTTTTACTGAAAATAATTTTCTCTATAATTCCTTCGATATTTCATATAACAGTAATATGAACGATAATGAGTTTGACAATAACTATTGGAGCAATTACACAGGTTACGACCTTAACCGAAACGGAATTGGCGATGTGCCTTATCGCCCAGTAAAACTCTTTACTTACATTGTAAACCGCACCCCCGAAACCATTATTTTAATGCGAAGTCTTTTTATAGATATTATTGATTTTTCCGAAAAAGTTTCCCCTGTTTTCACACCAGATAATTTGGTGGACGAAAACCCAAAAATGAAGCCCATAGACCATGATAGAAGTTAAGGATTTATATAAAAAATTTGGGAAGAACGAAGTGCTCAAGGGCATTGATCTCAACATAGAGCGAGGTGGAATTTTCTCCGTTTTGGGGCCGAACGGCTCAGGAAAAACCACGCTCATTAAATGTATTCTGGGAATGGTTTTGCCCGATTCGGGAAATATTTCCATAAATGGTAAAGCGTTGAAAAACAATTACAAATACCGAAATGAAATTGATTATCTGCCGCAAATAGCCAACTTTCCCGGAAACCTAAAGGTAAGCGAACTCATTGCCATGATCAAAGATTTGCGCGATTCAAAAGCCACCAAAGATCAGGAATTGATCGAGCTTTTTAAACTGCAGCCCTTTCTCAATAAAAAATTGGCTAACCTTTCAGGCGGTACTAAACAGAAAGTGAATTTAGTACTCACCTTTATGTTTGACAGTCCTTTGATAATCCTCGATGAGCCTACGAGCGGCCTCGATCCAATTTCGCATTTGCGTTTAAAGAATTTAATCTTTTCCGAAAGGGAAAAAGGCAAGACTATTTTGGTTACCTCGCACATCTTAAGTTTTGTGGAAGAAATTGCCGACGAGATTGTTTTTCTTTTGGAAGGAAAAATATATTTTAAAGGGAGTATTCCAGATTTGAAAGCAAAGACAGAACAACCCGATTTTGAACACGCCATAGCCTCCATTTTATCTTCAAGTTATGCTTAAAATATTAAAATACAGTTTTTACGATTTAATGCGAAGCCGTTGGAGCTACGTCTATTTTCTGTTCTATTTATTGCTCGGCGTGGTGCTTCTATTTTTGAACAACGACCTTTCAAAGGCTGTGATAACGCTGATGAACGTAATCATTATTTTGGTGCCGCTTATCGGGACTATTTTTGGGGTGATGTATTATTACAACTCCCGCGAGTTTACCGAACTGCTCTTGGCACAGCCCGTAAAGCGGAGCTCCATCTTTTTGGGGCAGTATTTTGGGGTTGCCACCTCACTGTCTATGAGTTTGGTAATTGGGCTGGGAATGCCCTTTGTTTTCTACGGAATTTTTAACAGTAACGCTATTTGGGATTTTTCATTATTGCTTGTAACCGGTGCGTTTTTGACCTTCATTTTTACGGCACTAGCTTTTGTAATAGCGCTTTCCAACGAAAACAAAATCAAGGGTTTCGGGTACGCCATCCTGCTTTGGCTGTTTATGGCCGTAATTTATGACGGAATCTTTTTAATGTCACTATTATATTTTGAAGACTATCCATTAGATAATTTTTCGCTCATCGCCACCATGCTAAATCCAGTAGATTTATCGCGGGTTTTGATACTTTTAAAGCTGGATATTTCAGCACTTTTGGGTTATACCGGCGCCGTGTTTCAGAAATTCTTTGGAACCAACTTTGGGTTGTTGCTATCGTCTGCAATGTTAATAGTTTGGGTAGTGGTACCTACTTTCTTTATTTGGCGAATTGCGAAACGGAAGGATTTTTAAAATAAGAATGACATTTCTTGTGTTTTAAAAAGACTAAAATGTATTTTTTATGACTTTGGTCATACTATAAAACTTTTTGAATCATCACCTTTACCGCATTTTCAATCCAAATTCTTTTTAAATGCAAAGCACCAGTCCGCACACCTTCCACATCCCTGTTATGGGGATTTCATACACCATAGATAGTCCCATAAAAGTGGCATGTTTTGGCATAAACTCAGCAATTTCGGTTATTGAGGACAATATTTTGGAAGTAATGCGGAAATACTACTACCAACAAAACAATGAGCCGTACATTGCCATAACCATAAAAGATGAAGATTACCGGGCGCGGCGCATTACAGATTATCTAAACCTGATGCAGCGCATTGTTACTTCAAAAATGGATAAGATAAAAACTTCTACTTTCGAGGCAGGTTCAGATTTGGTAAAATATTTTGAGATGCTACCCGATACAAGCATGCTAAAGGAAAAGTATCATGAATGGCTATTTACCTCCAATCCTGAAAAGAAGGGAATGTTGGAAAATTTTCTACGTAAACTCGTGGTTCCGGGTTCGGTGGAAGTAAATATAATGACCAAAGTTGACAAGGAAAATCTAGATAAAAACAAAGATATAATTGAAAACGGATCTGATGCTTTAACGGCGCTAAAAGGGTATGCTAAGAGCGAACTCACCAATTCGTCCCTTATTTTTTCTGCAGGAATGAATCCGCGGCTCTATAATTATATGGAAAGCTTTTCAGACTTTGATGCATACCAATGGGGCTGTTTTCATAAAAAAGTAGTCATAAAGGTTAGCGATTACCGTTCGGCTTTGATCCAGGGAAAATATCTGGCAAAAAAAGGAATCTGGGTGAGTGAGTTTCGTATTGAGTCCGGACTTAATTGTGGCGGACACGTTTTTGCTACCCAAGGCTTGCTTATGGGGCCAATACTTCAGGAATTTAAGGAGAATAAACAGGAATTGCAGGACAGTCTTTTTGAACTTTACAATCCTGCATTAATTGCCAAGGGCAAACCCACTTTTGAGCAGCCGCATCCCATTAAAATTACGGTACAGGGTGGTATTGGAACAAATGAAGAAGATAATTTATTGCGAGATTTTTACCAAATGGATGGCACTGGCTGGGGCACGCCATTTTTACTATGTCCCGAAGCTACCACGGTTGATGAAAGCACACTTAAGCTGCTCTGCCAATCAAAAGAAAAAGATGTGGTTCGCAGCAAGGCATCACCTTTGGGAGTACAGTTTAACTATTTAAAGGGAACCACTGCTGAAAAAGAACGACTTGACCGGATAGCAAAAAATAAGCCCGGTAGTCCGTGTACTGAAAAGCTATTGGTCTCAAATACCGAATTTACCAAAGAGCCAATTTGCACCGCTTCAAGCAAGTATCAAAAGTTGAAACTGGAACAATTGGGAACTCTTAATCTTTCCAAAGAGGAGCTGAAGCGCCAACGGGAAGATGTTTTGGCGAAGGAATGTCTTTGTATCGGCTTGAGTAATTCGGCTGCCATAAATTATGATGTTCCATTTCTTAAAAAATTAACTACGGTAACCATTTGTCCGGGGCCGAATATTGTGAATTTTTCAAAAGTTACAGGCTTACGTGAAATGACAGACCATATTTACGGTCGTAAAAACGTAATGCAACAACCCCATAGACCAATGATGTTTATTGCCGAATTGAGGCTGTACATTGATTATCTGAAAAAAGAGATAAAGAGTACCTTCTCGCCAACTGCCCGCGATTTTAAAGGATGGGAAAAATTTAGTGCGAATCTTCTCGATGGCATCGCGCATTACTATCATTTGGCCACTACTTATACCTTGAACAATACCGAACAATTTGAGCATGATTTAAAGGAAGCCCAAAACGAAATTTTAAAAATTCAGGAATCGCAGTTGCAGTTGGGGTAGAGGTAATGGGTATTTTCATTTAGATATATTTTAGCCGTTATGTCGAGTGAATTTAAGGTCTTGCGATTTATTCTATACTTGAATAAATTGTGAGAATAAGTTCAGTATCCCTACATAAGCCTTTGCCCGTCAATAATGTCTTCACACGGAAATAGAAATAGTTTCCGAATATCTTTCTCCGCCTTTAGGATTCTTACAAACATTCTAAATTTTAAATCCGTTATGAAGTAATAAAGCTGAAATCTTGCATTTTTCCATCGTACCTATTCTTAAAAAATTCGAAAATAACTTCTCTAAATATGATAATGGTCATAAATCATTTTTTGTGAATGTTTTTATTTTGCTATTAAGATATATATGTCTTAAATAAACAATTTAAAACCTGACCAATATGTTAAGCAAACAACAAGCACGGGCATTTTTCCTTGGCGGAACGCTCGTAACATTCCTGATTTTTATTGGCCTTACCATTTATTCATTTAGCGATGGCAACGACCAAACCAACTATGAAAACATTACCGAACAAGTAGTGCGCGGCAAGGTTATCTGGGAAGAGAACAACTGTATGGGCTGCCACACCATTCTTGGGGAAGGCGCCTATTATGCACCCGAACTTACCAAGGTAATTGAACGCCGTGGCGAAGGCTACGTAAAAGCAGTGCTTATGACTCCAGTGCCTTGGGCACCAAACGATCGCAAAATGGTAGCCTACGGTTTTTCCGAAGAAGAAGCTATGGATGTCATCGCCTTTTTTAATTGGATTGGGGAGATAGACCTAAATGGCTTTGACCGTATTGTGTCGCCGTTGGCAAAAGACAAGCAACTAACCAATAACTAACCAAAAATAAAATTTTATACTGATGAAATATAAATCTCAAAAAGTAGCGTACTGGTTTTTTGCACTCTCTATGCTTTTACTGGTACTTCAAATAACCTATGGCTTTATTATGGGTTTCGCCCGAATCGGAATGGATGGCTTGCACGAATTTATTCCTTTTAACACAGCGCGTGCTGTTCATACCAACCTGCTTGTAGTTTGGTTGCTCTCCGGATTTATGGGAGCTGCCTATTACATTATCCCCGAAGAGGCCCAACGCGAGCTCGTTAGCGTAAAGTTGGCGTATGTGCAGCTTATTTCACTTGCAGCCGTGGGTGTTGCAGCAATTGTAGGCTATCACTTTAACTGGTGGGAAGGCCGTAAGTTTTTGGAAATTCCACGCCAGCTCGACTATTTGGTAGTTTTAAATGTATTATTGTTTTTGGCATTAATACTCTTGACGCTCTTCAAAGGAAAACGAAAAACCACAACGGCACTTGTGCTTACTATGGGGCTTTTGTTTGCTGCTTTGTTATACATTCCCGGAATGTTACCGTTTGACAGCCAGGTAACCGACAGCTTTTTCCGCTGGTGGGTTGTTCACCTTTGGGTTGAAGGCGTTTGGGAGCTTATCATGGGCGGTATCCTTGCCTTCCTATTAATAAAGTTAACAGGTGTTGACCGTGAGGTTATCGAAAAATGGCTTTACGTAATCGTGGGTCTCACATTCCTTTCCGGAGTACTGGGTACCGGGCACCACTACTATTATATTGGTGTGAATAAAATCTGGCTTATCGTTGGTGGAATTTTCTCAGCTCTGGAGCCATTGGCTTTTCTTGCAATGGCACTTTTCGCAGTAAATATGTACCGCAAGGGTGAAAAGAAACACCCCAACAAAATAGCTTTGTTTTGGACGCTGGGCGCTGCAATTGTATCCTTCGTGGGTGCGGGACTTTTAGGATTTGCACACACTCTGCCACAAACAAACCTTTATACCCACGGAACCTTGGTAACCGCGATGCACGGCCACTTAGCGTTTTGGGGTGCTTACGCCATGATTGTTTTGGCAATTATAAGCTACAGCCTTCCAAATATGACGGGACGTAAATTTTATGATGGCGTGCGTGGCCGCGTGGCATTTTGGACAGCCAATATAGGGATGATCGGGATGACGATGGCCTTTGGAGTAGCTGGGGTGGCACAGGTTTATTTGGAACGGAAATTTGGGATGGAATTTATGGCGGTTCAAAAAGAAATTAGCATCCACTTTGTAGTGTTGATTATCTGCGCCAGTCTATTCGCCGTAGGTATTTTAACCTATATCTATGATTTTTATAAGCACGGTCGCCCAACAGATGAAGCTTTGGAAACCGTGGAAAGTACATACCTATAATAAATTAAAGGCC
>SWCD01000131.1_pt1 | contig 61116 bp, 61 predicted proteins | sample 4693011 | NCBI WGS metagenome assembly SWCD01 (sample SAMN10267278, study PRJNA491770) | bioreactor metagenome | isolation source: DHS bioreactor inoculated with marine | place: Japan: Omine Ridge, Nankai Trough
AGACTGGGTCTAGAATAACAATGACACACTTAACTGAACATAACCAAGTTTCCGGAATGTTAACGGTTATCACGGCATTACTGCATCACTGCATCACTGCATCACTGCATCACGGCATCACGGCATCACGGTTTCACTGCATCACTGCATCACGGCATCACGGCATCACGGTTTCACGGTTTCACCGCACCATCTAACTAACCTGTAATTGCTATCTTAGCACCCTATGGATTCACTCACACAGATTGTTTTGGGTGCCGCTGTCGGGGAGGCGGTCCTTGGAAGAAAAGTTGGCAACAAAGCCATGTTATACGGCGCAATTGCCGGTACCATTCCCGATTTGGATGTGCTCTCGTCCCATTTTACGGATACCGTTACCGCCCTGGAAATTCATAGGGGATTTACGCACTCTATCCTATTTTCAATTGTATTTGCCCCTATTTTTGGATGGCTTGTTTCGCGCTATGAAAAATATAAGGACGTCAAGGGCTGGTCTTGGCTGTTTTTCTGGACCCTGGTGACGCACCCTATTTTGGATGCATTTACCACCTGGGGAACACAACTTTTCTGGCCATTGGGTACCAGGCTGGCGTTTAAATCCATTTTTGTGATCGACCCGCTGTATACCGTACCGTTTATGGTGTTTTTAATTTTGGCCCTGTTTCAAAAACGAACCTCCAATAAACGCCGCTTTTACAATACATTGGGATTGGTGGTGAGTTCTTCCTATTTGGTGCTTACGCTGCTTTTAAAATGGGCCGCCTTTTCCAAATTTGAGGCTGCCCTAAAGGAACAAAAGATTAGTTTTAAACAAATCGATACCCGTCCATCCCCCTTAAATACAGTTTTATGGAGTGCCAATGTAGAGACCGAAGATTCCATTTTAATCGGTTATTATTCTTTTTTTGACAGTAAACCGATTGCATTTACCAGCTATCAGAAAAATCATCAATTGGTCCGCGACCTGGTTCAAAATGAAAAAATGCAACGCATGATTAACATCTCGCAGGGATGGTATACCATTACAAAATTGAACCATACCTTGTATTATAACGACTTGCGCTTTGGGTTGTCCAGTATGAATTCCAAGGCCCAAAATTTTGTCTTTCAGTACACTATCCACCTAAATAGCGCCGGGAATCTTAAATTTGAGGAAGCACCTAGAAATCTTGGGGATGCAAAGCAGTTATTGCGCGACCTTTGGATTAGGATCAAAGGGAATTGATCTAGGTAGGCCCGGCATTGTTAATCCAAAATTTGCCGCTGCCTTCAAGGTACAACCGACATAGATTTTCACTATATTTAGTTGTACCAATATTTAAATGTCATGGCAATGCGTTTATTCCTTTTTTTCATTGGATTTCTCCTGTTGTGTAGCTGTAAAATGGAAAAGAAGTCATTGAATGTTGCAGAGGAGCCCGTGCCACAACGCAGTGAATTGAGCCTAGAATCCCAATTGATGCTTGGTAATAGATTGTTTTCCGAAAAGACATGTACCAAATGCCATGCTGTAAGCAGTAAAAAAATTGGGCCTTCCGTGAGGGAAATAATGCAGGTTTATAGAGAACAGAAGGGAGATATCGTTTCGTTTTTAAAGGGTGAGGCCAAACCCATCGTGGATACCACTTCTACCCAGGTAGACATTATGCAGGAGAATATTGATGGTTTCTTGCGGGATGTGTCCGATGAAGACCTTAAAATTATAGCAAACTATATGCTACATATTGATGAAATAAGCCTGAAATAGAAAGAGCAATAATTTAAGTTAATCAGGCTTTTCATATTGCTTCCCTTTGTTAGTAGATTAATCACCTAAAATCCGGTATAAAAAAATAATCGATATATTTGAAAATAGTCGCTTAACCCTATTATTGTATGAAAGAACTTCGATTTATCTTTATGCTTGTCCTAAGTGTGATGATTGGCTGCAACCCAAGTAAAAAGGAAAAAAAACAGAAAACGTTCGCCGATAAGAGCATCCCAAAGGTAGTTACCGCCGATATTGAGGCAGGGATCAAAGCCAATATCGCCAAAAGGGTAGAAGAGGGCAACGGTTATTTTAACATGAGTGCGGATGGCAAGGATCTGCGCTTGCAATTGGTGCGCGTACATACGGAATATCTTTCAAATTTAGGGCCTAGACGTCATTTTGCATGTGTTGACCTGGCCGATGTAAGTGGTGATGTATACGATGTGGATTTTTTCCTGGAAGGGGATCCGGGCAGCATGGCCGTTACCGAAACAACCTTGCACAAGCTCAACGGAAAGCCCTTTTACACCTGGAAACAACGTAAGGACAAAACGTGGTACACGGTGCCTGTCCAAAACGCGTCCGCAAATTTGCTTGGGGTAATAGAAGGGGTTGATAAATTTGAATTTCACTACGAGGTTACCCTGCCCGAAATGAAGGAATCGGCTCGAATGTGGATTCCAATTCCACAGAGCGATCGCTTCCAAACCGTCAATTTGGTAACATTGGAAGCCCCCGCGGATCATCAAATTCTCAAGGAAGAAAAATACGGCAATGAAGTTTTGTTTATGGAGCTTGCTCCGGAACAAAGCGGAAATAAAGTAAAACTCGTATATAATGTAGAAAGGCACGAGAAAAACCCATATGAGGATACTTCATTGCCTTCAAGGTACTTGGAACCCAGTTTACTGATGCCCGTGGGCGACCGTTTTCAGGTATTGGCAGATTCCATCATTTCCCTTAAGCATAGTGAAGGGGACATTATGAAGGCAAGGGCTTTGTACGATTATATCATAGATAACATGAAATATATAAAGGCGGGCAAATATGGGACGGGCGATGCCGTTTACGCCTGCGATGCATTAACGGGCAATTGCACCGAGTTCCATTCCCTCTTCATTTCCTTGGCCAGATCGGCGGGCATACCAGCACGATTTGCTGTAGGAGCTGCCATCCCATCCGATCGTGACGATGGAGGAATCGACGGATATCACTGTTGGGCGGAATTTTATGCAGAGGGGAAATGGTGGCCTGTGGATATCAGTGAAGCCAATAAGTACACAGCTCTTGCCACGTACTACTTTGGTCGGAATCCGGCAAATCGCATCGAATTTACCCGGGGAAGGGACCTTCAGATTAACCCTGGGCCGGTTTCCGGACCGATCAATTTTCTCGCATACCCCGTCATGGAAATAGGAAAAACACCTGCCTATCCAAAAACGTTCTTTTCATTTCATAGGGAAACGGTTCGTGTCATTTCAAGTTGAAAGAAAACAATACAAGAAGCCTCAGGAAAACGGATAAGTCTACGCTGAGGCGGTATTTAGAAAAGGTAAACGTTACTATAAAGTCGAAATCTACCCTTCTGGATGTTCCGTACTGTCCTTGGCAGGATGTTCCTCACTATCGTTTGCGGGATGCTCCTCGCTATCGTTTGCTGGATGCTCCTCGCTATCTTTTGCTTCAGTGGGATGCTCCTCACTATCTTTTGCATCTGTCGAGTGCTCGGTCTGCTCATTGGTGTTTTCCTGTTTCTTGGTCTCCCTGCAAGAGCTCAACGATCCGGCGGCAACAAAGGCGAAAAGGAGCATTATCAGGGTAAAGTACTTAATTTCTTGTAATCGCTTCATAATATAGGTTGTTTAATGGATTATAAATCGAGCGGTATATCCATGGAACGCTTGATCCAGTTAAATATAACAATTTTTGTTAGAACGGCATTGGCTGGTTCAAAAAAAGCTAATTTCATTGAATGGGTACATAGACTATTAGGAGTCGGCCTTATTTATGAACCACCTCGATTCAGAGCCTCCGACCGTATGGCACGGGCGGACATCGAGATATCAGAGTCAAGACCGCTGCGCTCCAAGAATCAAGAAACTAGACCCCTTTTGTCTTGGCTCTTGGTTCTAACATCTTGGTGATTTGCATATTGCGACCATCTGGACGATACACCTTTGGCAGGGACTCGAGGTATTCTATTGCTTATAAGTAAGCCCTCAAAACTTCGTTTCGGGATTTGTTTCGTAGGATCCGGATGGCCTTTTCCCGGATTTGCCGTACACGTTCCCTGGTTATATCAAAGAGTTCGCCAATTTCGTTCAGGCTCATTGGGTTTCGTTCCCCAATCCCATAGTAGAGACGAATAACTTCACTTTCTCTATAGGGCAGTGTGTTCAATACTTGATTAATATCCGAATTAAGGGAGTCCTGCATCATTTTGGCATCCGGACTGGACGCATTTTCCGATGCTACCACATTGTATAAATTGGAAGATTCCCCTTCTTCAAATGGGGCGTCCAACGATAAGTGCCTTCCGGAATGTTTCATGGCACGCTTAACTTGTGCGATACCCATGTCTAGTTCCCTAGCAATTTCGACTGCACTTGGTGGCCTTTGAAAGGTCTGTTCCAAGGAAGAGTGAACCTTCCTTATTTTATTGATTTCCCCAAGTTTGTTCAAGGGCAACCGAACCATACGCGACTGTTCGGACAATGCCTGTAAAATAGATTGCCTGATCCACCATACCGCATAGGAGATAAATTTAAATCCTCGGGTCTCGTCAAATCGCTTTGCCGCTTTGACCAATCCAATATTTCCTTCGTTGATCAGATCGGAAAGCCGTAGTCCGCCTCCCTGATATTGTTTTGCGGCGGAAACCACAAAACGCAAATTGGCGTTTATTAATTTATTAAGGGCAACTTGATCTCCTTCACGTATTCTTCTGGCCAGTTCTACCTCCTCATCCGCAGTGATCAAATCGATTTTCGATATTTCCTGAAAGTACTTTTCTAAGGATTGGGTATCCCTGTTTGTAATTTGTTTGGTAATCTTAAGTTGCCTCATATATTTATTTTAGTTTAAAATTCTAGTAATAATATATGATTTTTTTGCAGAAATCCTAATAAAATTGCGTTTTGTTTGATTATATTTCTAAAAGTATTTCCTTTCTAAAGTTAATTGCCCATATTATAAACGACTGAAATAATGGTCGCTTTATATGGAAATTTAGTCAATCACGGCTACTTCCGGAACAGAGTCCTTTAGGGCATTAAACTTTTCCAAACGTTCAGACTCGCCTTCCTCCCCTGAAAAATATGGGAAGACGTCTATAATAGGGGATTCTGAAATTGCAGGTACGGTATAGTCGCCCATGGTATCTTTCATAGTGCTAACTGTATTTTCGTATGCCTCCTTTACATCATTGGCTTGAACCAAGAGGTACATATTGGTCTTTTTTTCCTTTCCGCTTTCATCGTCAAAGGCGATTAGCGAAACCTTGGATTTAAACCAACGGTCCGAATTTTCAAAGGGATGGATTTCCGCATAATTGGCGACCTTTATATTTGTGATGATGATGGATTCACTATCGCTCAAGTAAGCTGCCATTTCTTCCGTAATCCTAGATTCCGCTTCGGTATACGAAATGGCGTCTACCAAATACGGTTCCGTAACCATTTTTTGTACCCCACTTGCTTCATCAATTTTTCTGTATTTCACCTTGCACTCATACCAAGTTGCGCTCATATTTTTTTGTTTTAGAAGGCCAAATATAGGGTATACCTAAAAGTTGTTTCGTGAATTTTTGGAATAAATATTCACAATAAATGCGGGATTTTCGTACTCCCTTTAGGTCGAGATAGTTAATGGACCGGATTCAAATCTATCCTTTGCAAATGCTCCATCCATCTCAAAAATTTACAAGAATTCAATTCTTACCGAATCCTTTTATGGCATTGCGCAGGGATATAAACTGGCGAACAGGCTTGTGGACCGGATTCCTAGGAGCAGTATTAAAATAACACCGTATTAACAGGCGGCTCGGAATAATAGCGTAATTTCGCGCCTTCAAAAAACGGTACATGAAGCGCATAAACCAATACAGGAAGCTATTTGGCATAGAAAAGGAGATCGATCTTAAAACACTTAAAACACGCTACCGTGATTTGGTAAAGGAATGGCATCCAGATAAGTTTCAAGATGGCGATGCCAAAAAGGAGGAGGCCGAAATAAATAGCCGGGCAATTATAGACGGTTATCATTTTTTGGTGAGTATCGCTCCCGAAACCATTGCGGCAAATTTGAACGCCTACACGGAGACCATAACAAATTCGGGGATTGCGGATTATGTACACAAAGGTCTGGTTTTAGAGATTACCTTTTTGGACGGGACCACGTACGAGTATTTTGGCGTCACAAAGCCCATCTATGCAAAGATGGTCAACTCCAATAAGTTGAATCGCTTTGCAAAACGCGCCATTTACCCCAACTATACCTACAGAAAGTCCAAACGCACACTTCAAGAGGCGTAATACGAACCCTGAAGGAGTTATTTAGTTAGTTTCTTCTAACAAGGATTAACACACCAATCCCAACTTGGCATACCTATCTTTGCCCCAAACAGGCCCTAACTCCACATTATGTCAAAACAGTTCTCCGATTTAGGAATTAACCCGGAAATGCTTCAAAGTTTAATCGATTTAAACATTTCAGTCCCCACGGACATTCAAAAGAAGTAATACCTATGGCCAACAACATCCGAAACCAACGGGACATTTTAGAAAAATTGGGGATTTCCGCATTAAATCCGATGCAGGAAGAGGCCCTTGCCGTTATTGAAAAAACGGCCAATATCGTGTTACTATCACCTACGGGAACGGGTAAGACTTTGGCATTTCTATTGCCCCTTATTCAAACCTTGGACCCCGATTCTACCGAAGTCCAGGCCTTGATCCTTGTGCCATCCCGGGAGCTGGCCATACAAATTGAACAAGTGGTTCGTACCATGGGTTCCGGTTTTAAGGTGAATGCCGTTTACGGGGGGCGACCCATATCCAAGGACAAGATTGAATTAAAACACCTGCCAGCCATTTTAATCGGAACACCAGGCCGGATTGCAGACCATTTTAGCAGTGACCGCTTTTCAAAATCGTCCATAAAAACGCTTGTCTTGGATGAGTTTGACAAGTCGTTGGAAACAGGATTTGAGGCCGAAATGAGCGAAATCATATCACAATTGCCAAATCTTGACAAGCGTATTCTGACATCGGCAACGAATGGGGTTGAAATCCCCGGTTTTGTACGACTCCACAATCCTACGACCATCGATTATTTAAAGGATAAAAAAGCCTCTAAACTGGCTGTTAGAACCGTGGTTTCGCCCGACAAGGACAAGTTGCAGACCTTGGTAGACCTGTTACACTACCTTGGCAATGAGCCCGGTATCATTTTTTGTAATTTCAGGGACAGTATCGAAGAAGTGAGTGTATATTTAAACAAAAGGGGCATTAACAATACGTGTTTTTATGGCGGAATGGAGCAGCGGGACAGGGAACGCTCGTTGATCAAATTTAGAAACGGCACCTGTCAAATCCTAGTGGCTACGGATTTGGCGGCAAGGGGAATAGACATACCGGAACTCAAATATATCGTTCATTATGAACTTCCTAGGACCGTGGAAGATTTTATACACAGAAACGGGAGAACGGCCCGTGTAAATGCTTCGGGGACCGCTTATGTTTTACAGTGTAAGAATGAGAACGTGCCCCCTTTTATTGAGAATGACGAACCGTTGGATATTTCCAAGAAAGCCCCCCATATACCGGTGTTTTGGGAAACACTTTTTGTTTCCGGAGGAAGAAAGGATAAAATCTCAAAAGGTGATATCGCGGGTCTCTTCTTTAAACAGGGAGGGATCAACAAGGACCAGTTGGGAATCATTGAGCTAAAACAAGACTGTGCATTTGTAGCCGTACCTCTGTCGATTGCCGATGATTTGGTGGAAAAATTGAATAATTCCCGATTGAAGAACAAGAAAGTCCGCGTAAACGTCCTATAATCGAAAAAATGTAATTATTGTAAAAAAAGGTGTGCATCACCATTATCCTTCCAAAATGTACCTAATTGCTGATAATACCGCGGGCAATTAACAGGGATTATAGGAATAGTGGACATAATTGCTTGGAAATAAACGGGTTTTTATATAACGTATTTGTAGATATTTGAAAAAAAAGTGGATTAACTTGTTGATTATCAAAAAAATGGCTTCATCTTTGCAAATCAATAAATAAATTAAATTTTAATTACATTACAATGAGTAAAGGAACAGTAAAGTTTTTCAACGACACCAAAGGATTTGGATTCATCACTGAAGAAGGAGTTGAAAAAGATCACTTTGTGCACATTTCAGGTTTGGTAGACGAAATTCGCGAAGGCGATGAAGTTGAATTTGATTTGCAAGAAGGCAACAAAGGATTAAATGCAGTGAACGTAAAAGTTATCTAAACCATATACTTTAAAAGTTTAAGTGCAAGCCCTGGCGACACCGTCAGGGCTTTTTTTGTTTTGTGCCCGTTCTTCTTCCTATATTCATTGGCACAGGCTACCGTATAGTCGTAATACCTTACTTTTGCCTTAAAATAAAAATATGCAATCTTTTGATGAATTCAAGATTTCTAGCCAGTTGCGTTATGCTATTGGGGATCTGGGGTATTCGAGTCCTACACCAATTCAATCCCAAGCCTTTTCTGTAATTGCATCTGGTAAGGACGTTGTCGGAATTGCACAGACGGGAACGGGCAAGACTTTTGCTTATATGTTGCCCATTTTGCAGAACCTTCCCTTTTCAAAAGAAAAACATCCCCGGGTTTTAATATTGGTTCCCACGCGGGAATTGGTGACCCAAGTGGTTGGGGAAATCCAAAAGTTCGGTAAATATCTTAGCCATAGGGTAGCGGGTGTCTATGGGGGCGTCAATATGAATACACAAAAGGCATTGTTGCAAGAAGGGCAAGATATCGTAGTGGGAACCCCTGGGCGTGTGTACGATCTGATACTAAACCGCGCATTGCAAGTTAAATCAATTAAGAAATTGGTAATCGACGAGGTTGATGTTATGTTGGATCTGGGCTTTAGGTTTCAACTGTCCAATATATTTGATCTATTGCAGGAAAACCGTCAAAATATTATGTTTTCGGCCACTATGATCGAAGAAATTGAGGAGCTCATCAATAAGTATTTTATTGGGGCCGAAAAGATTTCCGTTGCTTTGAGCGGTACTCCTTTGGATAATATAGAGCAAAGCTGCTATGCCGTGCCCAACTTTTATACAAAGGCAAATTTGCTCGTGCATCTGCTGAGGGACGCAGCGACTTTTAAAAAAGTGTTGGTTTTTGTATCGAATAAAAAAAGTGCCGATCGGTTGTTTCTGGAATTACAGGAGTACTACAGTGAGGAAATTTGTGTAATCCATTCCAATAAAACGCAAAATTATAGAATGCGTTCCATAAAACAATTTGACGAAGGCTTCAACAGGATTTTGGTCACTACGGATGTCATGGCCAGGGGTCTTGATCTAAATGCGATATCCCATGTAATCAACTTTGACACCCCGAGTTACCCAGAAAATTATATACACAGAATAGGCCGTACCGGGCGAGCGGAGAAGAAAGGGGAATCGCTCTTGTTGTATACCGAACGGGAAGTCGATTATAAAAGCGCTATTGAAACGCTGATGAATATGGAAATAGCAGAACTTCCATTTCCTGCAAATGTTGAAATATCTACCCGACTTATAGCCGAAGAACAACCCATAGTGGACGAACCCAACAACCCATTAAATGAAAGCGGGGACGAACGCGGCCCGAGTTTTCATGAAAAGTCGGAAAAAAATAAAAAAGTAAACCAGGGAGGGTCGTACAAACGCATCATTAAAGCCAAATATAAAAAGCCCAAGACCCGGGGGGATAAGAATTATAACAAGAGGAAAAAATCCTAAGGATTTCGCAAATGAAATTAACCGATGGCCGAGTATTTGGCGGCGGATTGATTCGGCTGGGACGATGTAAAATGCTGCCGTTCAGGGTGCGGACCAAACTTGACTTTAAATAGGAACTTGTATTTTGTAACTACTTTGTGTCATTAACCAAAAGATTTTTGATCGTCTAAAAAGCCTGGATATTGTTATAGGGATCAACAAATAAATTTTCTCGGTAAATTCTCGCCGTATTCCTCAAAGGCGCCCACTGTTTCTATTCCCTGTCTATTCAGCGCCGGAATAAGGGCCTGCTTAAAATAATTGTGCAAGACGTCCGCCGGTTTGGAAAACTCCAATTCATAGGTTCTTAACTCATAAACTTGTTCCTATGCGGTAAGGGTGGCATAAAATACAAATAACAGAAGGGTGGATAGTAGTCGCATGTACGTAGTCGGCATTAATTTTTGTGAGATATAAATTTAGGCATTTACACGTAAATAATACAATTATTACCCAAGAAAACAAGGGCGATAAAATCTATTTTGGAATGTAAACCATTATAAAAGTGCCCGAGTAGACTGGCGGGCGTTACGTTGGGGCGGGCTTTTTAGGTAAGCCGACGGTAGGAGGGGAGTGGCGCCGAAGAATGGGGTGCAGGAACTCCATAGTATAAGATAATTAGCTATGAATAAATGGAGTGCAATGGTTATTAATTGTTGTACAGTTTATTAATACTGTTTTTATAGGTTTGACCAATTGGTATTTTATGTTTATTGATAAAGATTCGATTCCCTTCAATAAGCTTTATTTTATCAACGGCAACAATAAACGATTTATGAACCCTCAAAAAGTTTTCATTGTTTAAAATAGATTCATATTGGGAGATTTTTTCATGGCTCACGATCATTTCATCCTTTAAAAACAGTTTGGTGTAATTTCCGTATGCTTCTATAAATAACAGGTTGGCCAAATCTATTTGATGGTGTTTTTTATCACCCTTTATAAAAAAACGGGTGGAGCTATCCATGGAACTGGAAACCTCTTTAATGATGGTTTTTGTGGTTTGGGGTTCTGATACTTTGTTTACAGCCTTTACCAAACGATCAAAACTAAAAGGCTTTAAAATATAGTCCACAACATTGAGTTCAAAACCTTCCAAAGCGTGTTCCTTATACGCCGTCGTGATAATTGTTTTGGGAGGATTGGTCAGTGTTTTCAAGAAATCCAGTCCGCCCAATTTTGGCATATTTATGTCTAAAAACATAAAATCCACCGTGTTTTCGTTTAAAAATTGCATCGCATCCATAGCATTATAGCAATTCTTTGCTAGCTGTAAATGGGGGATCATGCTACAAAACTCTTCAATAATTTCGTGCGCCAAAGGCTCATCATCAATAATTATAAACTTAAGCATGTTTGGGAATTTTTAAAATTGCTTTGTAGGTGTCGTTTGTTTTATCAACAATTAGTTCTTGTTTTAGATTGTACAACAACGATAATCTTCTTTTGAGGTTTTGTAACCCAATTCCGTTGGATTTCGCTATCTCTTTGGGGTCAAAATTATTCTCTATTTTAAAATAGATAAAATCGTTATCTTGGTATAACTTTATATGAATATAGGCATTCTCCGTAAGCGTTTCAACTCCATGCTTAAACGCATTTTCCAAAAGGATAATAAATAATAGCGGCGCTACGACCAAATCGGTATCTATATCATACTTAAATATAATTTCTACCGATTTTTTATAACGGATTTTATGAAGCTCGATATAGTTGTTTAAGTACTCTATTTCATCGCTAAGCTTTACGGTTTCTTTCTCCCCTTCGTAAATGGTATATCGCATCATATCCGACAGTTTTAAAATAACCCCTGGGGCTTCTTTCGAGTTTTTAACCGTTAGGGCATATAGGTTATTTAAAGTATTAAAGAAAAAATGAGGGTTTATTTGTGTTCTTAAAAGTGATAGTTCCGCTTTAGATTTTTCGGCCTTTAAATTTTGAACCCATTTCCATTGTTCAAAGATCCAAATAAGGATCAATACCGGAATTGGTAAAAAGAATACGAAAAAAGGATACTCTTCCTTAATAGTTAAATAGGTTTCCAAATCCCCGGAAAGCAGTCTTAAGTAAAGAAAATATAGAAATAGCGGCCCATAAATAAGTACTATTAATTTCCAATATTTTGTAATAAAAGCAGGGACCAACAAGTAGGCAAAACCAATCCAGAAGCCCATTAAAAGAATGAAGGTTATTGGGTTGTCTGGCAAATTCATCGTTGAATCGATAACCAAAGCAATAGTAAAAAGCATAATTAGACCAACAACTTTAAAGATTGTCTTCCTTTTACTCTTTAAATAGGAAAAATTATGAATGGACAACGCTATTACCAACCACCAAAAAACAGCGAACAAAGCTACTTCTAGCGGAGTGTTTTTCAGAATTATAAAACCAAAATAATCTAGCAAATAGAATATGGGTATTATAATTAGCCCATATAAAAATGCCCTGTATTTTTTTAAAAACTGAATCATCCCTCAAAAGTAAATATGTTATCCGGTCTAAGCAACTAATTGGATATACGCTATGATAATTGATACGAACCAGCTCTTTTTTGGTATGAAATCAATTCAGGTTGATTTTAGAATAGTGTAACTACATTTTCGTCCTCTTCATCATTTTTACTTTAACGGCCTAAACCATGCCCTTAGGTTTGCTTCGAATTAATACTAAAACAAAAGCGATGGGAACTTTAAGCAACACACAAATTAGCATTAAGCTAAACAAGTCTAATAGTAAATTATGGAATGTTAGGAGACGTTTTAGATAATTAATCAAATCAATTAAAAAGCGATCGGATGAATACTTTACAGATTAATAATCTTACCAAAATCTATCCTAATGGCGTAAAGGCGCTGAATGGGATTAATTTGGAAATTACCAATGGGATGTTTGGCTTACTGGGTGCCAATGGCGCAGGGAAATCCTCCTTAATGCGCACCATAGCTTCTTTGCAGGAGCCGACTTCCGGCAGTATTTATTTTAATGGCACCGATGTTATAAGAGAGCCCAATGAAGTAAGAAAACAACTGGGCTATTTACCGCAAGAATTTGGTGTGTACCCCAAAATATCAGCGGAAAAACTATTGACACATTTAGCCATTTTAAAGGGTATTGTAGATAAAAAGGAGCGAAAAACACAAGTAACCGCTTTGTTTCAACAAGTAAATCTATACCAACACAGAAAAAAATCGGTGCATACCTTTTCGGGAGGAATGCGTCAGCGTTTTGGAATTGCTCAAGCTTTGTTGGCAAATCCAAAATTGATAATCGTCGATGAGCCAACGGCCGGTTTGGATCCTGAAGAGAGCAACCGTTTTTTAAATCTGTTAAGTGAAATAGGCGAAAATGTAATCGTCATTTTATCTACCCATATAGTTGAAGACGTAAGAAATCTATGCCCCAAAATGGCTATCCTTTCTAATGGTGAAATTGTAGCTGAAGGCAATCCGACCGACTTGGTAGCTAGCATTGAAGGGAAGATATGGACCAGAATTGTCCCGAAAAGCGACATTGGATCATATAAAGCTCTATTCCATGTTATCTCAACAAAACTAGTATCCGGAGAAACCCAAATTCGCGTATTATCAGAAAACAAGCCCGAAGCTGGTTTTGAAATGATAGTGCCCAATTTAGAAGATTTTTATTTCGCAACATTGTTTAATCAAACATTGGTAAGAGCCTAGGCTATGTTTAAAAAGTTATTACAATTCGAGGCGTTTTATCAATTAAAACAAAGGGCATTTCCAATTTTCGCAATCTTGTTTCTAGCATTGGGAATGTTTGTTGGCGGACAAGGTTTTGCTCCTAAAGGGCTGGATTTTAACGCTGTACATCAAGTGTATTTTCATATAGGTCTTTTTACTTTGGGAAGCGTATTTATAATTATGTTTTTCGCAATAAGCGCCATGCTCCGGGATAAACAGCATAACATGGAGAGTTTAATTTATAGTTCCTCAATTAAAAAAGGCCACTATTTTTGGAGTCGATTTATTGGAACATTTTTATTTAGTGTTTTATCATTTTCCCCGTTTATTATTGGTTATATCCTCGGCAACCAATTCTCAAACTTGGATGCGGAAAGAATAGCGGATTTTAAATTGCTGACTTACTTACAACCGTTTCTGTATCTCGTAATCCCCAACATCTTTGTCTGCACAACGATTATATTCTCCGTATGCACGCTTACAAAAAATAGTACCGCAACCTACGTTAGCGCGGTGTTTATTTACTTGTTATATTTTGTGAGTTCAATCTTTTTGAATTCGCCATTATTGGCGCAAGCGGTTTCTGCTTCCCCAGAAAGTATGGCTATAGCTGCATTAGCAGACCCCTTTGGAATCGCTGCATTTTTTGAGCAAACCCAATATTGGACTCCTTTTCAAAAGAACACGCAGTTACTTTCTTTTTCAGGACTATTTCTTATGAACAGGCTTATTTGGATCCTTGTTTCTGTCGGACTCATTTTGGTTACTTTTAGGCTATTTTCTTTCAGAAAAATCAACAAAAAGATAAAAAAGGAACCAAAAGTAAAAAAAGACAAGCGACAATTATTGGTATATAAACCCATACAGGCATCGCACAATTTTAAAGCACAAAGGCAGGCTTTCTCAGCGTTGTTAAAAATTGAATTGAAAAGCGTTTTTAGAGGCTTGCCCTTTATAGCCGTGGTATTAATGTGGTTGTTTATTGTGTTCTCGGAATTGTACTCGACCGTGATAAGTGGTGGTGAGTATGGTGTGAGCGTATACCCGTTTACAAATCAGCTCATTGACTTAATAGTAGATCCATTGACCATATTCAGTTTGATACTCATTATTTTCTACAGTTCGGAAATAGTGTGGAAAGAACGCAGTCTAAACATCAATAGTATAGTCGATGCTACTCCCGTAAAGAATTGGGTTTTCTTTTTATCAAAATTCAGTGCTTTGTTATTGTTGCCAATACTATTGATTGCTACCGGAATTTTAATGTGTCTGGCTTTTCAAATCAGTTTAAACTATTCAAAATTTGAATTTAATGTATATGCCTCTATATTTTACTACTACGGGGTGCAGTTAGCAGTGTTTTGCATGGTTGCATTGTTTGTAAATAATTTGGTGAAGAATAAATACATGGGGATGGGAGTCTTTGGGTTACTAGTTCTTTTAAGCTTAAAATCGGAAATGTTGGGCCTTGAGCATCCATTGGCAAGTATTGGTCTTATGCCAAGAGTTACCTCCAATAATATGGATGGATTCAATGGTGCTTCAAATCTATTCGATCATTTGGCAATCTATTGGCTCGCTTTGGGGTCGCTATTGGTGTTCATTTCTTTTAAAATCTGGAACAGAGGCGTAGCAGCTACTTTTTCCTTTAAAATTAAACAGCTCAAAACTGGGTACACAACATTTCAAAAAGTATCTTTTGCATTGTTAATATTTCTATTTGTTGGTGCTGGGAGCCTGGTTTATTACAATGTTAATATCGTTAACGACTATAAAACCCAAAGTGACCGATTAGACATTTTGGAAAATTATGAGCGCCAATTTAAAAAATATGAAACCCTCGAAAGGCCAATTACAACATCCCGAAAAACTGAAGTAGCCATTTACCCCAAGAAAAGAAGTTATTCTGTAAAGGCAAATTACGTATTGAAAAATAAAAGCGAACAGCCATTATCAGAAGTATTAATTACAGAAAGAATTCCGTTAGAAAATGTAGCGATAGAAAATGCAACCTTGGTAAAACACGATTCAATCTATGGAATTTATCTTTTTCAATTTAAAAACACATTACAACCTAATGATTCAGTTGCGTATACCTTTGAATTGACGAAAAGGTTAAAGGGATATGATGAAGATATTACGATCGTTAACAACGGGACTTATATAACGCATAGAGATTTTGAACCTATTTTGGGTTATAGTGCTCAATATGAAATTGTGAATAAAACAGAGCGTCAGAAAAGAAAGTTGCCTACAAGGATAGAGGATTCCAACTCGGATGCGCACATCGTATTGGAAGATATTAAAAATGAGAAAATACGATTTGAGACCATTGTTTCTACAGATAAAGACCAAACGGCGTTGAGCTCTGGGAATATAGTAAAAGAATGGAAGGAGAACGATAGAAATTTTTACCACTATAGGTCTAAAGGTAAAATACTCCCCATGATTGCCTATTTTTCTGCAGAATATGCTATAAAGAAGACAAATTATAACGGTATTTCAATAGAGCAGTATTACGATGCAAATCATCAATTTAATATTGAAGAAGTTGAAAATAGCGTAAAACAAACGTTGGATTATTGTCAAGAAAACTTTGGTGCATACCCTTTTGACCATGTGAGAATTGCAGAAGTCCCTTCCTATTGGTTGTTTGGTGGGTTTGCGCATCCCGGAGTTATTAGTATGGTAGAGGATAGGTTGTATTTAGTGAATATTAGCGATCCGGAAACTTTTAATTTAGTAGCCAAAAGAACCATTCATGAAGTGGCACATCAATGGTGGGGGCATACGCTAATTGCTAAACCGGTTGCTGGTGGTTCTTTATTTGTTGAGGGATTTGCAAAATACACCGAAGCTGTTCTATTGGAAAAAAGGTATGGGAAAGGAGTATTATATACTTTGAGTGAAAACGCTAGAAGTCGATATTTTACGGGAAGGTCTTTTGCAAGTGGGATAGAACCTCCTGTTTATAAAGTCTTTGGTCAAGGCTACATATCTTATGGAAAGGCCTTTACCGTAATGATGGCGTTAAGGGATTTAATTGGTGAAGGGAAAGTAAATCATGTATTAAAAACTATTGCTGACAAACATCGCGATATTAACAAGTTAGAAGTAAATTCTCTAGAGTTGCTGAATGAAATTTATAAGGTAACCCCAACAGAATATCACACATTGATCGATGATTGGTTTAAAAAGGTTATTACCTATGATTTGGAAATTGAAGACTGTTCTTATAAAGTACTGGCAGACGGGACTTATGAGATTTCCGTAATGGTAAAAGCAAAGCGTTTTGAAACTTTGGATAATGGGGAAATCAAACGGATTACTATTAACGAACCCATTAAAATAGGAGTGTTTACGACGCATCCATCAAAGGTAGCGGACGATGGTTCTATTTTGTATTACCAATCAAATACAATCCATAAAGAAGAAACAGTAATCAAGATTATTGTAAAAGAGTTGCCCAAATACATTGCTGTAGATCCTTTTGGTACACGTTCTGATGAAGATTATGCAGATAATCTCCTCAGATTGTAGGCGGATATAGTTAAGTAAATTGTAGGCTGTTATGCAATAAGGTAAGCGGGACTCCAGCAAAACGACTTTTACAACCGTGACAAACGAAATTAGCCAGTTGCTGATTGCTTTTGGCGACGGGTTGATGCAATTGGGACGATATAATACGTTATTTCTGTAATTATTTAAAATGTAAGCGTACGTCGTTTTATATGGGTAAAAGCGAAATAGCGTCCTCAAAACTTCTATAATTGTTTATTAACTACTAGTCACATAGGTAAAATACCATATATATTCATCAAGAATGGTGCAATGACATGACCTACAAACATTTATTTTTATCGATTCTACAATTGATACATATTATGAAAAAATTATTCTTAGGTTTTTGTTTATTGACAGGATTCGTAACCAAGGCTCAAACGTATGCCGATCGGCCGTTTCTACAAGATAGTGCGGAAAAGTTCACTTTCGAAGTTGAGGAAGGCAATGTGGATTTACTTCAAATTGCCAGTGATCGAAACAAGGCTATTGCCATTCTTTCCAACCAAGGGCTATTGCTCCCCTATGAAAAAAGGATTCGACAAGACGTACAATATCGACCCTTGATCGATATGGACATTGTTGCACTCACCAATTACCAAGGCCAATTCGTTTATTTAACGGACAAGACGGTCTTAAGCAATGCCTGGGCGGGGAATCTTTATATCGAACATAATATAAAGGCTCCAAAGGCAATGGGCATGGGCCCCGACTTTTTGACCCTGATAGCAGGGGAAAACGATTTTGTTATTTTTGAGAACAATCAGGAAGTTTGGAGGTATTCCATCAATAACCTTCAACCGATATCCGTTCAGTATGACCCTGATTCCGATCAGTTTTTAATTTTATCGGCAGAAGGTCTCTACCAAGTGGATTTTGGTTCAAAGACAACAAAAATGGTGTTTGAAGCCAATAATTTGACATCGTTCAGTTTATTTGAGAACACCATTGTTTTGGGCACTACCAATGGGATACAGATTTTGGACCGAAAATCATTTGCCCCCAATAAACTGGACCAAAGACTACCTTGGACCGAAATTACAAGTGTAAGGAACATTCGTGGCAGTTTATGGTTCGGGTCCACCAAGGGAGCCTTTAGGCTACGTAATGATGGCAAATACGATTATTACGCTTCAAAGCGATGGTTGGTCGACGATCGGGTGATCGATCTGGCGGAAGGTCCTGACGGCAGTGTTCTAATCCTTACCCAAAAGGGGATGGGCAAAATCAACTTCGTGCCCATGACCCTCGCCCAAAAAGCGGACTATTTTCAAGAAATTCAGCGTTTACGCCATATAAGGTACGGCTTTACCTCCGATCTAGCTATGAAAACACCCGGGGATATTTCTACCGGCTACTTTCACGATACCGATAACGACGGACTCTGGACATCCATGTACTTGGCAGGGGAGCTGTTTCGTTACGCTGTTACCAAGTCGGAAGATGCCAAGGAAAATGCCTATGAAGCCTTTGAGGCCATGGAAAGGCTGACAGCACTTCCGGATTTAAAAGGGTTTCCGGCCAGATCTTTTGAAAGGGATGGATATGAAGTGGGACTACATGCAAACGGATTTTCTGAAGAATGGCGGGTGAAGTATGAAAAGGAAAATGGCCGAATTTGGCAGTTATCCGACGATAAACTTTGGAGATGGAAGTCCACCACCAGCAGCGATGAGTCTGCCGGGCATTTTTTCGTGTACGCACTCTTTGCGGAACTGGCTCCCGATCAGGAATGGAGAGATCGGGCCATACATCAAATAAAAATAGAGATGGACCATATTATGGACAACGATTGGTACTTGGTGGATTGGAACGGCAAGCCGACCGCTTGGGGAAAATGGAATCCGGAGTATGTAAATAGCTTTCCCATCAATGTAGGGGACCGTAGGCTGAATTCGACCCTTATCCTGTCTTTCTTGCAAACAGCTTATCATTATACAAAAGACAAAAAATATAAAAAGGGAGCTGAAAAGTTGATAAAGAAATATGGATACGATGAAAATGCCAACAGACCGGCTACGGTCATCGGGTTTGAAGAAGGGGAGGACTTAAGTAATGCCTGGAACCATTCTGATGATGAGATGTATTTTTTGAGTATGCCCTCCTTTGTTAATTTTTCCTTTTCGGAAGAGCAAAAAGAAGCACATTTCAATGCAGTAAAAAGTCATTGGGAAATTGAACGCTCTGAAAAAAATCCATTATGGAACTATCTATTTGCACTTTCCGGAGCAAAAAACATTGATAGTGAGGATTCTGCATGGTGGTTGCGGGAGTTTCCAATGGATCTGATCGATTGGAAAATTGACAACGACCACCGTAAGGACCTGACCAAGATAGCACCTAATTTTCGAAACCAGACCTATACCGAGGTGTTGCCCGGTGACGAGAGAACGCTTCATTTGCACAATGGGGCCTACAGAAACAATGGTGGGAGCGATGGTAACCGGGAATATGCCCCCTATATCTATTTGTTGCCCTATTGGGCTGGTAGATATGTGGATGCTATAAGTGCACCCCAGACTGAGTAAGGGAAAATAAATAACATTCTAAGGCACCTAGTCATTTGTTCTATAATGGACTGGTGGCTGATTGCTTTTGGCGGCGAGTTGATGCGGCTGGGACGATATAAAACGTCAGGTGTCATTTGTTCAGAATTTCGAAGAACCATTCCAGTAAAACGGCTTCGACATACGTGACAAAAGAAATTAGCCGGTGGCTGATTGCTTTTGGCGGCGGGTTGATGCGGCAGCCTTATAACAACACTCGTTCATGCTTACCGCAAATTAGCTTTGATATAATTGCTGACGATATAGTCCTAGCGGCCGATATCTGCAATTATATCAAATAGCGCAAAAAATGCGCTATCCGCTAATTTACTATTGTTGTACTATAATGTATTTCGTTTTCAATTTTGAAGAACGATTCCAGTAAAACGGCTTTTACATAATTGCTGACGATATAAAACACCTGCGGCGTTGTTATATCTGCAATTATGTAAAATGCAAGCATACGCCGTTTTACACGGGAACTCATTCTGTACTATAATCTACATTATGTAAAATAGAAATTATGATATGCCGGTTAACCCCCTTCCATTCGGTTCCCAATCTTTCATATGGTACCGTTGTCGAATAAAATCAATTTCATCGTATATTTGTACCGTTTGTAGTAAATTACTTGCTTTGATATTACAGTTGCCGTAACTATGCAGCATAAATCACTAAAAAGACCTATATGATGAAAAAGTTCCCCCTTTTGTACTTATTTATGCTTTCGGTTGTCCTGGTCGGTTGTTCTAAGGACAGCAATTCCAGCACGGATCCCGATCCCGTTGATCCAGCAATACCGAGCAGTGTAACCTATCAGTTAAACTCGGTAGCGAAACCCGAAGTGAGCGGCAAGGTTACCTTTAAAAAAGTTGACGATGCGACTACGGAAGTTACCTTGCAATTGAACGGATCTTCTACCGATATCCATATTGGACATGTGCATATTGGCAATGCCTTAAGTGGCGGCGATGTTGCCATTACCCTTTTGCCAATAGAGTGCGATTGTGAAAACAGTATTACTTTGGTTACAAAATTGGATAATGGAACCGCTATTTCCTATAAGGAGCTGTACAATTTTAACGGCTATGTAGATATTCATCAGAGCGAAGATGACATGGACACTATTATAGCCCTTGGAAATATTGGTAAAAACGTCAACAAATAAATAGCCCAGTACTTTTATAAAATAAAAAGAAATCCCCGATTCGATCGAATCGGGGATTTTTTAATATTATTTTCCTAGTTAAAAAGTCGATTCCCTAACTTCTTGCGATATGGATATAATCATCAACTCCCTGTTGCAATTCTGTAAATTCCTTGAACTGCTGTTTAATGGAATCCATCAAATCCGTAAACGACTTCCTTGGTTCCCTCAGGCTAGCAAGTATTTCCTGATTGGTATTCTTTAAATACTCCATTCGGCTCTTTAAGTATTCTATCTGCTGAAACAAGCTATAGGTTCTCGGTTCAAGCACATAAGAACTCAACTTGGCCTTAAGTTGTTTAAGTTCTTTGTTGTTCCTTTCAAGCTTAATGATACAATTGTCTCTGTTGGCTTCTTTAGCCAGATGGTGATTTCGGAGCGAGGCTGTTTTCATGATGTAGGGATTTTGGGTTCATAGAAGGGATTGTTTTGGAATTTGTAGGTAAATTAAGCAATTAAAATCACATCTGCAATAGCTAATTATCGGATTATCAGACTTTAACTTTTATTTATACTTAGATTAATATTTTCTTTATAATTTAAAACTTGGTTTGCATCTCCTATCTTTATAACTTAACACAGTAATTCAAAACGACTATATATGACAATCCACTTTGAATATGACGATGTCGCAGCTAGTGAAAGACTGGAAGACATGACCACAAAAAAGCTTAATAAACTACTGGATAAGTACGACTTTCTTGTAAAGGCCGACGTTTTTTTTAAAAAGGAAAATACTTCTTCCCATGATACGGGTAGAATTTGCAACATTAAGCTGAGCGTTCCGGGACCCCTGTTGTTTGCAGAAGCTTCCCATGGCTCTTTTGAGGCCTCCATTGCAGAATCTGTCGATGATCTTGAACGACAACTTCGTAAACGCAAGGGAAAGATGCAGTCACACTAAAATAATTTCAAAAAAAACTCCCGATTTGTTCGGGAGTTTTTTTTAATATAGTTATGTGAATTTCATTAAAAATAACGAGCTGTCAATAATCGTCTTCCTCAAATTTGGTGTCCACGATTTTGGTATTCGATATGTTTTTTTCCAAACGATCGGAATAAGGACTCCAATATAAATCCCCCAAGAGCTTCCTCTTTTTGCGTTCCGAAATATTCATTGTATCTATAATTCGTTTTCCCCGTTCAATTTCTGCCAAACGATCCTCCTTCATTTGGGTCCGCTCTTCCACTGAGATTACCATTTCGGGCTCAAACTTCTCCATTTTGGTCTTTTGCTTTACCCTAATTTCATTTTGAGGCTTAACTTGAAGGGAATTGGTCGTGTTCGGTTCCTGGGAATAGGTGACACTCGTGAACGTCACGGCCAGCCCGAGGGCCAGCCCCAAGGTTTTTATTTGTTTCATTTTCTTATAGTGTATTGTGTTCTCTGCTAAATTACGGATTTTTCATATAACAAAGATCTGAATTAAAGCGCTTTAACCATAATTGCAACGACTTTTTCGGCATTTCATCCCTAGGTTTTGATTTATGAATCCCGATGCCCAATTCAATATAATTTCCGATCACGTCTCCACTTATAGGGTTAAAAAAAATACCGTCGCCGTTGTCATGCTCCCGAATTGATTTCTATCTTTGGTCGTTTAAATTTAGATTATGTGGATCTGGGTTGTTTTTATAGCTGTTATTCTTGTTTTTTTAGCATTGGACCTCGGCGTTTTCAATAAGCATGAACACGTTATAAAGAGTAAAGAGGCAGGGATTTGGACCGCAATTTGGGTTTCCGTCGCGTTGGGGTTCAGCGGGGTCATCTATTGGTTATTCGCGGAAGGATTGGTAGAAAATCCCACTGGCCTTACCCCCAATAATGCAGTCCTAAAATATATAACGGGCTATCTCATAGAACTGTCCTTGAGTATCGACAATATTTTTGTGATCGCGGTTATTTTCTCCTCCTTTAAAATTCCCGCAATTTACCAGCACAGGGTACTTTTTTGGGGAATTTTGGGAGCCATTGTCTTTCGGGCCCTGATGATTTTGTTCGGGGTGGCCTTGATCACAAAATTCGACTGGATCATTTATGTCTTTGGGGTGTTCCTTCTATACACAGCATTTAAAATGCTCAGAACGGATTCCAAGGAATTTGACCCCAAAAAATCTTTTATATTTCGTCAGTTCAAAAAGCTGTTGCCCATCACCACAACGATCAATGGGCATGATTTTTTTGTAAAGCGGATGGGGGTTTTAGCGGCAACACCTTTGTTTATGGCACTTGTTGTTGTAGAGCTGACCGACGTTCTCTTTGCTTTGGACAGCATTCCGGCCATCCTTGCCATTACCGCGGACCCATTCATTGTTTTCAGTTCCAATATATTGGCTATAATGGGCCTCCGTTCCATGTATTTTCTCGTTTCGCGAATGCTGGAGAAATTCAAGTACATCAATTACAGCCTTGTTGTCATTTTAGCCTTTGTCGGCATAAAAATGCTTCTCTCCCATCAGGTCGAATTTCCAGAATGGCTTTCCTTGGGGGTTATTTTTATTTCCTTGGCTTTGGGAATTATAGTATCCATTTCGGTACCGGACAAAGACAAGCAAGCTGACCAATAAACCGCGGATAACAAAGTTCGACTACATGTACAGCTTGTAACACATAGCAAACGGGTAATAAAACTAAAGTTTTAGTTGGTGGATAAACTGGTTTAGCCCTTATCGGCCAATTTATTGTCAATAATGAGAAGCGCGTCGTTGACGGTACGCATGTTTTCCAAGTCCTCGTTCTCCAAGAGAATATCAAAAGCTTCTTCCACATCGAGTACAATATCCACCATATGGGCGGAGTTGATGTTCAGCTGTTCAATAAAGGTACTGTTCTTATCAATATCCTCGGGAGAAACGTCTTCGGGGAGGTATACCGTTATAATGTTCTTTAATTTCTCAAAATGTTCGGCTTTATCCATAGAGGGGTTTATTGTGATGTAATTATATTGGTCTTGGCTCTTTTATCTTCTCTGTTCTATACTCTCTGTTTTATATTCTATGCTCTCTAGTCTAATATTCTCTGTTCTCCATTTTACTTTGCTATTTGTCATTATATGTCCTAAAAATAACACATGCATTTACATCCCCAAAACCAAAACTCGCCTTCGCTAAAACTTTAGGTCGATGCGGCACTGTTTTTAGGGGAATTCTGTCGGTATCTACTATGCTTTCGATGTCCGGGTGCACGTCATCACAATTGATATTCCCAAATACCTTGCCCTCCCTAAATTGAAGCAGGGCCCCTACCCCTTCTATGCTACCGGCCGCTGCCAGACAATGCCCCAATATTCCTTTATAGGAATTGATATATGGAAAATCCTTTCCAGTACGGCCCAAGGCAACGGCCCAGTTGTTTATTTCTTCTGGATCTTTGGATGTCCCTGTCAGATGACCATTGATAACATCGATATCCAACTTTTCTATACCGGCATTCTTTACGGCTTGTGTGATACAACGCTGAACGGCTTCACTATTTGGGGCCGTCATAGTGCCCCCGCCCCTTTGGCCCCCATTGTTTACCGCCCCTCCCAAAACTTCGGCATATATCCTTGCTCCCCTATCCAAAGCACTGTCCAGGGATTCGATAACCATGGCCCCCGCCCCACTCCCTGGTACAAACCCGGATGCCGTGGCGCTCATAGGCCTGCTAGCGTCTTTGGGATTGTCGTTGTATTTTGTTGGCAGAATGCGCATAGCATCAAAACCGCCCCAAACGTAAGGTCCGTGATCATTGGTACTACCGGTCAAAATACGGGCAGCCTTTCCACTTTTTATCCTTTCATAGGCCATCAGGATCCCTTCGGTGCCCGTGCTGCATGCGGATGAATTGGAAGTAACCTGATTCCCGCACCCCAATATACCGCCCAAATACACACTTACACCGCTGGCCATGACCTGTACTACTGTGGCGCTGCCCAAACGACGGACATTGCCAGCATCTACCATTTGGACAGCGTCCCTAAACTTATCAACCCCAAAAATACCGGCACCAAAAATAATACCACTGTCCCAATCGGGGGTTGCTGCCGGGGCATAGGACAACCCCGCATCCTTCCAAGCATCTATCCCTGCTATGACCCCATATATTATACCGCTAGAATTAAGTCCCTTAAGTTGTAATGGGGAAAAATAGCGTTGAATATGGGCTTCCTCCAATGGAGGTATTCCCGCTATCTGACATCCGAATTTTAGATCAGCAAGTTGTTGATGAAAAGTAATCCCGCTGATTCCATGATTTAGGGAATGGGCAAAGGTCTCCAGATCTATGCCATTAGGAGCGCAAACCCCAAGTCCGGTGACGACGACGCGATTATTCATCCCGGTTTGTTTTTATCATCCCAGAAAGCGTGCCCTTGCAAACCATTTTACCTTGGCGGTTGAACATTTTTACCTCACATTTTAACTTGTGAAACCTAAAGTAAATCTTTTTGGAGGATACCGTTACCGTTTCTCCAGGATAAACTGGTAGATAAAACTCCATCTCCGAGCTGAACAACCCAAAATCGCTTTTTAAAGTATTAGTTCCTCCTAAAAGGTATAATCCCAAGCAAACCAGGCCAATCTGGGCGCAACACTCCGTTAAAATAACACCCGGGGTAACCGGATTTCCGACAAAATGGCCTCCGTAAAAACCGTGCTCCTTCAAAAATGTATAAGTCCCTTCTGCCCCATTTTCATCCAAATAATCAAGCCGATCCACAAACAAAAACGGTTCGGAATACGGAAGTTTATCTATGATTTGCTGATACTTCAAAAGCGTAAATTCATTTTAGTTTTATAATTCGATTATTTGATCAATTTCAGAAAAGAGAATATAGAACATAGAGAATAGACCTGTGTTAGGTTGGCAGTTTCAGTAGGAAGTTATGCAATCCATGTTTCTATTTTAGGAATCTATAAATACCTAATCTTTCCCAAAATCAAATTTTCACAAACAATTTTCTCTTCTCTTTGTTCTCTTCTCTTTTTCTTTTAGGACAGACTTTCCCCTCCATCTACTTTTATTACCGTTCCGGTTATCCATTTGGCCTCGTCCGTGGTCAATAGATAAACTGCGTTTGCCACATCTTCCGGTGTGGTCAATCTGCCATTGGGATTTCTTTCCAAGGCTGCCTTCATAATTTTATCGCTGCCCGGTATCATCCGTAGGGATGCCGTATCGGTTACCCCCGCCTGTATACAGTTGGCTTTGATTCCCAAGGGAGCAAATTCCAACGCCATATTTCTGGTAATCGCCTCCAATGTGGCTTTTGCAGCGGAAACGGCGCCATAACTGGGCAAGGCTTTATTGTTTCCTTCACTGGTAAAGGAAATTATCCGCACGTCGTCCGCAAATAGGTCGGCTTTTATCAAATCCCGCGTCCAATCGTACAAACTGAATGCCATGGCATCCAACGTAAGGTGAAAATCGGAATTGCCCAAGGAAGACTTATCTACCGGGAACATTGGTTTTAGATTTCCCTTGGCTATACTGTGCACCATCACCATCAACTTTCCGTTCAGCGGCAGAAAATTTCGAATGCCATTTATGATTTCCCCTCTTTTATCTGGATTGGTAGCATCCTCATTAAAGCTAATAAAATTGACATTGTACTTCTTAATCTCCTCGAAATTGCGTTCTATGTCCAACAAATCAACCCTGCGATCCCGATGGACAACAACAATGTCGAACCCTTTGGAAGCCAATTTTTTGACCGTGGCAAAACCGAGTCCAACACTACCTCCAAGGACAAGGGCGGCCCTGTTATTTTTGGATTCCTTACCAGGGAGAAAGCTATTACCTTTGATTACTTCCATATTTTAAAATTATTGGCCATTCCCGTGGAAGGGCTCCTACCATTCCAGTAAAACCCTTTGGGCCGAAAAACCGGGACCAAAACTTAGCAAGAGCCCTTTTTCTCCCGGTAAGATAGGTTTTTCCATAAACCGTTCCAAAACAAATAGTACCGTGGCACTGCTCATATTTCCATATAGTCTTAATGTTTCCCGGGTATCGTCTATATTTTTCCCCAATTTTCCGAACAACTCCTCCACGGTCTGTACTATTTTTTTGCCTCCAGGATGAAAGATCAAATGATCCACTTCCTCTATGGATGTTCCATAACGTTCCAAAAAAGGATGGATTACTTTAGGAAAATGGGAAGCTATCATTTCCGGGACAGCTGGATCCAAAATCATTTTTAGCCCTTCGTTGGTAAGATCAAACCCCATAAGGTGGGTAGCATCGTAAAAGTGGTACATAGACTTGCCTATTATTTTCGGTCCCTTTGCTTCCTCCTCGGAGGATAACAAGACACAGGCGGCTCCATCCCCAAAGATGGCGGCACTCACCATGTTCGCCATGGAATAATCGGTAAGTTGAAAAGTGGCGGTGGGACTTTCAACAGCAACAAGGGCGACTCTTTTCCCCGGATTTGCCTTTAAAAAGTCATGGGCATAGATCAAACCGGATACCCCGGCGGCGCAGCCCATTTCCGTAACCGGTAAGCGGACCACATCTTGCCTAAGGCCCAATTGGTTGATCAAATAAGCATCAAGCGAAGGAATCATGATTCCCGTGCAGCTAACGGTAATTATATAGTCCAGCGAATCGGCCATCCATCCGCTTCGATCTAGGGCCTTTTTTAGGACATTGCTCCCCAACTTCTTGACCTCACGAACATATATCCCATTCTTAGCTTCAAATGAAGTTGCCGAAAACACTTCCTCGATGTCCATAATACCGTAGCGCTTGTCCACGGCGGCGCCCTCAAATATTTTGATCACCTTCCGCCGAAACCTCTTGTCTTGACTTGCTAACCAAGCGTCGATGAATGGCAAAATATCCTTGGTCTCCCTACTGTGTGCGGGCAATTCCTTGGCAACGGTAATTATTCTTACTTCACTCATTCATGTTCAATAATCGGTTAGTACGCAGTATCCATTTATACCTAAAGGCCCATTGCCATTGGATACAATGGTTTACTTGTGGCATGGTCCTGGAAAACTGTTCCAATTCGGTTCTGGAAAAACCACTTTTAATGGAAACAAGTCCGTCATGCCTGGCAACTTCGGTCCTGAGAAAAATGCCCCCTAGTAATTTAAAGAGGTAATACGCAGGTCTGCTCCGGTGCAGATCGTTGATAACAACCGCGATATGACTGAGTTGGGTAAACTTATCCAAAAAAACCGGAATCTGTTGATTCCTAAAATGGTGCATGGTAAGGGAACACAGCAGAATATCACAATTTAGTTCCCTTGGTTCCAGCTCCAGTATATTTTGTTTTAAAAAGGATATTTCGGGAAACTGGGCTGAGAGCTCCCGGGCCATTTTTAATGCATTTGAGTTAAGGTCTATCCCGATAAATTGTCCTTTGATCTTGTTTTTTCTAAAATATAGTGCCACTTCCCGTAACATGTTCCCGTCACCGCACCCCATGTCCATTATTGTATAGGAGGTCTTGGGATTTTCCCTAACCAAATCCCTGATGGCATTGATGGTAATACGATTGCCGTTTAATACTTTATTTATCCGATTAATGTCCCTAAAAACCAACCCAAGGGTGGAAAAATCGATCCGTGGATCGTCCATCAGTTCAGGTTCCCGACATCTTATGGTTAAATCGATTAACATACGATGGGTTTTCCATGGGTTTGCTTGATCAGAGTTCCCAATAACCTTGGAGACCTGGCCAATATCGATAAACCGAATTCCGCTACGCCTTTCCCCAAAAGCATTGACTGTATCATTCTGCCCGTAAACATACGCCTGTTAAACGTGGCGTTCCACCTATCTTGATAATCATATTCCAATTGTGCCCGACCGTAACCTTTGTTGTTTAAAAAATGAAACATAAGTTCCGATGCAATTTTTGCGCTATGGATAGCCATGGCCATTCCATTGCCGCAAAGCGGATGTATCAGACCAGCGGAGTCGCCGCACATCAACACATGATTCTCAACTTTCTTCTTATTGTGAAAGGAAATTTGGGCAATGGTTAAGGGATGCTCAAACACGGGTGTTGCCGTTTTTAAAAATGAATTCAAAAAGGGATTCCTTCCAACCACGTTCCTAGTAAAGTTTTCCATATCCTTCTCTGCCTTAAAACTCTTATAGGAAGCCAGATAGCAAAAATTAACGGCCCCGGTTTCTGTTTTGGAAATCCCTCCATAGCCTCCGTTAAAATGGTGCAGGCCTACAACATTTTCGGGAAAATCTTCCCATTTGTAATGTGCTTTTACACCGAGCCAATCCGATTTTTTGTTTATAAAATCACGATTCATCGATTTATCCAAAACGCTTCGTTTCCCATAGGCGCCAATAACCAAAGGTGCGGTAAATTCCGCTTTGCCAGCAGTGGTCACCTCAAATATATTGTCTTTAAAGTCAATTTTTGTAACCGTATCAAAAATAAATGGAACACCCAAACCGACAGCCCTAAGGTACAACAAATGGTCCAAGGCATAGCGACTGATGCCCATGCCTCCCAACGGCAATTTAAGCTCAATTGATTTTCCGCTCACTGTGGTAAACTGTAGGGTATTTATGGTAACAGCACCAACCGTTGGCAAAAAAATTCCCAAATGTCCCAAATAAGGTATTATCTCATTGGATAAGTACTCCCCACAAACCTTGTGGTGCGGATAGGTGTTCCTTTCAATGACCAACGTCTTTTGGCCCATAAGGGCAAGTTGAATGGCACAGGTGAGTCCTGCCAATCCGCCACCTACAATAATAACTTCACTGTTGTCCACAGAGGGAAGTTACTTATTTATACACTCCTTTCAAATTAAAGTCATGCCAATTTTGGGAAGATTCTTCAAAATGCTACAAACAAAAAAGACCGAGTATCGACTCGGTCTTTTCGTAAATATATGTAATGACTATTAATTGGCCTGTGCCTTGGCATCATCGATCATTTCCTTGTTTGCGGAAACCCCAATTTCTACCCTCCTGTTTTTTGCTTGTCCCTCTTTGGTCGAATTATCGAACCTTGGTCGGGTTTCCCCAAATGCATTAATTGAAAAACGATTTTTGGCTACCCCCTTGCTTTCAAGGTAGGAAGCAACGGCTTGCGCCCTTCTCTTGGATAGCCTCATGTTATAATCTTCATTCCCAACATTGTCGGTATGACCTTCTACCATTAGGTTGGTATCCGGAAATTCATTGAATACTTCTGCTATGGCGTCCAGGTTCTTCTTTGCCGTATCGGTGAGGTTGGCGCTATCAAAAGCAAAATTCACCCCGCTTTTATCGTCGAAAACCACCTGAATGCCCTCGCCTACCCTTTTCACTTCGGCCCCAGGTACGGCTTGCTCTATTTTATCTGCCTGCTTGTCCATAACATGGCCTATTACTCCCCCGGCAGCGCCGCCAATAGCGGCACCGATCAAGGCGCCTTTTATGTTGCCACCGATTAGTCCACCGGCCAATGCTCCTGCAGCCACTCCTATTCCTGCCCCTTTTTGGGCGTTGTTGGAATTCTTAATGGCCTGGCATCCAACCGTAAGGGACAATACCAGAAAAGCGGTCAATATTTTGTTTGCGATAATCTTCATCTTTTTTTCTTTAAATCGTTACGTTATCGGATACTTTATTAAAGGTCATTACTACATAAAATGGATTTCCTTGGTAGGTTGTAGGGATTCGAATTACCATTGAACCGGTGTCCAATGAATCAATATCGGCCCTATAGCCACTTTTTCCGGCATCGATCCGCTTACCTTTTGCATCGGTTAAATAGAACTGCAACTGGGTCTTGCCATTGCCAGCATCAAAATAGGACCAATGGAACCTACTGGTGTTTACGCCGCATTGACTACCATTGGCACTGGTTGTGAATTTTCCGGAACCATTGTTAGGGACAAATACCCACTCACTGCCCTTAAAACAGGCAGAATCGGCAAAGTCGAACATATTGGCCTTGTACAATCCCTTATCGCCAACGAACCTAATGTTGGTTACCTGCCAGGTTCCCTTTAAGGTCTTTTTACCTGGTATGCCCGAAGTGGATTTGGTCCCGGAACATGACATTGCCAAAAATGCAAGGGTAAGAAATAATGATATCTTCATTTTTAATCTGATTTAAAATGTTGGCCAAAATTAGGAAAAATAAGGTTAATTGAATTTGCTGTAAAGGATATAAGATTGACTTAAACAGAAATGTTTGGGAAGTATTTTTGTATCAGTTTGAACCCCAGGTTTTCACATGGAAGAAGAATGAATTAGTTAATTGATTAATTACTAACCGCATTTAGGAACCAACCTATACTTGTATAGCCAATTTATTTATGATAAAAATTTATGTTTCTCACTGAAATCGGCATAAAGAAAACCGCTGAACAACAAAACTGTTCTTAATAGGCCAATAAATTCTTGAGCATGATTCTAAATCGATCTTTTGGCAGGTAATTCGCTTCAAGACTTTTTGCAAATGGCACCGGGGTATCCAGACTGGCACATCTTTTAACGGGAGCATCCAAATACTCAAAACAATTCTCTACGATCAAGGCCGCAATATCCGAGGCGATTCCCCCGAACATGGTATCTTCCTGTAAAATAATGACCTTCCCGGTTTTCTTGACCGAAGTGTAAATGGTCTCCAAATCCAACGGCATCAGTGTCCGAAGGTCGATAAGGTCTGCCTCTATTGCTTCGTCTTCCAATACCTTGATGGCCCAATGCACGCCAGCCCCGTAAGTGACAATAGAAACGGATGTTCCTTCCCTTAGCATGGCCGCTTTCCCGAGGGGAAGCGTATAATAATCCACCGGAACTTCTTGATACAATGATCGGTATAGTGCTTTGTGCTCAAAGAACAGAACGGGATTAGGGTCGTTTATAGCCGTGGCCAGCAAGCCCTTGGCATCGATGGGGAATGCTGGATATACTACCTTGAGACCAGGTGTCTTCGTAAACCAGGCCTCGTTGGTCTGGGAATGAAAAGGTCCCGCCCCCACCCCTGCCCCACAGGGCATGCGGATAACAACATCGGCATTTTGACCCCACCGGTAGTGCGACTTTGCCAGGTAGTTAACTATTGGATTAAATCCCGTGCTTACAAAATCGGCGAATTGCATCTCCACAACCGCTTTCATGCCGTTGATGGACAGGCCCATAGCAGTGGAAACTACAGCCGATTCGCATAATGGGGTATTCCTGACCCTCCCATGGCCAAATTCCTTAACAAAACCTTCCGTAACCTTGAATACCCCTCCATATTCAGCTATATCCTGCCCCATTATCACTAAATTGGGATGGATTTGCATGGATTGCCTCAACCCTTCCGAAATGGCATCCACCAAGCGGATGTTTTTGTATACTTTACTTATTTTAGTTTCCTTATAATCAAAGTGTTTATATACATCGGTTAACTCTTTACTTTTATTGAATAAAACCTCCTCCTCCCCGAAAGCAGCGCTGAGATTCCCCTCGATTTCATGTTGGATATCTTTTTTTAGGGAATTAATTATTTCTGGGGTCAAAATCTGTTTCCCAAGCAAAAATTCCTCATAATTTGAGATAGGGTCTTTGACTGCCCATTGCTCCATTAGCTTGTCCGGTACATATTTGGTGCCACTTGCCTCCTCGTGCCCCCTCATCCTAAAAGTCAAGAACTCCAACAATACAGGTCTCGGATTTTCACGCATGTCCGCACATAGATCATTCACCTTGGAATATACCTCCAAAATGTTATTGCCGTCAATAATATGGGATTCCATACCGTAGCCAACCCCCTTATCGGCCAGGTTCTGGCATTTGAATTGTTCCCTGGCGGGCGTGGACAGCCCATATCCGTTGTTCTCTACACAGAAAAGAACCGGTAGGTCCCAAACCGCGGCAATGTTAAGGGCTTCGTGGAAATCCCCTTCGCTAGTACCTCCTTCCCCAGTAAAAACTGCGGTCACATTTTTTTGGCCCTTAAGGACGTCGGCAAGGGCAATCCCGTCCGCCACACCCAATTGGGGGCCCAAATGGGAAATCATACCTACAATCTTGAATTCCTGCGTCCCAAAATGGAAACTCCGATCACGTCCATTGGTAAATCCGTTAGCCTTCCCTTGCCATTGGGAAAACAATCGGTTCAAGGGGATGCCCCTGGTAGTGAACACCCCAAGGTTTCTATGCATGGGTAAAATATACTCCTCCGGTTTCAAGGAACTGACGACCCCGACGGAGATAGCTTCTTGACCAATGCCACTAAACCACTTAGAAACTTTACCCTGTCTCAATAAAATCAACAGTTTTTCCTCGATCAACCTCGGTTTCAACATTCCTCGATAAAGATCGAGCAAGATTTCATCCTCAATTTTAAATTCCTGGTAGTTCATGGCACATTGTTTCAATCGGCTATAAAAGTAGCAAAAGTCAACCGCAAGTTATTTAGAACCTGTTTAAAGTTTATACTTCGATTTTATTATAGTTATTAATTGCCATTTTTCGCACGCCCAATAGTAAGGTTTAGGTATATAAAATACTTGTTCGGTTTGGCAAAACTCCGCTTTCGAAGCCTCAATTGACGTAAAAAAGCGAACGACAACCCAAGGTTTAGGGCCAAAAACAAAATTTGACCAGGTTCTTATGCACATTGGGAATTTTCCCTATATTATTCCTAAATTTGATAGAACATTTAAAAACCGCAACATGAGTGTAATACCAAGCGTTGATTTACAGGATTTTTTGTCTGAAAACAACGATAAAAAGGAAAAATTCATTAAAGAGATCGGGGATGCCTTTGAAGGTATTGGCTTCGTGGCACTGAGCGGACATTTTTTATCGGAATCCTTGGTCGACGAACTCTACGGGGAGATTAAAAAATTCTTCAATTTGCCCCAAGTGGTCAAGGATAAGTATGAAATTGAAGGCATTGGCGGACAGCGGGGCTATACCTCTTTTGGCAAGGAACACGCCAAGGGTAGAAAGGAAGGGGACTTGAAAGAATTTTGGCATTTTGGCCAATATGTGGAGGACGATCCAAAATTGGCAAAGGAATATCCGGACAATATATATGTCGACGAGTTGCCCCAGTTTAATGTTGTTGGCAAAGAAACCTATAAAATGTTGGAAAAAACGGCCAAATATGTGCTTCGGGCGTTGGCCTTGCATTTGGGGCTGGAAGAAAACTATTTTGACAATTATATTAAGAATGGAAACTCCATTCTTAGACCCATACATTACCCACCGATTACCAAGGAGCCAAAAAATGCGGTACGGGCCGCGGCCCATGGGGATATCAACTTAATTACTTTGCTTATGGGGGCACAGGGCAAGGGCTTGCAAGTGAAAAATCACAATGGCGAGTGGGTAGATGCTATAGCCAGCCCCGACGAATTAATGATCAATGTTGGGGATATGTTATCCAGGCTTACCAACAACAGGTTGAAATCTACCATCCACCAGGTCGTAAATCCTCCGAAGGAATTATGGGGATCATCCCGTTATTCCATACCCTTCTTTATGCACCCAATAAGTGGGATGCCCTTAAATTGCCTCGATAATTGCGTGGACGCAAAGCATCCTAAACAGTTCGAGGATATCACGGCCGGGGAGTATTTAAACGAAAGGTTGGTAGAATTGGGCTTGATCAAACCTTCGGAAGCCTCTACCAAATAAAGGGAAACGGCCTCCATTAAAATTTTAACGTGGATGAATATGAATAGGAAAATATTGTTTTTCGGCTTGGTAATTTTGGTGCTTTACTCTTGTAAACAAGAAAACCCCAAAACCCAGATACTTGAAAATCGGATTGCCGATATGGAAAAAAAATTGGATGGAACCTACAAACCCGGACTGGGCGAGCTCATGTCCTTTATTCAGTTACATCATGCCAAACTTTGGTTCGCTGGAAGTAACAGCAATTGGAAATTATCCGATTTTGAGCTAAGTGAAATAAATGAGGCTTTGGAAGACATTAAAAGCTATAATGCCGACCGACCAGAAATCAAGGATATAGGGATAATAGAACCTGCATTGAAAAATGTCTCGCAAGCAATTAAGCAGAGAAACAGCAAACAATTTGAAGATAGTTTTATGGAACTTACCGTTTCCTGCAACACCTGTCATGTAGCGACAGACCATGGTTATATTGTGATTAAGACCCCCGATAGTCCGCCGTTCTCGAATCAGGATTTTGGGGTTGAAAAGTGAATGTATACAAAAATCGATAACCGCGGTAAGCCTTGTTCTCGTAATTTACAGCATAGACACCCCAGCGTTGGCCCAATCCAACATTGGTTTGGCAAAAAACCTAGTATTCGGAAATTATTTATTGTACAATGGATTTAAAGGACCAATTAAAAAATCTTTTTCCTGATCATCAAATCCCCGACGAGGAGACCGAGCAAAAAGAACAGCACGATCTTTGGATGCAGGACGACCCTATCATTTGCAAATATGAAAAGCGAAAAGGCAAGCCTATCACAATTTTGGAAGGTTACAATGGGGCGGATAGCGATTTTAAGGAATTGGCCAAGGAATTAAAAAGTAAGCTAAGTGTTGGTGGCAGCTTTAAAGATGGCACCATCATAATCCAAGGTGATTTTCGAAACAAAATTATGGATATTCTTAAGGAAAAAGGATTTAAGGTAAAGCGCGTTGGAGGGTGAACCTGTCTTAAACAGGCGTGTAGATACGAATTCTCTAAAAAGGTTGCGTAGGAATTTGTTAATTGATTTTGTTTATTTTGCATTAAACATTACTTTTATTGGTTCAAACCAAACAACTGCCCAATGAATTCTCAACTTCACATCACCAATGGCGACAAGTTTACCGAAAGGTTGAAGTCCCTCAACTTAAAAGGGGACATTGTTACTTGGCGTGAAATGCTTTGCGAAGGCAAGACAGAAACCAACGTTGGTAGCGAATCTTTTTGGAAAACCCGTTTTGAATATCTTCACAAAAATTATAAAATTTCAAAATCCTGGTTTATTGAGAAAACCTTAAAGGAATATAGGACCCTTTGCAACCATAAGCAGCAAGAGCAGATTTTACTGTGGTTTGATTACGATTTGTTTAGCCACGTGAATATGTTGGCAGTCCTAAGCTGGCTCAAGGCTAACCGGAAATATGCCGAAATCTCCTTGGTGTGCAGCGGGAAACAGATCGGTTCGGATAAGTTGCGCGGATTGAACGAATTGACGGATGAGCAACTGCTCCATCTGTATGAAAATCGTAAAGTACTGAACCAGGACGATATTGAATATGCGGATTATGTTTGGCAGCTTTACTGTAGCGATAACCCTATTCGTCTAGAAAACCTTAGCGACCACGGCCAATTTCAGTTTGAGTACCTGGGCGGGGCATTGCAGGCCCATCTTAAACGTTTTCCCACCATTAAGAATGGCTTGAACGAAGTAGAGAACAACGTACTAAAGCTTTCCTTGTTGCAAAAACCCAAAACAAAATCGGAATTGATGTCGACCGTACTCAGCAACCAAGGTTTATATGGTTTTGGGGACACACAATACGAAAGGGTATTCACAAAACTAAAACCGCTCTTCTCCTCTTTCAATCCGGTGAGATTGACGAAAAAAGGCAAGGAAATCCTTGAAGGAAAGACCAGCTATTACTCCTGCATCCAAGAAAACGACGCCTATTTGGGCGGCGCACTCAAATACAACTTCCTCTACAACACCGATACCGATAGAATCTTAAAATTATAACATGCCACTTGGTCCGTCGGAGCTTATTCTCAATGCCGATGGTAGCATCTATCACCTGCATTTAACCCCTGAGGATTTAGCAAACACCATTATAACCGTGGGAGATCCTGCCCGGGTTGCTAAGGTTTCCTCCTATTTTGATGCCATTGAATTAAAAAAGGGCAATCGGGAATTTACCACCCACACCGGTGTTTTGAACGGTAAGCGGATCACGGTGATTTCTACGGGTATCGGGACGGATAATATCGATATTGTCCTGAACGAACTGGATGCTCTCGTAAATATTGATTTTGGGAGCAGGGAGGTCAAGCCAGATAAAACACAACTCGATATTATTAGAATAGGGACATCCGGGGCCATTCAACAACTGATTCCGGTAGATTCATTCCTGATGAGCGACTTTGCTCTAGGATTCGACAGCTTGATGCACTTCTATCAAAGCGAGGCCATACTGAACCCTGTAATTCAAAATGCATTTATGACCCATACCCAATGGTCCAAACGCAAGTCCGTTCCCTATTTTGTTGAATGTGACCGTGCCCTTGCCAAAAAATTTCAATCCGATCGGATGTTGGGCGGGCTTACGGCTACCAATGTTGGATTTTATGGTCCCCAAGGAAGAATGTTACGACTAAAACCGCAGGACGAGGAACTTAATTCCAAGCTGACCTCTTTCAATTTTAAAGGGCTGCGGATAACCAACTTGGAAATGGAAACTTCCGGAATTTACGGGCTGTCAAAATTGTTGGGACATAGGGCTGTTTCCCTTAATTGTATTTTGGCCAACCGGAGTACGGGAAAATTTTCTAAAGACCCGAATAAGGCCGTGGATGGCTTAATTCGATATGCCCTAGATAAATTGACGAAAGCGTAGCAAACCGACTACCCATCATCAAAATTGGATTTGTTGATTTGGATTTTGTGTTATTTTATATTTGCCGAAGGCCGCAAATATTGATTGTAAATTTGATATCAATTTTTATTATGAAAGAAATTAGAATAATTGGTGTCCCCGAACATTTTAATTTTCCGTGGCAACTGGCCATAGAGGAAGGAGCCTTCGAAGAAAGGGGAATAGATCTCCAATGGACGGATATACCTGAGGGTACCGGAAAAATGTGTCAAATGCTGAAAGAGGATGAAACCGATTTGGCCATCATCCTAACCGAAGGAATAATCAAGAGCATAACGGAAGGAAACCCGGTTAAAATTGTCCAGGAATATGTGTCGTCCCCTCTTTTATGGGGCATACACGTTGGGACAAAAAGTGATTTTAAGGCTCTTTCCGACCTGGAAGGTGCCAAGGTCGCGATAAGCAGATATGGGAGTGGCAGCCATCTTATGGCCTTTGTACATGCCAAAAAGGAAGGATGGGATACCGATAAATTGCGATTTGAGGTCATTAACAATTTAGACGGCGCGGTACAGGCCTTGACCGAAGGTAAAGCCGACTATTTTATGTGGGAACATTTTATGACCAAGCCTTTGGTAGATAAAGAGGTCTTTAGAAGATTGGGAGACTGCCCTACGCCATGGCCGAGCTTTGTGATCGTGGCGACCGACAGGTTTCTACGGGAAAACAAAAGTACCCTGGGACATATTTTGGAGATAATCAATCTCTATACGGTAGAATTTAAGAATATCCCAAGTATAGACCGAACTTTGGCAAATACTTTTGACCAGCAATTGGAGGACATACGGGAGTGGTTGTCGATTACCCGGTGGAGTCAATCTCCTATATCCACGCAAACAGTTGACCTAGTGCAGAATACGCTGCTCAATTTAAAGTTAATTGATAATAAATTAAATTTTAATAAGATTGTGGAAAGCATCTAGTAAACAAATCGAGGGATTGAACCTATACTCCCTTGCCTCAAAGGGATAGGGAGGAACCTACCACTCGATAGGCTTTTTGCCCTCATTAATCAAAATTGAATTTGTCCGGCTAAAATGCTTGTTCCCGAACCAATACCCCCGGTTGGCGCTTAAAGGGGACGGATGGCCACTGGAAAGGACATGGTGCCTTGAGGAATCGATGAGTTTTAGCTTCTTTTTTGCAAAACCGCCCCAAAGCAGGAATATCAAACCCTCTTTTTCCTCCGATAGTTTTTTAATCGCAGAATCGGTGAAAATCTCCCAGCCTTTGCCTTGGTGACTACCTGCCTCGTGGGCCTTTACGGTCAGGGTAGCGTTCAGCAACAAAACCCCTTGATCCGCCCAACGCCCCAAGTTTCCGCTTTGCGGATAAGGTACATCCAAGTCGTTCATTACTTCCTTGAAAATATTGATGAGCGATGGAGGATGGGCAATACCATCCTTTACCGAAAAGCACATCCCATGGGCCTGATCTGGACCGTGATAGGGATCTTGGCCTATGATAACAACCTTGGTGGCATCAAAAGGGCAATGGTCAAAAGCAGCGAAAATATCCTTTCCATCGGGATAACAGATATGCTTGCTGTATTCCTCTTTAACAAAGTCGGTCAAAACCTTGAAATACGGTTTTTGGAATTCGTTGTTCAACCGTTCCTTCCAACTTGGATGTATGATTACGTTCATTATTTATGCCTTTCTATAAGCACGTCCACCACATCGCTTAGTTTATAGCCTTTGGCCTGTAAGAGGATCAAATAGTGGAACAATAGGTCGGCGCTCTCGTTCAAAAAAAGTTCGGCATTGTCGTCCTTGGCCTCAATAACCACTTCCACTGCTTCCTCCCCTACTTTTTGAGCAATCTTGTTTATCCCCTTGTCAAATAAGGAAACGACATAGGAAGTATCGTTTTTACGCAAGGCGAGTTCTTTTGAGGCTTCTTCCTTTCGCTGTGCAATGATGTCCTCCAAATTGGAAATAAAGCCAAAATCCTGTTCGTTTTTCCCGCCCCAGCAGGTATCGGTTCCGGTATGGCAGGTAGGTCCCATCGGATTTGCCCAAATCAACAAGGTATCCTTGTCGCAATCATTTTTGAGGTCTACCAGGTTTAAAAAATTGCCACTCTCCTCCCCTTTGGTCCAAAGTCTTTGCTTGCTCCGGCTGTAGAACGTCACCTTCTTGGTTTCCAGCGTCTTGTTTACAGCTTCCTCGTTCATATAGCCCAACATCAACACCTTCTTTGTCGTTGCATCTTGGATAATGGCAGGCACCAGTCCGTCGTTAGCTTTATCAAAATTTATTTCCATGGATTTATTAATGTTTTAAGGCTTTATATGCTTAGTTTTTCCCTTGTTGATTCACAACCGTACGGGGATATTGTTGGATTTTAGATCATTTTTTAAGTCCTTGATTTCAATTTCCTTAAAATGGAATACGCTGGCGGCCAATGCCGCATCTGCTTTTCCCTTTTTAAAGGTATCTATAAAATGTTGGACATTCCCTGCCCCTCCCGAAGCAATGATGGGAATGTTGAGTTCCGTTGACAGGCGTGCCAAGGCCACATTTGCAAATCCATCCTTAGTCCCGTCGTGATCCATAGAAGTAAAAAGAATCTCACCGGCCCCACGGTCTTCCACCTCTTTGGCCCATTCAAACAAATTTAGTTCGGTAGGCACCTTGCCTCCTACCAAATGGACCATCCATTCCCCATCGATTTGTTTGGCATCTATGGCCACAACGATACATTGAGATCCAAACTTGGCTACAAGGTCGTTTATCAACTGTGGATTTTTTACTGCGGAGGAATTGATAGAAACCTTGTCCGCCCCATTTTGCAGCAATATATCCACGTCCTCCACGGAAGATATGCCCCCGCCAACGGTAAAGGGAATATTTACTTTTTCAGCTACCCGAAGCACCAGATCGGCCAAGGTACGCCTACGTTCCTCGGTGGCGGATATATCGAGGAAGACCAGTTCGTCCGCTCCGGTCTTGGCATATATTTCTGCTAATTCCACTGGATCACCAGCGTCGCGTAGGTCCACAAAATTGACCCCCTTTACGGTTCTGCCGTTTTTAATATCGAGGCAAGGAATTATTCGTTTTGTCAACATATTAAGAGGTACGAGGTTAGAGGTACAAAATAAGAAGTCACCTTTTTGATTAAAAAGTTTATTAATATTGTGCTCATCTGGATTCAAAATTTTTTCTTGCAGTTTTTATGGACCCTACTGTTATTGCTAACAGTTCGTCTCCTTCTTGTTTAAGTCGTTTAATTTCTGAATGGTTTGTGTACATAACTTCGAGGAATAATTCTAACCAATACGTCGCCTCATCGGCCTCTTCCTCTACAATCTTTAGTTTATTGATAAAATCAGCTGTGGATTTTCCTTTTTGGGAAGCCCGGTAGTTAGCACCTACTGAACCAGGGCATCTAATAAGCTGCCTAACCCATGCGTCATACTCTCTTGATCTTGGGACTTTGGTGCAAAGCCACCAACAATCGGATGCAAATTTCTGTGTTCTTCGCTTTAAATCTTGCATTGCCCTAATTGTTGAAAACCTCGTACCTTGTATTTAGGAACTCTAACCTTTATTGTATTCACTAATGAAATTTTCTAGTTGTATCAAGCTGATTCTATTCTCATAAATCGCCTTCCCGATAATAACTCCCTCGCAGCCCATTTCCGCTAATTTTGGAAGTTCATCAAAGGTAGATATACCTCCGGAAGCTATCAATTTTATCCCGATGGCCGAATTATTCACTACCTCATTTTTGCCAGCGATCGTGTTTCGGCTGGAGGTTTCCTCCAATATTTTATTGTAAAGATCAAAGGATGGGCCCTCCAACATTCCGTCCTTACTGATATCCGTACAAATAACATACTGTATCCCCTCTTTTTGATAGGATTTGATAAAGGGCAACAATTCTTCGGTAGACTCCTCCTGCCAGCCCGAAACCGCTACTTTCTCATCCATGGCGTCGGCACCCAAGATAATCTTGTCGGCACCATATTGTTTTAGCCAACCCGTAAAGACTTCCCTGTTCTTAACCGCGATACTACCTCCAGTAATTTGGCTTGCCCCACTTTCAAAAGCAATACGTAGATCCCCGTCCGATTTTAATCCACCTCCAAAATCGATTCTCAAGGTCGTTTTGGTGGCAATCTGCTCTAAAACCTTGTGGTTCACAATGTGCTTGGATTTGGCCCCATCAAGGTCGACCAAATGTAGATATTGGATGCCATGGGCCTCAAATTCCTTGGCCACTTCCAAAGGGTGCTCATTATATATTTTTTTGGTATCGTAATCGCCCTTGGACAGACGTACGCATTTACCTTCGATGATGTCGATTGCGGGTATAATTCTCATGCTAATTTTAAAAAGTTCTCTAAAATCCCTTCCCCTACCTCACTGCTCTTTTCCGGGTGAAATTGTACCCCATAGAAATTATCCTTTTTAAGGGCGGAGCTATAATGTACGCCATACTGGGTCTGTGCAATGGTTTCGGCACAAATTGGCGCATAATAGCTGTGCACCAGGTAGATATATTCTTCTTCCGATATCCCGTGGAATAATCCTGATTTAAGGTTGGAAATTTGATTCCACCCAATTTGTGGGACTTTTATTCCTCCTTTCGCAACAAATCGGACGACATCAACATCAAAAATACCCAACCCCTTTGTATTCCCTTCTTCCGAACCACGACACATCAATTGCATGCCCAGACATATACCTAAAACCGGTTGTTTTAGGGTCGGAATAAGAAGATCCAATTTGCTTTCCTGTAGCTTTTTCATGGCGCTGCTCGCCTCTCCAACTCCAGGGAATATGACCTTGTCCGCATTCCTGATCACATCCACATCATTGCTCAAGACCGCTTCATAACCATGTCGTTGCAGCGCGAACTTGATACTTTGGATATTCCCGGCTCCGTAATTTATAATCACTACCTTCATTGAAAATACGAGATAAGGGATACCAATAACGAAGTATTAAATTCAAATTTCAACGATTTTCCAGTATCCATCATTAATTATTCTTTTTGCTGTTTTTGATCATGGTAAGCGATTTTGCCCAATACTTGCACCTTTACCCTTCACCTTTACCCTTGTACCTTAAACCTTTACAACACCCCTTTGGTGCTAGGCAGCACCATTTTTTCCGCATCCCTTTTAACCGCCATCTTGATGGCCTTGGCAAACGCCTTAAAAATGGCCTCTATTTTGTGGTGTTCGTTGGTGCCTTCGGCCTTGATGTTCAAATTGGCCTTGGCCCCGTCGGTAAACGATTTAAAGAAATGATAGAACATTTCCGTAGGCATTTCCCCGATTTTCTCACGTTTAAATTCGGCATCCCAGACCAACCAATTGCGCCCGCCAAAATCGATGGCCACCTGGGCCAGACAGTCATCCATGGGCAAACAAAAGCCGTAGCGTTCAATACCCAATTTATAGCCCAATGCCTTGTGGAACACTTCCCCCAAAGCAATGGCCGTGTCTTCGATGGTATGGTGTTCGTCCACCTCCAAGTCACCATTTACCCTAATATCCAGGTCCATTTGTCCATGGCGCGCCAATTGATCCAACATATGGTCAAAAAAAGCCAGGCCAGTGGAAATGTTGCTCTTTCCTGTACCGTCCAAATTCAAATTTATGTAGATGTCGGTTTCGTTGGTTTTTCGCGTAATTTCCGAGATTCTCCGATCCAATTTTAAAAATTTGTAAATTTCCTCCCAATCGTTGGTTTCCAAAGCGATGACCGAATTAAGTGCTTCACGTTTCACCGTAATCTCACCGGTCCCCAGATGGGTCTGGTCATTAATAAAGATACCCCTGGCCCCCAAGTTTTTGGCGAGCTCCACATCTGTTAATCGATCTCCTATGACGAACGAATTCCCAAGATCATAATGATCGGAAAAATATTCCTTCAGCAAACCGGTTCCCGGCTTTCGGGTATCCGCATTTTCATGGGGAAAGCTGCGATCCAAAAAGACCTTGTCAAAGACCACTCCCTCGTTTTCAAAGGACTTGAGGATAAAATTATGGACGGGCCAAAACGTATCCTCAGGAAACGATTCGGTCCCCAATCCGTCCTGATTGGTGATCATTACCAGCTCATAATCCAATTCCTTGGCTATCTTCCCCAAATACGTAAAAGCCTTGGGGTAAAAAACCATTTTCTCGAAAGCATCAATTTGCTCGTCCACCGTTTCTTTTATAATAGTACCGTCGCGGTCTATAAAGAGGACACGTTTAGAACTCGCTGCATCTTTGTCACTCAGGTGAATAACCTTATTTTGATTCATTTCCATATAATTTGGGTCAAATATCTAAATACGTTACAATTTTCAGTTAAGAATTCTTTCATAATGATAATTATGTAACCGGGTCCTCCCCTTTTTCAAGGGGAGGTGCCAAAGGCGAAGGGGTGATCTCCAATAGATTTCTTTACGATATTGAATATTACAAACTTTCATTAAGATAAACTCTTTAAAACTTCGATCAACCTTTCATTTTCTTCGGATGTGCCCACGGTAAACCGGAGCGTGTTTTCGCAAAGTGGCTGTGTCGTTCGGTTGCGGACCACTACCCCCCTTTCTAATATCTGGGCATATCGATTATTGGCGTCATCTACCTTGACCAGGATAAAATTGGCATCGGAAGGGTATACTTTTTCAATAAACCCCACCTGAAGTAAAGCTTTAAATAGCCTGTTTCTTTCGTGCAATATATCAGCTACTTCGGCTTCCACGTAATCAACATTTAGAATTCGCTCCATCCCTCTTTCCTGTGTGAGCTCGTTTACATTGTAGGGTGGTTTGATTTTGTTCAAAACAGCTATAATCTGGGTTGATGCGATACAGATTCCCAAACGGATTCCGGCCATCCCGTAGGCTTTGGACAAGGTTTGGGTTATGACAAGGTTGGGGTAATTGTCCAGTCGTTTCAACCAGCTTTCCCTATCCGAAAAATCGATATACGCTTCGTCTATTACGACCAAACCTGAGAACTCGGACAGTAATCTGACTACACTTTCGTCCGAAAAATTATTTCCTGTGGGGTTATTGGGCGAACAGAGGAAAACTAATTTGGTATTCCCGTCCACCATTTCCAAGATACCGTCAACGTTGGGCTGAAAGTCGTTAGTAAGCAAGACTTCCCTATTCCCTATATGGTTGATGTTTGCCAATACCTTGTACATTCCGTAGGTTGGTGGCAAAGTGATAACATTGTCCTCTTTGGGTTCACAAAAAGCCCTAAATATCAGGTCCAGCACTTCGTCGCTCCCGTTCCCCAACAAAATTTGGTCGGCGGAAATTCCTCTTTGGGCTGCCAATACTGCTTTTAGGCTGCGCTGATGGGGATCGGGATATCTGTTTACCCCACTTTCGAACGGATTCTCATTGGCATCCAAAAAAATCATCTCGGAGCCATCGGACACATATTCATCCCTGGCAGAAGAATAAGGTTGGAGCCCTTTTACATTCTCCCGGATCAAATTATTTATTTCAAATCTTTTGTTCATTTTGTAATTCTAATGTCCTTTAGCGGAGGTGAATGATTTTGGCGGGGTTCGACTACGCTCTGCCTAACCTGGGTTAATTTTCTAAACTTTTTAATCGCAAGGTCACTGCATTTTTATGGGCTTGCAATCCTTCGGCTTCGGCCATCAGTTCAATAGCCGCTCCAATTTTTTCAATCCCTTTTGGCGATATTCTTTGAAAGGTCATGTTTTTCATAAAACTGTCTAAATTCACACCGCTGTACTGTTTTGCATAGCCATTTGTAGGCAAGGTATGGTTGGTCCCGGAGGCATAGTCCCCAGCGCTCTCGGGAGTGAAGTTCCCTACAAAGACCGATCCTGCGTTCTTGATATTGTCAATAAAAAAATCCTCGGCGGCCGAACAAATTATAAAATGTTCCGGACCGTATTCATTGATCAGATCCATTGCGGATTGACTGTTGTCCACGTAAATTAATTTGCTGTTTGCGATGGATATTTCTGCGATGGCCTGTCGCGGCAATTCGCGAATCTGTTTCTCAACTTCCCTTTCAACGGCATCGATCATCGGTTTGGAAGTGGAAACCAGGATAACCTGACTGTCCACTCCGTGCTCGGCCTGGCTCAGTAAATCTGCTGCCACAAAGGCCGGATTGGCGGTGTCGTCCGCTACGACCAAAAGTTCGCTTGGCCCTGCAGGCATATCTATGGCCACTCCAAATTTGGTTGCCAGCTGCTTGGCTACGGTCACGTACTGATTTCCCGGACCAAATATTTTGTAAACCTGGGGGACACTCTCGGTACCAAATGTCATTCCTGCAATAGCCTGTATACCACCCACCTTGAAGATTTGCGTGACCCCGCACAACTGGGCCGTAAACAAGATGGCAGGATGTATTTTTCCTTCCTTGTTTGGGGGCGAGCACAGAATTATTTCCTTACAGCCTGCAATATTTGCCGGCACCGCCAACATCAGTATTGTGGAGAACAAGGGAGCCGTTCCTCCCGGAATGTACAGTCCGACTTTCCCAATTGGTCTTTTTTCCTGCCAACAGTGTACCCCGGGCGTAGTTTCGACCGTTATACGCCCAGTTTTCTGAGCCCTGTGAAATCGTTCTATATTTGCCTTCGCCAATTGAATAGCTTCTTTCAATTCGGGGGAAACCATTTTTACGGCTTCCTCGATTTCAGTTTTTGAAACAAGAAAATCATCAATGGATACCCCATCAAACTTAGCGGTATATTTTTTGAGTACCGCATCCCCGTTCTGGGCAACTTCATTGAAGATTCCATTAACGGAATCCTCAATGTCGGCAACGGTCTGCGTTGGTCGCTTTAAAATAGCCTTCCAATCCGCTCTTTTAGGATTATATATTTTGTTCATAATCATGGCCCCCACTAGCTCCCCTACAAGGGGAGTGCCCTTGAACGGGCGATTTTTGGTAATTGACTTCCTTTAAATTCCACATTTGCCTACAAATATTAAATCTTTGCAGGTTAATTATTGATTTTTACTCCTCCTCTTATGAGGGTCCGGGCACTTACAGCACCATCTTTTCAATAGGGCAGACTAAGATGCCCTCTGCCCCGTTTTTCTTTAATTCCGCAAGTACATCCCAAAATTTATCCTTATTAATTACAGTGTGTACCGAACTCCAACCCTCTTCAGCCAGAGGAAGTACGGTAGGACTTCTCATCCCTGGCAGTAATTTTATAATTGCTTCCAATCTGTCATTGGGGGCGTTCATCAGAATGTATTTTGATTGCCTGGCCCTTAGGACCGATTGGATCCTGAACTGCAATTTTTCCAACAATACCTTTCTTTCCTCGGTAATTTTTGGGGAAACGGCAAGGACCGCTTCGCTGGTCAACATAACTTCTACTTCCTTCAAATTATTTTTAAAAAGTGTACTGCCACTGGAAACAATGTCGCAAATAGCATCCGCAAGACCAATATTCGGGGCAATTTCCACCGAACCATTAATGATGTGCAGATCGGCCGTCACCCCTTTTTTTTCCAGGTAATTTCTAACCGTATTGGGATAGGAGGTTGCAATACGTTTCCCCTCGAAGTCCTGAACGGATTTATACCTGACGGAATTTGGTACCGCCAAGGACACCTTGCATTTAGAAAATCCCAAACGCTCGGCGATTCGGAGATCTTCACCCTTCTCAATTAGTACGTTCTCCCCGATAATGGCGATATCCACTACCCCATCCCTTAAATATTGTGGTATATCCCCATTCCTAAGATAAAAAACCTCTAAAGGGAAATTCCTTGACAAGGCTCGCAATTGATCCTTGCCATTATCGATAGATATCCCGCAATCCTTAAGAATTTGTATGGAATCCTCGTTTAATCTTCCTGTTTTCTGAACCGCTATCCTAATTTTTGTCATTGCTATTTTGTTTCATTTCCGCGAAGGCGGAAATCTCATAATTGTTTCTTCTATATTATTTTTTCTAAGAATGCCTGTCCTTAGATTCCCTAAATTGCAGTTCCACTTTCATGTATTTAATGGTTTTCCTACAGATTCCCGCCTTCGAGGGAATAAATTAAAAAACCCGTTTGATTGCTCAAACGGGTTAAAATTATGTTGTAATACTACAATACATCTTTACCTCGCCTGAGCGCAAGAGCAAAAATGATGATGTGTATTGGTATTTTTCATAAACTTTCGTAAAAGTAAAATTTTTTCCAATTCAAAAAAATATAAACTGAAATATTTTTAATCTTTTGCAGGTTTCAAATTTAATCGACTAGAATTTTACTGATTTCCCAAAATCAATGGCAATCCCGAATCCCCACTGCCTACAATGACAACCTTGGCATTTTGGGATTCTGCCAACTTCAAGGTGGCATCGATACCTTTATCCTGCAGGATCTTGTCGGTCAAGGAAGCACTTAATATTTTGTTGGCATCTGCTTTACCTTGAGCCTCAATACGTACCTTATCCGCCTCCTTTTGGGCAGTCACCAGCCTAAATTCATATTCCAGGGACTCCTGTTCCTGCTTTAATTTCCGCTCTATCGCCTCTTTGATTGTCGCTGGCAGTTGGACATCCCTTACCAGGACAGAATTCAGCTGAATGTACTGCTTTCCCACGATCGCTTTGGTTTCTTCGAAAATCTCATGCTGTATTGCGTCCCTTTTACTAGAATACAGTTGTTCCGGGGTATAGCGGCCCACAACGCTTCTGGCCGCAGAGGTTACGGCAGGCAACAATACCCGGCTTAAATAATCCTTGCCTTTTTCTTGATGCAGCTTCCCCAAGTCCTCTCTTATGGGTTCAAACCATATCGAGGCATCCAGCTTTATTTCTAGGCCGTTGGAGGACAGGGCTTGCATTTTTTCAAAGACCTCTTGCTGTCTCACTTCATATACAAATACCGTGTTCCATGGAGCTACCACATGGAATCCTTCACCCATGGGTGGTTTATCTGTGACCACACCACCACCAAAAGTCTTATAGAGCACCCCGGCCTCACCGGAGCCAATGGTAACGGCCGATTTGGAGATAAGGATTATAAGTACAATAAAAATAAAAATGGCTGGCAATGCAATTTTTGGCAATTTGTTCATTAAATTTTAGTTTTAAATTAATCCGTTAAACTTTCTTATAAACCACTCAGTCGACAAAGCGGCTACAATGATTCCCAGGAGTATCCTGAAATCGATCAAAGATACAACATTTTCCCTGCCTCTTTGAATGGGCACAAAACGGGCATCCCCGTTCAATTCCTGTATCAAAGTTTTTGTTTCTGAAGGAAAATATAAACGACCATCCGTGTTGAGTGCCAATCGTTTCAGTTTTTTATAGTCGGTGGACAGGAATTGTTGTTCAACATCAAAATCGGAAATGGTAAAACTGCCCGATTTTGAAAGGTTCTCGTTTTTAACTGAAACGGTAAAGTCATACCGCCCGGCCGGTAAATCGCTAAGATCGGCCTCATAATAATCCTGTTGGAGCAACATCGGGATCTCTTTAGAGGTGCCATTTTCCTTTTCCTTGAGTTTTATGACCAAATTGGCATTGGCATCAAAAACGAAGGCCCCGTCAAAATAGGTTGCAGTTATTTTCGCAGTGTTGCTTCCGTCATAAATTGGTTTGTAGTCCAACATTAGCCGTGACTTCGGCTTTGTTGTAGTAAGGTAAAGGACGAGCTTGCCTAATAACTCATCAAAATTCTTAAAATTCTGATCGTTCCTAAACGATTGCATACGCCATTTCCAGATATTCTCGCCAAAGAGAACGGCCCCACGGCCTCCTTCAGATCCATTTTCCTCACTGTATACCGCCAACAATGGCTGATTTAAGGCCACCCCCCTAATTTCCTGCCCCAAAAGTACCTCATGTTTTTTTTGAAAAGTGATTTCACCAAGGTTGCCTTCCAAAGGAGGGAAATTGAAAATTGAAAAATCCGAGATATTGAAAAGCGGAAACCCCGAACTTAAAATTGGTAGGATTTCTTCGGTTTGGTTATAGCTTTTTTTGGTGAAATTGTCCTGCACCTTGTTCAAGAAACGCCAATCCGTTTTTGATCCGGTAATCGTGAAAGTGCTGATTTTGGTATTATCTATAAAATTGTATATCTCCTGAAACGAGGAATTGGGTTGAAAGAGGATTAGCAGGTCCACATCCTTCAGATCCATCGATTTTACCGGCGATTTCAAGAAGGATACCGACCGTTGACCATTGCTTTCCAACGCTTTTTTTAACGCCCCCATATCTGGATGAAGGACACTGTAAATAATAGCGATGTTCGTTTTTTCATCGATAACCTCCACCGCTATATCCCTTTTGTTGTTCACAGTATTCCTTTCCTCTTTTAGAGGTGATAGTGCCAGTTGAATGTTTTTTAGCCCGACGGATTCGGCCGTCAGTTGAATTTGCACAACTTTGCTGTTTTGGCTTTTGGAAAGTCTTATACTTTCATTAAAAAGTGCTTTACCGTCAACTGAGACTTTTAATTGTGTGGAGACTTCCCTATCCCCATCATAGGAAACATGGACTTCTATTGGATATTTGTTTTTCAGAAATGCATACTTATTGAAATTTACCCGATCGATATGAAGATCTTCGTAACGGGTAGTATCACCTAAGGCCACCGGGAAAACGGGAAATTTTTGCCTTCCCTTATAGAAATCGTAGTCCTGACCCAAGGTTTGGTTGCCGTCGGTCAAAAGAACTATTGCTCCCGATTGCTGCGCAAACAAATTGTCCATGGTGGACAATGCCTTTGTAATATCCGTATTTTTCTCGGTAAAAGTAAGGCTATCAGAATCCGATAAGCCGGTTCCGAAATTGTATTTTTTGATATTGAAGCGTTCCGCCAAGGATCCATTTTCTTCAATTTCCTTTAAGATCGAGGTGGCCTGAATTGCCCCGTCCGTTGATTTTATGGAAGACGAGTTGTCCATCAAAAGAATCAGGTCAGGTTTTTCGACCGTGAATTCTTCCTTTGTGAATTTTGGATTAATAAGGAGCAATAAGGTGCCGAACAAAGCCAGAAAACGCAAAAAAGAAAGAACAAAACTTAGTTTATCCCTTCTCTTGGTTCTAAAATAATATTGAAAAAGCACCAATCCCAAGGCCAAAATTGCAGCGATAAGGATTAATACTAAGGTCTGGATATTCATTAAGGATTATTCTCTTTAAGTTCAGCGTGATGAGCTATGAGTTATGACAAAACTAGACTAAAACACTGAACCCACAACCCTGAACTCCTAACTAGGTAAGCATACCCCCATCAACGTTCAATACCTGGCCAGTTATGTAAGCCGACAGATCGGATGCAAGGAACAAACAGGCATTGGCTACATCTTCTGGAGATCCGCCACGTTTTAAGGGGATACCATCCCGCCACATTTGCACCGTTTTTTCATCGAGTTTATCGGTCATTTCCGTTTCGATAAAACCTGGGGCGATCGCATTGCAACGTATATTGCGAGATCCAAGTTCCAGGGCCACAGATTTGGTAAACCCGATCATACCCGCTTTGGAAGCGGCATAGTTGGTCTGACCTGCATTTCCTTTTACACCTACAACACTGCTCATATTGATAATAGAACCGCTGCGCTGCTTAAGTAAGGTACGCTGTACCGCTTTGGTCATATTGAAAACGGATTTTAGGTTTATTTCGATAACGGAATCAAAGTCTTCCTCTCCCATTCTCATCAACAAATTGTCTTTTGTGATACCGGCGTTATTGATCAAAACATCAATTCCGCCAAAATCTTGCAAAACTTGGGCAATCAACTTTTCAGAATCCTCAAAGCTGGCCGCATTGCTCTTATAGGCTTTTGCCTTCACCCCTTTGGCGGTCAATTCTTTTTCCAGTTCCAATGCCGGGGCTTCGCTGGCGCTGTAGGTAAAGGCCACATTGGCACCATGGTCTGCGAAAACCTGGGCAATGCCCCTTCCTATTCCCCTGCTTGCGCCGGTTATGATTACGTTTTTTCCTTCTAAAAGCTTCATGATCTGATGGTTAATGGTTAATAGTTGTTGGTTTTTTGTTTGCACATTCGTACTTCGTATTTTGTACTTCGTACTTTCTTCACCGTAAATTACTAGGTAGGTACAACCATAGGCGGGGCAAGTACTTTCTTTTAAATACCATCCACCTGTCCTATCTTACCCCATTACTTCCTTAACTTTCAATCCTATCTGGGCCGGGGAGTCCACTACGTGAATCCCACATTCCCTCATGATTCTTTTCTTGGCCTGTGCTGTATCGTCACTACCTCCAACAATGGCTCCGGCATGCCCCATTGTCCGTCCGGCGGGCGCCGTTTCCCCGGCGATAAACCCAATAATTGGCTTTTTGCTCCCACTTTGTTTATACCATTTGGCAGCATCTGTTTCCAATTGTCCACCTATTTCCCCAATCATCACCACACATTTGGTTTCAGGGTCATTGATCAACAACTCCACTGCTTCCTTGGTGGTTGTTCCAATAATGGGATCTCCACCAATTCCGATTGCCGTAGTGATACCCAAACCTTGACGCACCACTTGGTCCGCGGCCTCATAGGTAAGTGTGCCCGACTTGGAAACGATTCCCACATTACCTTTTTTGAACACAAATCCTGGCATAATGCCCACTTTTGCTTCTCCGGGGGTAATAACTCCAGGGCAGTTGGGACCTATTAAGCGGCAATCCATATGCTTTATGTAATCATATGCCTTTACCATATCGGCCACTGGAATACCTTCTGTAATCGTGATAATTACCTTTATCCCAGCACTGGCGGCCTCCATAATGGCATCTGCTGCAAAAGCAGGGGGTACAAATATTATAGTTGTATCGGCTCCTACCTCTTTTACGGCTTCTTCGACGGTATTAAATACCGGCTTTCCCAAATGTTCTTGTCCACCTTTCCCAGGCGTAACCCCGCCCACAACATTTGTTCCGTACTCGATCATTTGTTCGGCGTGGAAAGTTCCTTCACTACCTGTGAAGCCCTGTACAATAATTTTGGAATCCTTGTTTACTAGTACGCTCATTTTTTCGTTGGGTTATTAATTTATTCAGAGTTAGAATTCTGTAGGGATGCAATGCATTGCATCTTAATCCCATCATCATCGCTTTTCAACTGAAATTTATATTTTAATAATTCGCCTTCAACTGGCAATCCTCAATTTTCTATTGGTCTACTCTGCGTTCACAAAAATATAGGTTTGCGATCGATTTCAAAAAGAATGGCGATGCTATTATTTTTCCAATTTTTTTAAAATGAAAGGAATCTGCTTTACATATGCCATTTGTTTCAGTTTTTGACGGGATTCCTCTATGGGTGTACCGAAGTAACTTTTACCTCCTGCGACGGATTTGGTAACGCCTGTCTGGCCCATAATAACTGCCTTTTTACCAATGGTAATTCCGCTGTTGGTCCCAACCTGACCCCATAACGTGACTTCATCCTCAATGACTACACATCCGGCAATACCGGTTTGGGAGGCGATCAAGCACTTTTGTCCAATTCTAGTATCATGGCCTACATGGACCTGATTGTCCAGTTTTGTTCCCTTGCCAATAATAGTATCACCCGTAACCCCTTTATCGATGGTACACAAAGCCCCGATATCCACATTGTCCTCAATTACAACCCTACCTCCAGAAATCAGTTTATCGAAGCCCGCCGGCCGGTTCTTATAATAAAATGCATCCGAACCAAGGACAGTACCGGCATGAATCGTTACATTATCGCCAATAACACAATTGTCATAAATGGAAACATTGGCATGGATAAGACAATTTTTACCAATGACAACGTTGTTCCCTATTACCACGTTGGGCTGTATAATGGTATCCTGACCAATTTGGGCCGACTTGGCAATAGGAACAGAGGATTTTTGAAAAGGTCTAAAAAATTGTATAAGTATGTTAAAATCGCGAAAGGGGTCGTCCGAAATCAATAGTGCCTTTCCTTTGGGGCAGGCCACATTTTTGTTGATCAGTACAACGCTGGCCTTGCAATTCAAGGCTTTGTCGTAGTACTTGGGGTGATCCACAAAGACAATATCCCCAGTTTCGACCACATGAATCTCGTTCATACCAGTTACCGGGAAATCGTCGTTGCCAATATACTCCGTTCGGATAATTGTCGCAATTTGCTTTAAGGTATGTGGTGTCTGGAATTTCATTACTTCACCCGTTCCATGTAATTTCCTTTTTCGGTATCGATCCTGATCTTATCCCCTTCGTTTATAAAAAGAGGTACGTTTACCCTTGCCCCCGTTTCCACTGTCGCTGGTTTGGTGGCATTGGTCGCGGTATTCCCCTTTACGCCAGGCTCGGCATGGGTAACTTCCAGGATAACACTTGCGGGCATTTCTACAGAAAGTGGCATACTATCCTCCGTATTGAATAAAATAGTGACCACTTCCCCTTCTTTTAATAACCCAGGGGCATCCAACACTTCTTCCAGAAGTGTAATTTGGTTGTAATCGTCCGTGTTCATAAAATGATAAGTCTCCCCCTCTGCATACAAAAATTGATACGTACGGGTTTCAACGCGGACGTCCTCTATTTTATGACCAGCGGAAAAGGTATTGTCCAGCACTTTTCCGGTTGTAACGCTTTTAAGTTTTGTCCGCACAAAAGCGGGTCCCTTTCCTGGTTTTACGTGTAAAAACTCTATAATTTTATAAATGTCATTATTGTACCTAATGCACAATCCTTTTCTTATATCCGACGTTGATGCCATTTTATTGCTTTTTGATTGTAGTTGATGGTTATTGGTATTTAATTAGGAAGTACTAATTCGCACTAAAATATCCTTTCATGATCCCCCTTTGGGAGTCACGTATAAATTGTAAAATCTCGTCCCTTTCAGGAGTTGCCTCCATTTCGGCCTCAATAATTTGGACCGCTTGGGTGTTGTTATAGTGTTTTTGATACAGGATTCTATAAATATTTTGGATATCCCTAATTTTTTCGGAAGTAAATCCCCTTCGCCTTAGCCCCACAGAATTGATTCCCACGTAGGACAAAGGTTCCCTGGCAGCCTTAACATACGGGGGTACATCCTTACGTACCAATGATCCACCGGTTACAAAAGCGTGGTTCCCAATGGATACAAATTGATGGACGGCCACCAAGCCGGCAAGGATTACGTTTTCCCCGATGGTTACATGGCCGGCCAAGGTAGAATTATTGGAAAAGATACAATTGTTCCCAACGATGCAATCATGTGCTATGTGGCAATAGGCCATGATAAGGCAATTCTTTCCAATCACCGTTTTCATCCTATCGGAAGTGCCCTTATGGATCGTGGCGCATTCCCTTATGGTGGTATTGTTGCCAATTTCAACTGTAGTCTCCTCCCCATTATACTTTAAATCCTGGGGGGGAGCGGAAATTACCGCGCCGGGAAAAATATTGCAGTTCTTACCGATCCTGGCCCCTTCCATGATGGTGACATTGGATCCTATCCAGGTACCTTCGCCGATCACAACATTATTATGAATAGTAGTAAATGGGTCTACCACCACGTTTTTTGCAATTTTAGCTCCGGGGTGTATATACGCCAAAGGTTGGTTCATTCTATTTCTTTTTAACGATTTGGGCCATCATTTCCGCTTCACAAACCAGTTTGTCGTTGGCGTATGCATAGGCCTGCATATGGCAAATGCCCCTTCTGATAGGGGATATTAGGCTACAATGAAAAATTAGGGTGTCCCCTGGCAAAACTTTTTGTTTGAATTTTACGTTATCTATCTTCATAAAAAGAGTGAGATAATTTTCCGGATCGGGAACCGTGCTCAGCACTAAAATCCCACCGGTCTGGGCCATAGCTTCAACTTGAAGCACTCCGGGCATAACCGGTGCTCCTGGGAAATGGCCCACAAAAAAAGGCTCGTTCATGGTGACATTTTTCATGCCCACAACGTGGCTATCGGAAAGCTCCAAGATCCTATCGATCAATAAAAATGGAGGTCTGTGGGGTAGCATGGCCATGATTTGATGTATATCCATCAACGGAGTGGCGCTCAAATCATATTTTGGAACGTTATTTCGTTTTTCCATTTTAATAATTTTTGCCAATTTCTTGGCAAATTGCGTATTCACATAATGGCCTGGTTTATTGGCTATTACTTTACCCCGAATTCTGGTTCCAGCAAGGGCCAGGTCTCCAATAACGTCCAACAACTTATGCCGGGCCGCTTCGTTGGGCTGGTGCAGGGTTAGGTTGTCCAGTATCCCATTGGGTTTTACAGAAATCTTTTTCTTATGAAAAACCTGCTCTAGCTTTTTCATGGTAGCCTCGGAAATTTCCTTGTCTACATACACGATGGCATTGTTAAGATCACCTCCCTTAATAAGGCCATTATCCAAAAGGGCCTCCAGTTCATGTAAAAAACTAAACGTCCTGGCATTTGCAATTTCTTCCTTAAAATCGGAAATACGGTCCAAGGTGGCATTTTGGGTTCCTAACACCTTGGTCCCGAAATCTACCATTGTGGTTATTTGGTATTCATCCGCAGGAATAATGGTAATCTCACTTCCAGAGTTCTCATCTTTATAGGAAATGACATCTTTGACTATAAATTCTTCCCTATCTGCGTTTTGTTCTACAATCCCGGCTTCCTCCAATGCCTTAACAAAGAATTTGGACGAACCATCCATAATGGGCGGTTCTGGAGAATTAAGCTCTATAAGAACGTTGTCTATTTCCAAACCGACCAGGGCGGCCAGAACATGTTCAGAGGTTTGGATTTTTACCCCCCGTTTCTCCAAATTGGTGCCACGCTGGGTATTTATTACGTAATTGGCATCGGCTTCAATGATAGGTTCTCCCTCCAGATCTACCCGTTTAAAGGCATAGCCGTGGTTTTCAGGGGCCGGAAGGAATTTCATGATCACATTTTCCCCGGTATGAAGGCCAACGCCCGAAAGCGTCACTTCTTTGCCAATAGTCCGTTGTTTTGTATTCGTGTTACTCACCTGCTAACGTTTTATCAATTTCGTCAATTCTGTTTACAATTTTGCCCAAATTTTTAAAATGCACATAGGATTTGTTGTAATCGGAATAGTTATAGGCGGGAGATCCCTGAAGTACCTCATCATCCTTCACATTGCGTCCAATTCCCGATTGTGCTTGAATCCTTACCCTATTTCCGATACTTATATGACCCACTATTCCTACCTGCCCTCCGATCATACAGTGTTTCCCGATTTTGGTAGAGCCGGCAATGCCTGTTTGGGCAGCGATTACCGTATGCTCACCTATTTCAACGTTATGGGCAATTTGTATTTGATTGTCTAATTTTACTCCCTTTCTTAATATGGTAGAGCCCAAGGTTGCACGATCTATTGTGGTTCCGGCTCCAATATCCACATTATCCTCCAGGATTACATTTCCTGTTTGTGGCACCTTGCTAAATCCACCTTCCTCATTTGGCGCAAATCCAAAACCATCGGCCCCGATGATCACCCCACTGTTAATAACACAATGATTACCGATTACACTCTCTGAATAGATCTTTGCACCAGCAAAAATGATCACATTATTCCCTATGACTACATTGTCACCAATATAAACGTTGGGATAGATCTTTACGTGTTCCCCTATCTTTACATTATTGCCCAAATAGGAAAATGCCCCCAAATATAGCCCAATTCCGTAGGTAGCGGTCTCCGACATAAAAACAGGGTTCTCAATGCCTTGCTTATCGCTCTTTACCTGATTGTAATACTCCAAAAGCTTAGAAAAGGATTTATAGGCATCATCCACTTTAATAAGGGTGGTCGCCAATACTTGCTCAGGAACAAAATCCCTATTTACAATGGTTACGGAAGCTTTTGTGGTATAAATAAAAGAAGTGTATTTGGGATTTGCCAAGAACGTCAGCGATCCTTTTTCCCCTTCCTCAATTTTGGTGAGTTTATGCACGGCGATTTCCGGGTTGCCATCAACCTCACCTTCCAAAATACCTGCCAATTGACCCGCCGTAAATTTCATGGTCACAAAAGTAAGAAAAATTGGTTTATAGTTTATTTTTTAGTTGATGGTTGGTACTTGATGGCCTAAAAAACACTGCACTAAACCTAAAAACAATAATTAAATCGTTCTTCCGTGTAATTTTGCCCTTAACAATTTATATACTTTTCAAATTTTAACTGGAGTTTCAATAGGTGCTTTCCTTAGGATAGCACATATAGTATTTGATAACCGTTTTTGAAAGTGCTTTTAAATTGAGTTGATCTGACGCCTTGGCTACATCCGTGATTTTTCCGTTTCTTCTCAGGATATTGATGTTCTGATGCTTCTGATCATAAGCCTGGTTTGTAATCTTATTCGAAAAGACAAAGTAAGAAGCCTCTATATCTGTTAAGTGGTGTTTGTTTTTGAAGAGGTCAAAATGCTTTTGCAACCTATCCTTATCTATTGGTTTATTTTTCATTTTGGTCTTAAGCAACCTTCTGTTGATCAACATTTGGCAGAGTCTGGATAGAACAAAGTCCGGATTTTCTTGCCATAGTTTAATGGCGGCCAGGATATCTATATCGTCCAATTGGGCAAAAAGCACTAAAGTGTGTTCATCAAATTTATTCTTATCCACCTTATTTTCCATAAAATGGAGCAATGCTTTGCTGGCATGCAAGGATTTTCCCATGGCAATGAGTTCTTTCGCACGCTGCAAGATCTTTATCAATAACTGCTCTGCCACCAGGCTGGTTTTGTGCAAATAAACTTGCCAATACATAAACCTCCGGGCCATTAAAAATTTTTCTACCGAATAGATGCCCTTTTCCTCAACCACCAACTCACCATCAACGACATTCAACATGGTGATCAGACGTTCGGAATTTATATTTCCTTCGGCAACCCCGGTATAAAAACTATCCCGCTTAAGATAGTCCATTCGGTCCATATCCAGCTGGCTCGACACCAACTGGTTTAAAAATTTTTTAGGATATTCGGCTTTGAAAATTGCTATTGCGGTAGATAAGGCCCCATTAAACTTATCGTTCAGTGCTTCCATAAAAAGCAGGGAAATGTACTCGTGGTCTACCCCATCTACCAAACTATGCTCCATCGCGTGCGAAAAGGGTCCGTGGCCGATATCGTGCAACAAAATGGCACATAAAAGTCCCTGCTCCTCCTCGGCAGATATGTCCACCCCCTTATAACGAAGTACTTGTATAGCCTGCTGCATTAAATGCATACATCCCAATGCATGGTGAAAGCGCGTGTGGTGCGCCCCTGGATAGACCAAATACGAGAGGCCCATCTGGGAGATTCTTCTCAGCCTTTGAAAATAGGGATCGGCAATAAGATTAAATATTAACGTATTTGGAATCCCTATAAATCCGTAAATTGGGTCGTTGAAAATTTTAAGTTTGTTCAATTTTGTCAAAATGCATTGGCTTTCATGAGGCAATGTAGTCAAGCTTTTAAAAAAAACACATGTACCTTAGCGCAAAATTAACTTATTTTGACGTTTCTCGGTTTGCCGGGTACACAAGCGATTAAAAAATTGAAAAGGTTGAATTGGGAACTTGGAATAAAGTACCTCGGTATTTTCACGGTATAAAGTGATGATCCCCTTTTCCATTGTTAATTGCCAAAAATTAAATCTAGAATAGTTTGTATGAACAAAATAACCATTTTATGGGTAGATGATGAAATTGATCTATTGAAACCGCACATTATCTTTCTGGAAAGCAAGGGTTATCAGGTAATAACCTGTAAAAGTGGGCGCGAGGCTTTGGAAGAATTGCCCAAATCCCGTTTGGATATTGTTTTTTTGGATGAAAATATGCCCGGGATTTCCGGTCTGGAAACCTTGACCGAAATAAAATCCATGGATGCTTCCCTCCCTGTAGTGATGATAACCAAGAGCGAAGAGGAAATGATCATGGAAGAGGCTATTGGTTCCAAGATAGCGGATTATTTGATAAAACCGGTCAACCCTAACCAAATATTGTTATCCCTCAAGAAAAACTTGGACCATTCCCGTCTGGTTTCCGAAAAAACCACTGCGAACTATCAACAGGAATTTCGAAAAATTGCGATGGACCTCTCTATGGTAAACGATTACGAGGGATGGGCAGAGTTATACAAGAAATTGATTTACTGGGAACTGCGTTTGGAGGAAATTGAGGATTCCGCCATGTTCGAAATCCTCGAATCACAAAAAACGGAAGCGAATTTGCAATTTGGCAAATTTGTCGACAAACACTACAAAAATTGGTTTCGCCCAAACGAAGGTCCTGTAATGTCCCATACCCTATTTAGGGAATTGGTGCAGCCAGAGATAAAAAATAGCAAAACCCTAATGGTGGTAATCGACAATCTAAGGTACGACCAATGGTTGGCCTTCGAGGACACCTTTGCCCCATTTTATAGAAAAACAAAGGAAGTACCATATTACAGTATTCTACCAACTGCAACGCAATACGCCCGAAATGCTATTTTTTCTGGATTGATGCCATTGGATATGTCGAAGAAATATCCGAAATGGTGGAAAAATGACAATGAGGAAGGTGGAAAAAACCTTTTTGAGGCCGAATTTTTGGGGGAACAACTAAAGCGATTAGGGCTCAATTTAAAATGGGAGTACCACAAGATAAGTAGTTTAAAACAAGGGAAACAACTTTCCCAAAATTTTAAGTCCCAAAAGGACAATGACCTTACCGTGATCGTCTATAATTTTGTGGATATGCTCTCCCATTCCAAGACCGAAATGGAGGTCATAAAAGAGTTGGCATCCAACGATAAGGCCTATAGGTCCCTTGCCCAGAGTTGGTTCAAGAATTCGCCTTTGCTCGAAATCATACAGCAGGCACAGGCCATGGGACTAAAATTGATCGTTACCACCGATCATGGCACCATCAACGTAAAACAGCCTTCCAAGGTGGTTGGCGACAAGGAAACCAGCCTTAATTTAAGATACAAGACGGGCCGCAGCCTTACCTACGAGGAAAAGGAGGTATTGGAGGCCAAAGACCCTAGCACGATACATTTGCCTTCTATAAATATGAGCAGTTCCTTTATTTTCGCAAAGAATGACCTGTTTTTTGCCTACCCTAATAATTTCAATCATTATGTGAGCTATTACCGAAATACCTACCAACACGGTGGTGTTTCCCTGGAAGAGATGATCATTCCCTTTGTGGTGATGGAGGCCAAATAAATTCTTTAAATATGGAATCGATCTTCAAAATAAAGGAAATTCCCCGGATTGCAAGCCATATCCTGAAAACAGCGCCTTCCAAAACCCTTGCTTTCCATGGAGAAATGGGGGCCGGCAAAACTACCTTGATCAAGGCTTTGGTTGCGGAATTGGGCGGAAAGGGATCGACCAGTAGCCCTACCTTTGGGATTGTGAACGAATATCAAAATGAGAACGGGGAACTATTGGCCTATCACTTTGACTTTTACCGTTTAAACGATCCTTCGGAGGCGCTCGACATGGGGCTGGAGGATTATCTGTATTCCGATGCTTGGATCTTTATGGAATGGCCGGAGAAGATAGCCGAATTACTTCCCCCTGATGCCACGGATATCTGGCTGGAGGTCGTGGATGATGATACCCGGCGAATTGGAATGGGTTTGAAGGCTTGATAGTCCAAGAACCAATTTCAAGTTCAAAAGGTTTAGCGGCTAGGACAATTTAATTTTTGTGGAAAACCGATCTTGGCCATACCTGAACCTTCAACCTATGCCATTGACCAAACCCACCAACTGTAACTTCATACTGCCTAAATTTCCCTTTTCGTATTTCTAGTTTCGTATTTTCCAATAAGCTGTTGTTTCAAACAAAGGGATTTACCGTTCATCGAT
>SWCD01011955.1_pt1 | contig 60693 bp, 58 predicted proteins | sample 4693011 | NCBI WGS metagenome assembly SWCD01 (sample SAMN10267278, study PRJNA491770) | bioreactor metagenome | isolation source: DHS bioreactor inoculated with marine | place: Japan: Omine Ridge, Nankai Trough
GTTGATCCATGTCTCCCGATTCCGCTCGATAGTTTCGACGGCGACTTCGGCCGGGGCAACCGGCACTGGCGAATAGTCGGTAAATACCTTCGGCAATTCTGCCTTGGAATTGGCCGGGAAGACGAACATGTTCAGCGGTATGTCCTCCTGAACCGGTACCGACAGGAGATGGTCGATCAGCATTCCCGCGGCGACCGAATCCTCAGTGCCTGCAACGATTCCTGCGTACTCCACCTGACGGAAGCATCCGTCGAGGAGCGAGGCCGTTGGAGCGGTAGCCGGTGGTGGATCGGTGAAATACACGCCCACCGCTGGGGAAGATGCATAGGAGACCACGATGGGTCGGTTGCCCCCACCGCCCCCGGCGCTGAATTCTGCGGTGTACGCCTCCGTCCAGCCAGATGTGACCAGGACGCCGTTGTCCTTGAGGTCTGTCCAGTAGTCCTGCCACGTGTAATCGCCCTCCTCGCCGAAGGTCCCGATGGTGGCCAGGAGAAAGGCAAGTCCCGGGGACGAACTGGCCGGGTCCTGGACTACGAGCATGTCCTTGTACATCGGATCGGTGAGGTCGGCAAGGGTTTGGGGCGGGGGCGTCGTGGTAAATGCGGCAACGTCGTAGTTCACGCAGACGTCGCCGTAGTCAATCGGGGTGACGTGCGAGTCGATGGCCAGATCGGCCGGTACATCGGCAAGCAGACTCGACTCGTATTCGAGGAAGATCCCCTCCTCAATCGCACGTGACAAGAAGGTGTTGTCCACGCCGTAGATGACGTCGGCAATGGGGTTGTCCTTGGTGAGGATGGCCTGGCTGAGCATTGAGCCCGCATCTCCTGAATTCAATACGGTGACCGTGATCCCGGTCTCCTCAGTGAACTGTTCCAGCACGCCCGCGGACAGCGCAAACGACTCGTGAGTCATCAAGGTCAGTTCGTCGACCTGCGGCTCGCTGTCGCCGGAGCAAGCCGTTGTGATGAGCGCCAGGGCCAGCAAGACGATGAGGGCGCGGTGAATGGACACTGCTAATTCCTTTCGTGAACGGTCAATACCTGCCCACTTGCTACGGAAACCGTGGCTACTGCAGCGACGATCTCGTTGCTGATGCCACGGGTTGATCCGGCCACGAGAAGGCCATCGTCGAGCTTCCACCGCAGGCCGGTCGAGTCGCACTCGGCCGGGCCGCCAATGGCGAGAACCGAGAGCAATGATCCGTCCTCGTAGCGGAAGCTACGAGACTCGGCACTACGGATCGCGGTGATCGTCGCTCGCGACGTCTTCCAGTCAAGGGCAATAGACCGCTCCTTGAGGAGCAGCATCGCGTTGGCCAGTGTGTGAGCCATTCTGCCCCCGGTGCCTCCTATGATGGTCGCCCGCTCGAAACCGGCTGTAGCGGCCGCATCGATGGCGAGTTCGAGATCGGTTGCATCCTTGGCAACCGGGTGCCGGTCGATGTCGATTCCTGCCGCGACGGCTCTCTCGAGCGCTTCGGGGGTGACGGAATCCATATCGCCGACAACCAGGTCGGGGGAGAGGCCAAGGCGGAATGCTTGGTCGAGGCCGGAATCGGCCGCGACGATCCAAGCAGGTGACGTGAGACGTGCCATCAGGGCCCGTTTGACGGGGTGGCCTCCGGCAATGATGAGAGCCCAGTCTGGCTTCGTGTTGTCCACGCGCTTCCTCCGCTGGCATGACCCAGATCAGGTTCCGCGGGTCGGTGACGTTCCGAGCGTTGCTCGATCGGTCTCCCTCTCAGTTCGGCGTTCCCGAACTCCCCGGGGTGGGAATGCTCCAAGGATACCAGGCAAATCCGGGCTCCGCCCCCACACTCGAGATTGCCCCTTGACAAAGTGACATCATTATGACATCATTACGACATCAAGACAGTGTCAGGCCCGAGAGAGAGCTTGGCTAAGCAGCCGAAGGCGGCGGAGATCTAGGAGGACGAGATGCTGTGGACCAACAACCCCGAAATTCTGCGAGAACTGCACAACGAGCGTGTCCGTCAGGTCACCAACCGTCGCACCACTCGCAAGCCTCGTCTCAAGCTGGTTGCCATGGAGAACGAAGCTGACGCCGCTACCGTCGTCTAGGAATCTGGGCCTGCCGGCCGAACCGGAGGAATAATGAACACCGAAGCAATAGCTGCCAAGCTCGAAGACCAGTTGCTGGCCAGCGGGCGTCTTGCCAGCAGCGACCCCGCAGCCGAGCAGATCATCGATGCGTTGGTCACTGCCCTTGGCCCTGCAATACGGCAGGCCACTTTCGAGATCGTCGAACAAGCGGCTGCAGAGGTGGGGGCTCAGCTCACCACCGGACGGGTTGAGGTTGTACTCAGCGAAGGCGAGCCATCGCTTGTGCTCCGTAGCGAAGATGCTGCGGCGTCGTTCACCAGCGAAGACCTTGGAGCTCGCATCACGGTGAGACTTCCTTCGAATCTGAAGGCTGCCCTCGAAGAAGCGGCAGACGATGCCGGCGACTCTATGAACAGCTTCGTGCTCAAAACCCTCGCCACCGGGACCACCAAGGGGCGAAAGTCCCGTCGCGTTCGGGAGACCCTGGAAACATGACCGATCTCATTGAAACCTTTGAAGTTGGCGAGAACGCTCGCATCATCGCCGCTACCCGGAGCGGCGACATCACCGTCATCCCCGGCGATCCCGGATCGGTTCGTGTCGCTATCGACGGGCCCGGCGCCTCCAACTACGAGCTCGATCAGGTCGGAGACGTGATCTCGGTAGAGCCGCGCCGCAAAGGGCGGTTCATCGGATCATCGGCAGATATCGTCTTGACAGTGCCGGCGACCGCCAGCCTGGAATTGTCCTGTACCTCTGGAGATATCAGCATCCAGGGGGAAATCGAGGAGCTGCGGGCTTCAGTGGCCAGCGGTGATGTCAGGGCCAACATCATTCGTTCGACCTGTCGGGTCAACTCGGCCTCCGGCGACATCAGGCTCAACACGGTGTACGACGCCGAGATCAACACTGCTTCGGGAACCGTTCGTCTCGGCCGGGTGGGTCGCAACCTCCGGCTGAACTCTGCGAGTGGAAACGCCTATGTGGATGAGGTTGGCGAAAGCGCCATCTGCAAGGTTGCCAGTAGCGACGTCCGAATCGGGTCGTTCCTCGGCACCGAGCTCTTGTACAAGGCAATGTCCGGCGACCTTCATCTGGGTATTCCGCCCCGGCGCACGATCGAGCTCGATTTTGCAAGCGTCTCCGGGCGGCTGCGCAATCGTCTTCCCAAGGGCGACGGCAGCCCAAGCGAGAAGACCGTCATTATCTCGGTCAACGCCGTGTCGGGCGATCTCCACCTGGAGCGAGCCAAGAAGTAGCCCGCATCGGAGAATCTCCATCCTGTCCCTGAGCCTCGAGCTGAGTTCTGCGGAGAAGAATCTCAGATGCGTGCTTCGCACGCACGCTATCCTCACCTCTCGTGGCGGCGAGCTTCGAACCCTTTCCAGATGATGACGTCCTGTCCCGGGAGCAGGCCAATTGGCCGACCGGGGGTGAGGATCGTCCCGCAATCATCGGAATCGCCGGCGGTTCGGGTTCCGGGAAGACAACGATCGCCGAATCCGTGGTCACCGCGGTTGGTGTCGACACCGTCTCGCTGATCCAGCATGACGCCTATTACCGCGATCTGCCGCATCTGGACTTCGAGGCGCGGTCGAGGGTCAACTACGACCATCCCGACTCGCTAGAGACCGAATTGCTGATCCAGCACATTCAAGAGCTGCGGGCGGGCCGCGAGATCCGCAGACCGGTCTACGACTTCACCAACCATCGACGCACGACAGAGACGGTTCCGGTGCGGCCCGAGCCGGTTGTGGTCATCGAAGGAATTCTCGTCTTGAGCGAGCGCGAGCTACGCAATGTCATGGACCTGCGTATTTACGTGGACGCCGATGCCGACCTGCGACTCATACGTAGGTTGCAGCGAGACATCTTCGAGCGGGAGCGAACACTCGATTCGGTCATTGCTCAGTACGAGGAGACCGTGCGCCCGATGCATCTGCAGTTCGTCGAGCCATCGAAGCGATACGCCGACATCATCGTCCCGAATGGCGGCTACAACCTGGGGGCCGTCGGCACCATCACATCGATGATTCGTGATGTGCTGTCGGGAGCGCGGAAGCGGGCCTAGGCCTCAGATTCCTGGTCCTCCTCACGGCGTCTCAGCAATTCCTCGACGGCCGGCAGCGCAGCATTGGTGTAGATGCGGTGACCGTACGCGGAAGCATGGAACAGATCTCCGGCGAAGACATCGTCCGGGTTGGTCAGGAATTCTTGCCAGCCGGGGGACCATGTGTTGGTTTTGACCACGTGCGGATGATCGGCGACGGTGCGCCGAATCGCCTTGTCGAAGGAGCGGCCCCTGATCCGGATGATGGATCGGGCCAGCGCCGGGAGACGGGGGATCGAGCCAAGATCTCCAACACCGGAGACGGCCACCCCGGCAACATGATGATCGAGCTGGGCGACTATCTGGCGGTACTCACGCTCGAAGCGCGAGAGCGGCGTGACCCGCAGAGCGTCGTTGGCCCCGACCGATACGAAGGCGATGTCAGGATTGAAGGCGATGGCCGGCTGCAATTGATTTGCGATGACGTCTCTGGTTTTTGATCCGCCAACTGCTACCGACAGAAGCTCAACGTGGTAGCTGCGTGCCAGGTAGCGAGCGATCCGGCGCGGCCAAGCCGCATCGAGTGGCTCGACACCGGGGGCGGTGACAGAGCTGTCGCCAAGGACGACTACTCGCAGCGGTGGCTTGGCCGGGTCTCCGAAGGTCCCAGAAGGGTCCTGATTCTCCAGGGATGGTAGGTCCTTGCGGTGCGCCGCCTTGAGCACCTGGGCAACGAGTAGGACAATCGCGAAGAGCGGTTTGTGCAGTACTCGCAGTCTTGACATGTCACCCCTCAGGTCAGCAGGGATTCTATCTGTGTCGGTTAGGTCTCACGTTCGTACAATGCAAAACATGGATGAATCACAGAAGATCGAGCAGCTCCGTGAGTTGTTTCACCGTATTGAGGATTTGATCCCCTTCAACCGGTACCTCGGTCTACATGCAGACTCGATTGACGAGGACGGTGCCGTTGTGCATCTCGACATGCGCGACGAGCTGATTGGCAATTTCCAGCACGGGATTCTTCACGGCGGCGTCATCTCGGCCACGCTCGACGTGGTCGGCGGAATGGCGGCGATGGTGACTGCAGTGCTGCGCGAGAAGTCCATCGAAGATTCGATCCAGCGCCTTCGTCCTACGAGCACTATCGATTTGCGGGTTGACTACCTGAGACCGGGTGCGGGGGAGAGGTTCACTGCTCGTGGTTTCACTCTACGGGCCGGGTCCCGGGTTGCTGTGACCCGCATGGAGCTACACAACGAGAAGGATGACCTTCTTGCGGTAGGGACGGGCACCTACATGTACAACTACGTCGATCCGGAGTCCTAGAACCGAAGCTCCGCAGGTGCGCCGGTTGGCACCGATAGATGGAGAGGTATCACCCGCGGCGAATCCCGATACGGCTCACCGAGTTTCGGGCGCTGATCCTCGGTCCCCTTGACGGGCCAATACGCCATCGCTCGTTCCGTCATGGCAGTGATGGTGAGGGCTGGATTGACCCCGAGGTTGGCGGGGAGCGCAGAGCCGTCCGCGACGTGCAGCCCTTCGTGACCGAACACGCGGTGGTAGGGGTCGATGACGCCGCTTGCCGCGCTGACCCCGATCGGTGACCCACCGATGATGTGAGCGGTGGTCGGCACATCGAGGAGCACCTCATTGACGGCGCTGCTGGGGTAACCGTTGATCGACTTCGCGGCGACCCGGGCGGCTTCATTGGCGATGGGGATGTAGGTCGGGTTGGGGGTGCTCTCGTCCTGTGACGAGCGCAGGCGAGTGCCCAGCCGGCCCTTCTTGAGTTGCAGATTGATCCGATTGTCCAGGCTCTGCATGACGAGCAGGATGATCGACCGTTGCGACCAGCGACGGACCGAGAGGCTGCGGAGGAATCGCACCGGGTGACGGATCACCTGGCCGACGAAGCGCAATTGGCGCGGCACCCGGCCTCCGCCATCGACGAGGATCGTGGCCAGCAACCCCATGGCGTTGCTGCCGGCCGGGTAGCGCACCGGCTCGATATGGGTGTGGGGCTCGGGGTGGATGGAGGATGTTATGGCGACACCTTCGGAGTAGTCGACATCTCTCGTTCGGGAGGTTGCACCGAGTAGGGCTTCGGAATTGGTGCGCACGGCCCGACCGACCTGAGCGGACAGATTGGGTAGCGACCGCTCTCGCAATTCGAGGAGAAGTCTTGTCGTTCCCAACGCCCCTGCGGAGAACACAACTTGGTCGGCGGTGAACTGCCGTCTGTGTTTGCGTATCCACGCCCCCGGCCGCTCCGTGTACACCGTGTAGCCGCCGCCGGGTCGTGGCTGGACGTCCGTTGCCTGTGACTCGGGGTAGACGACCGTTCCGGCTTGCTCGGCGAGGTACAAGTAGTTCTTGTCGAGCGTGTTCTTGGCATCGAAGCGGCAGCCCACCATGCATCCGCCGCACGTGACACACCCGGTGCGGTCGGGTCCAACACCGCCAAAGAACGGATCGGCGGCCTCTTTTCCCGCTTCTCCGAAGTAGACGGCGACGGGTGTCGGCTGGAAAGTGTCTTCCACTCCGAAGTGGGCGGCGATGTCCTTCATCACCAAATCGGAAGGGGTCGTGGTGGGATGGGAAACGGCACCGAGCATCCGCTTTGCCTGGTCGAAGAATGGCCGCAGTTCGTTCTTCCAGTCGGCTATGTCACCCCATGCGTCATCGGCGTAGAAGGCGTCGTGGGGCTCGTACAACGTGTTGGCGTACACGAGCGAGCCACCACCGACTCCGGCGCCGGAAAGGACGAGCACATCCTTGAGGAGAGTCAGACGTTGGATGCCCCGCATCCCGAAGCGGGGGAACCAGAAGAACTTGCGCAGATTCCAGTTCGTCTTTGGGAAGTCGCCCTTGTCGAATCGTTTCCCCGATTCGAGCACGGCGACGTTGTAGCCCTTTTCGGAGAGACGAAGCGCGGTGACGCTGCCGCCAAAACCCGAACCGATCACTATGACGTCGTAATGCATCTCCCGAGAGAATGGCAGATTGAACGGCTCGATGCGGCCCGGAAGATCATACGTTGAAGCGGAACAGGATCACGTCACCCTCCTGGACGATGTATTCCTTGCCTTCAAGGCGCCACTTGCCGGCGTCCTTGGCTCCGAGTTCGCCATTGTGTTCGATGAAGTCTTCATATGCGATGACCTCGGCGCGGATGAAGCCCTTCTCGAAATCAGTGTGGATCTTGCCGGCCACCTGAGGTGCCGACATCCCATGTCGGAAGGTCCAGGCACGGGCTTGCTTCTCTCCAGAGGTGAAGTAGGTACCGAGGTCGAGTAAGTGATATGCGGCGCGGATGACCCGGTTGAGGCCCGGCTCGGTTTCGCCGATGTCGGCGAGGAACTCGTTGCGGTCGTCGTCATCGAGTTGAGAGATCTCGGCTTCGATCTCGGCGCAAATGACCACCACGTCGGCGTTCTCCTCGGCGCCACGCCGTTGGACCTGTTGCACGTGTTCGTTGTCGTGCTCGGAGGCTTCTTCGATGTTTGCCACGTACATCATCGGCTTGAGGGTTATGAGCTGGTACTCGCGTATCGATTTCAACTCGTCGGGATTCAGCTTGAGGGTTCGGGCGGGTAGGCCCTCGTCGAGGTGATTCCGGAGCTTGGTCAATGTGGCGAGTAGCTTTGCCGCTCCCGGGTCTCCGGCCTTGCTCTTGCGTTCAGTGCGGTCGAGGGCGCGGTCAACCGTTTCTTCATCTGCGAGCGCCAGTTCCAGGTTGATGGTGTCGATGTCCGCTATAGGGTCGATCTTTCCGGTGACGTGAGCAATGTCGGGGTCCTCGAAGCATCGGACGATGTGCACGATGGCGTCGGTATCTCGGATGTGCTGGAGGAATTGGTTGCCCAAACCTTCGCCTCGGGAGGCACCGGCGACGAGGCCGGCGATGTCGACGAACTCCATGGTTGCCGGCACGATCTCGCCCGGCTTGACGATGTCCGCGATCTTGTACAAACGCAGGTCCGGTACGGGGACCACTCCGACGTTGGGCTTGATGGTGCTGAACGGAAAGTTCTCCGCGGCGATTTTGGCGCGGGTTAGTGCGTTGAACAGTGTCGATTTTCCAACGTTGGGTAGTCCCACGATGCCGCACTGCAGCGCCATGTCCGGTCTCCGCGGTAGTCGAGTCTTGGAGCTTAGATCGTTGCGATCATGGTGTAGCCGACCAGCGGGTTCGAGCCGGGTTGCTGCATGTTCCCGGGCTGGCGGGATCGATGCCGGGCCAGCTGGATCCGTCAAAGAAGGAGGGAGCCTCGTCGAGGTAGTACGAGTCGGGGATCGTGCGCGAGGTGATCCCTGTGTCCCATCTGATCTCGCCGGCTTCGTAGTTTCCGTGGAGCAGGGTGCCGGCAACACTCGAGTCGATGCGCACTTCGTTAGGTGAACCGAGGAGCACATTGCCGACGAGATTCTGGGTGTGAGACGAGTCATCGACGAATACTCCCTCGACGGTCACACAGTTGCGCAGAGCGGTGTTGCCCGGCCCGACCGGTCCCCAGTAGTCGGCAAAACCAATCTCCTCGACGATGTTGCCTTCGAACAGGTTCATTGCCGGGTAATGGCCGTGCAGCGAGATGTCGGGAAGCAGGTTCCCGCTGTTGTCATGGGAGTCGCGGGAGAAGTTGTAGGCGAAGACGTTGCCGGCGGCGCCGACCTGGATGATCATCGAGTGGCGGAGGGACTCGAAGATGTTGTCCTCGATGAGGCAACCGGTGGTGTGTCGGGCGATGCTGGTGCCGTAGCCGTGTCCCCCTCCGCCGTGGTCGTGGGCATCGATGAAGTGGCTGTTGCGGATCTCGCAGCGATAGACAGAGGACGTGTCGATGTGCGAGCGCATTGCCATCTCACTGACGACGTTGTCCACCCATACATAGGCAGCGTTCTTGAAGGCGATGGTGGCCGCCTCCCCGGCATCGAGCCGCTCGATGTGCACGTCCTCGACACCGGCGTATTCCACGAGCCCGAGCGGCCGCAGGACGGGAGTCTGCGCGGCGTCGTAGCTGTGATGCAGTGGATCGGCAAGGGTCAGCCGGTTTCCCGATACCGCTACGACCTGCACCATCTCGCCGACGGAGTCGTCTGCCCAGCTCACGTTCCACGCCGGGTCGGTGTACATCAGCGCCGGGTCATTGTCCTGTTGGATTTCGGCGTACCCGCCCACGACGACTTCGCCGGCATCGGCCACGGTGACCATGGTCGACCCCTTGCCGTAGCCGCTGGTTATGGCGGTCCAGTCGCCGCGTTCGTAGGTGACCGCCTCGATCGCCGGGCTCGAGGCTCCGCCGAGATCGAAGATGAGGCGGGTGAGGCCGGGCCCGTCACCCCTGAGCACCACTCCGTCGGTGAGCTGGATGGTGTCCTCGATCCGGTAAGTCCCGGCCGGGATCGCAACTGCGCCACCGTCGTCGGGGAGGGCTCCGATCGCCGCAACGAACGCGGCGTGATCATCGGTGACTCCATCGGCTGCGGCTCCATAATCCGCTACGGACGCAACCGCGGAGTCGTCGGGGATTCCGCCGGGGATCCCGGGGTTCCAGGTCGTTCGCCGGCTATCGGGAATGATCTGGGGGCCAGGGACCGCACCGGTGAGCGCACGATGCAGGAATGCGGCCATCTGGCCTCTGGTGACGGGGTCGTCTGGGCAATACCGGTTGTTGACCGGCGGGTTGCACCCTTTGGTGACGCCGGCTGCGGCCAGTCGTTCGATGTCGGCTTCGAATATGGAGTCATCGTCGTCCGTGAATGGATCCCCGGCACGGGTGGTGAGATCGAGCGCCCTGCTGATGAACGCGGCCATCTCGGCTCGGGTGACTGAGGCATTGGGGCAGAAGCGATCGTTGGTCGGGGGGTTGCAGCCCTTGGTGATTCCGGCGGCGGCGAGGGACTCGATCGACTCCTCGAACACCGAGCCTTCGTCATCGACGAAGTCGACGGAGGTGCCGCCGGGTAGATCCAATGCCCGCACCAGGAAGGCGGCCATCTGACCACGGGTGACGGCATCGTCCGGGCAAAAGCGATCGTTGGCCGGAGGGTTGCAGCCCTTGGTGATTCCCGCATCGGCGAGCCAGGCGATGCTGTCATAGAAGGGGTTGTCCGCAGGCACGTCGGTGAAATCGACGGCCGCAGCCGCGGTACCCGGCAAGATCGAGACAAACAGGGCCAGCGTCATCAGCAGCTTGCGAGTCATGCGGATATCGTCGCACGGCCCGGCTGCTAACAGAACACCATTTCCGCAGGCTAGGTTGCTGGTGTGGATGATCTGATTGGCCTCATCGAAGGCAGCGACCTCGCCGGTCTGGTGCGTCGTATCGACGGTCTGGTTTCGGCGCGGGAGTGGGACGGGATCGTCGATTTGCGCGATCGCTGTATCGAAGCGGTCGATCGCGGCAAGCAGCTTTGGGGCGTTGCCCAATTCGCCGAGTATCGGCTGGCTCTCGATGCGCCCGGTCCGTTGGCCGGCCAGGTGATCAAGGAGGGAGCCGGGCGTTTCGCGCTCGGCCCGTTGTGGGAGGTCGCCGCATCGACTCACTCCTGGGGTGATCTTGCTCCGCACGTCTCCGACGAACGACTGCGAACGCTGATCGCCCATGAGCGTTTGCTGCGCGGCGAGACGGTGTCGGTGGGGGAGATCGATCCTCACGTGTTGGAGTTGCCGCTCGCTCTCGAGTCGTGGGAGCCCGCCTACCCCGTTGCGGCCTACCGATCCGATCGGGCAGATTTCCCCGAGCCGGATTGGTCGGGTCTGACGTGGACCGAGCTACCGGAGCCGGTCGGCCGTGAGCCCGAAGATGACGCGTTGGAGGCTTTGTTGGATTTGACCGCACCGTGGACGGAGCAGTCAAACGGGCGCAGCGAAGGTGTGGTTGTTGCGGGCACGGCGCTGGAGGCCATTCGCACCCTCGGGCCGCATCGGGTGCGTGCCGCCGAGATAGAAACCGCCGAGGCCATGGCGTTGCTGGCGTGGACGGGTGCGTCGGGTGGCGCCTACGGTCGTCGGCGGGGAAGTCCGATCGGCCGGATGCAGGCGTGGTGGGCGCTGGCGGCTCTATTGGGCTACGAAGATATCGACGATCCTGGTGCGCTGGGTCGCGATGCCGCCGAGCTGCGTTGGATGATGTGGGATCCGGGCGACCAGATCGGCGGCTGGGGTTTCCATCTTGCCGTCGCAGATCCCGGGGACGGGTTGGCCTGGGCGGTTAGCGCCGTGGACGCGATGTAAGCGCGGAACCGTGTAACCGGCTCCCGTAGGATGGTGAGAGCAACGTCGAAGGAGCGCAATGTCCGACTTTCACTACGAACCGATGTTCCAGCTTGGTCGGGACGACACTGAGTACCGTCGGCTCGATTTTGAGGGTCTCGTCGAGCAGGCGGCGGTGGGGGGTCGCGAAGTCCTCTCCGTTGATCCGAAGGCCTTGCGCCTCCTTGCCGCAGAGGCCATCCGGGACGTTTCTCACCTCTTTCGGCCGGCTCACCTGGCTCAGCTGAGAGCGATCCTGGATGATCCGGAGGCCTCCGACAACGATCGTTTTGTGGCGCTGGAAATGCTGAAGAACGCCGTCATCTCGGCCGAGATGGTGCTGCCGTCCTGCCAGGACACCGGAACGGCAATCGTCCATGGCCATAAGGGGGAGAACGTCTTTACCGGGGTCGATGATGCCGAGTGGCTGTCCCATGGCATTTTCGACACGTACACGGGCACCAACCTTCGCTATTCGCAGATGGCGCCGCTGTCGATGTTCGAAGAGCGCAACACCGGATCCAACCTGCCGGCCCAGGTCGAGATCGAATCGCTGCCGGGTGACGAGTATGAGCTCCAGTTCGTGACCAAGGGTGGGGGATCGGCCAACAAGACTTTCCTGTTCCAGAAGACCAAGGCGGTGCTCAACCCGGAGTCGTTGGAGGACTTTGTCGATGAGGCGATCCGCTCGTTGGGCACGGCCGCCTGCCCTCCCTACCACCTGGCCATCGTCGTCGGCGGGACCTCGGCTGAACTGACGCTGAAGACGGTGAAGCTCGCCAGCACCAAGTACTACGACTCGTTGCCGACATCCGGCAACGAGAACGGTCGGGCGTTCCGGGATCTGGAGTGGGAGGCAAAGATCCACGAGATGACCCGGCTGACGGGGATCGGTGCCCAATTCGGCGGCAAGTACTTCTGCCACGACGTGCGGGTGATCCGGCTGCCCCGTCACGGTGCGTCCTGCCCCATCGGCATCGGCGTGTCCTGTTCGGCCGACCGGCAGATCAAGGCCAAGATCGCCGGAGAGGGTGTCTTCCTCGAGGCCCTCGAGCGTGATCCGGCACGGTTCCTCCCGGAACCAGATGCGATCGCCGAACCGGCGGCAGCCGTCCCGGTTGATCTGAATCGACCGATGGGTGAGATCCGTGCCGAGCTGTCGCAGCACCCGGTCGGAACCCGTCTGGCCTTGACTGGGACGATTGTGGTTGCCCGCGATATCGCCCATGCCAAGATTGCCGAGCGACTCGACGCAGGCGATGGGATGCCGCAATACCTCCAGGATCACATCGTGTACTACGCAGGTCCGGCCAAGACTCCGGAGGGCTACGCATCCGGTTCGTTCGGGCCGACCACCGCCGGGCGCATGGACCCCTACGTAGGTCGTTTCCAGGCCGAGGGAGGCAGCATGGTCATGCTGGCCAAGGGCAATCGGTCCAAGCAGGTCACCGACGCCTGTGCCGAGTACGGCGGCTTCTATCTCGGCTCGATCGGTGGGCCGGCCGCCATCCTGGCCCAGGAGCGCATCCGGTCCGTCGATGTGCTCGAATACCCCGAGCTGGGGATGGAAGCAGTCTGGAAGATCGAGGTGGAGGACTTCCCGGCATTCATCATTGTTGATGACAAGGGCAACGACTTCTACGCCCAGTTCGCCCGGTAGACGACGTACTCCGTGGCGGCAGCGCCAGAGAAGCAGTGGCCGGCCAGCCCATAATGGCCCGTCATGGGCGGTCGTCGGTGCGCGACACCGTGCGCGGTGGTGGTTGGTCTGGCTGTCCCCCCGTTTTGGCGTTGTTGGTGCCGATATATCGGTCTCAGTTGCGCCAGAACGAGAGGGTCACGGCCACGCCTGGTTTTGGCGTTGTTGGTGCCGATATATCGGTCTCAGTTGCGCCAGAACGAGAGGGTCACGGCCACGCCTGGTTTTGGCGTTGATGGTGCCGATATGTCGGTCTCAGTTGCGCCAGAACGAGAGGGTCACGGCCACGCCTGGTTTTGGCGTTGATGGTGCCGATATATCGGTCTCAGTTGCGCCAGAACGAGAGGGTCGCGGCCACGCCTGGTTTTGGCGTTGTTGGTGCCGATGTGTCGGGTTCGAGGTAGACCTGGTGCGGCATGCGGGAACCCGGGGGGATCCGGGTTCCCGCATGGGGGCTATGCAGACCGTTCCTTGACGATCTTGGGGATGCTGATCCGGCGGATTGCCCGGAGCCCGGGTATCTGCGAGATCAGCGCAACCACCAGGATCGCCAGCGACGCCAGCAGATAGGTGGTCGGCTGGATGTACAGGTCGAAGGCGAACAGGTCGCTGGAGAAACTCGCCAGCGCCTCTTTGGCTGCCAGGTAGCCGACGAACAGCCCGATGGGTATTCCCATTGCTGCTACCAGCAGGTTCTCCGCAGTGATGTACTTCGTGATGCTGCGCCGATCGGTGCCCACAGCTAGCAGCGTGGCTACCTCTCGAGTTCGTTCGGCGATGTTCACGCTCATTGCGTTGAAGATGAGCGCAAATGCCATGGCTCCGCCGAACACCAGCATCACTCCAACGAACGCATAGAACAGGACCATGAAGCGCTGCATCATGTCGTAGAGAACCTTGGCGTCCTCAAATGCAGCGACCTGCGGCAGCTGCGTCACGGTGTTGCGCAATGCGGTCGAATCGACGCCGTCGGTGTAGCTGATCAGTGCGGCCGTTGCGGGAAGCTCCATTCCGGTCAGCGCTTCGGCGCGGTCCCGTCCGATGTAGCCCATCGTCCCGAGTGGCTCATCGACGAATGCCGACACGCCTATCGGGACGGTGACACCATCGGCGATGACAACCGCAACGGAGTCGCCCACTTCAATGTCGAGCAGATTACGGGTTGCACTGCCCAGGACGAGATCCTGTCCGGCCAGCGAGATCCAACCGCCGTCGGCCGATGCAAACCGGTGCATCGTGGTGTTCTCCTCGAGGACCATCAGCGCGGTCTCGTAGTGCTCGCCGTTGGCACTGAGCGATACGGGCAGAGTCAGCGCCGGTTCTGCAGTGGCGACACCATCGATGTCGACCAGTGCGGCGACATCGTCGACAGAACCAGGACCGGTGAAGTAGACAGTGGCGTCTTCCTGCTGAATCTCGATGAACTGGCGGTCCATGAGATTGCGAATCGTATCGATCATGCCCCACGAGACCAGCACAAGCATCAGCGACAGAACGACACCGATGATGGTGTAGACGGTCCGTCGAGGGTTCCGGCCGACACCGCGAAACGTCATCTTCCATGCGGCAGGGACCCGGCGCAGGGGCGGGAAGATCCTCTCGAGCAGGCTGCGACGGCCGCCACCGGACGGTGTTTCGCCGCGCATAGCTTCGGCAGGGGAGACCCGTGATGCGACCAGGGCGGGAGCAAGGGCAGCGAGCAGGCTGGCGATCAGACCAAAGGCCACGGCACCGAGCAATGTCGCCGGGTAGAACTCGACCAGCGTCAGCGGGATCGACAGCAGGCTTGTGTAGATCCTCGTGATGAATCGTGCCAGCAGCACGCCGGCAATCGCACCGGGAATCGATCCGATCAATCCCGGGATCAGGCCGTAGCCGAGGTAGTGCCGCAGTATCTGCATGCGGGTGAACCCGTTGGCGACGAATACCCCGATGTGGGGTTGCTGGGCGTGAACCAGTCGGCTGATCATGACGTAGGCAGCCATGCCTGCGGCGGCGAGGAACATGATCGGGAAGAACACGGCCATCTCCTCGAATCCCTTGAGATCCTCCGATAGGGCAGAGTTCGAAGGCTGATCAGCGCGGGTGAAAACGCTGGTAGCGCCGAGATCGCGAGCACTTGCACTGAGCGAGACGGTGGTCGCTTCGTCCTCGTCGCCGTCCACGTAATACGCCGTTACCTCATTTGGCCCGGTTCCCGTTATCCGCTCCGCTAGCTCTTCGGTGACAAACACCACGCCAAAGTTGTCGGGTGTAGTGATGATTTCCTGGCGGTCCCGAGCCGGCCAGATGTACTCGGGCGAACTGACGACGCCCGCAACGGTGACAGGGCTCCACGTCTCGCCGATCAGGATCTCGAGGCTGTCGCCTTGGGCGAGTTCGAAGTGATCGGCCATGTGCTCCTCGACGAGCACAACGCTGAGGTTCGTGCCCGTCAGGTAGCTACCGGACAGCACCTCGATCTGGTTGACCGTTGGCTGGTCACCTGTGGGGATCCCCACAGCCCGTCCCAGCAGCTTGGTGCCATCCACCCGGAACGGCACGTCAACGGTCGTCCGGATCGCAACCGACTCGACCTGCGGATTGGCCGCGGCGATCTCGGCAATCGCTTCAGTATCGCCGCCGGCCATCGTCAGGTTGGCAAAGCGATACTCGACTGCTGTTTGGTCATACGACGCCGTCAGGTTCTGAAACGAATCGTACGTCGCACCGAAGATCGTCACCCCGAGGAAGATGGTGATTGTTATCGCAATGAACTGTGCTCGGTGTCTTCCTATGTCCCGCCACAGTTTGCGCTGCAGCGGCTTCACCATGTCAGCGCGCTTGCATCGAGCGGCGAGGCGTGCCGTACGTCGTCAACGATCTCGCCCGAACGGAGTCTGAGCACCCGGTCGGCCATATCGCCGATGGCGGCGTTGTGGGTGACCAGCAGCACCGTCTGATCCTGCTCGCGGCTGATGTCCTGCAGCAGCCCGAGGATCATCCGTCCGGTTTCGTAGTCGAGCTCCCCGGTCGGCTCGTCGCAGAGCAGGATCGGCGGTTGTTTGACCAGAGCGCGAGCGATGGCCACGCGCTGCTGTTCGCCGCCCGATAGCTGCGATGGGAAGTGATGCATTCGGTCGGCGAGCCCGACCTTCTCGAGCACCTCTTCGGCACGAACGGCGCCGTTGTCGGCGGTCAGATCCGCAACCAATTCGACGTTCTCGGCGGCGGTCAACGTCGGGATCAGATTGAAGAACTGGAACACGAAGCCGACGTTCTCTCGTCTGTACTTCACCTGATCGTCAACGCTGAGGTGGGCCAGATCGATGCCGCCAACCTCGATCCGCCCGTCTGTAGCGTTGTCGATGGCGCCGACGAGATTGAGCAGGGTGGTCTTGCCTGATCCTGAGGGGCCGAGGATCACGGCAAACTCGCCCTGGGGCCCTTTCAAGTCCACATCCTTCAAAGCGTGTACTGCGGTGTGGCCTTCGCCGAAGGTCTTCCAAACCCCGGCCATCTCGATAGTCATTTCCTATTCGCTTTCCTTGTTGATGCCGGCAAACGCCAGCTGTACTTGACGGTCGACCTGTTCGTACAGGTCGGAGACTTCGTAGCCCTCGAGGCTCATGAACATGAACAGTTGGAGGAAGAACGCGGAGAAGACCAGGAGGGTCGCTTCGTGGACCTCGAGGCCGTCGGCGAGCCGGCCCTCCGCATGGAAGTGGGAGAGGAGCACCATCATCTGTTCGAGGAGGCGCTGATCGAGTTGCGCCAGTTCCGATGTGATGTCTTCGCCACCGACCCGGCTGAACGCGGCGCCCATCACCTCACGCAACAGCCGGGGATCCCACGCGGCGAAGTCATCGAGGTAGACGTGCAGGAGTCGCAGCACCGCGGCTTGCGGATCGTCTCCCGGCTCGGTGATCGTGGCCATGCCGGCCGCAACCATCTTCTCGGTTTCCTCCTCGACGCCCGCGAGCAGCAGTGCACTCTTGGTGCCGAAGTAGTTGTAGACGGTGCCGACCGAGACGTCGCCGGCAGCCGCAATCTCCTCCATCGTGGTTTCCTGGAGACCCTTGTTGGTGATGAGCTCGGTTGCGGCCTGGATGATGCGGTGACGCACTTCCTGCTTCTTGCGGTCTCTCAGTCCAGTCACGTCACTCCTAAACTTATAGTCACTATAAGTTTAGGGGGACTACAAGATTTGTCAAGGCGCGCCAAAAGAGGAAAGTGCGGGGTTTTGCTAGGCGGGAGGCAGTTGGCTGATGAGCTGATTTGCGGTGTAGCCGATGGCCACTGCGATGCCCCAACTCGCCAATGAACCCACCAGCACGTACTCCGCGGTGACCGTGGGTTTGTCGCTGGTGATCTCCGGAAAGCGGAGAATGCTCTTGGCGGCGACAACCAGGCCAACGGCGGTCGGTGCTCCCGCGATCAACAGCAGCACCATGAGCGAGCGTTCGAGCCGGCCGATCCAGAGACCCAGTCCGCGTTGATTCTTCCAAGGATCCAGCTCGGGTGGGCTTGCGGAATCGTCAACGTCCGGTTTCACCCTGTCGAGCAATCCTCGTACCAGGCCCGCAGCCGGCCACCAGGCCAGGGCGATCGCGGCCAGAACGATTGTGGTCAGGCCGAGCCAGTGGGTAAGGGTGTCGCTCATGTGCCGATATTCGCAGATGCGACGAGGCTAAGCAGGCCGTTGCGATGGGCGCGTCGTGACACGACGCCGGGGGTGACACCGAGAGCGTCGGCGATGCTGGCTTGTGTCGCCCCGTCCATGAGTCCCAGCGTGATTGTTGCGTCGGATTCGTCGAGTCCGGCTAGGACTTCATCGCGCAGGGTTACGGCGCCCGCGAGGAGCGATGCGTCGGGCCCATCCGTTGTGAAGATGGTGCGGCGGTTGTCGGGGCTCTTCTGGCGCGACGCCTGCTTCAGTTCGGTGAGCGCCGATCGCGCCGTCCACCAGGCGGGGCCATCCTGGACCGCCGGGTCCGTCGACTCGGCGAGGGCAGTGATCTCTCCCCAGGCGACGCTGATCCAGAGATCGTGACCGCGCTCTTTCATGAGAAGGCGAAGGCGAAGGGTGGCTTCCCATGCGTCGGCGACAGATGAGTATGACCCCTCGAACTCGTCGCCGCGGGTGATCCGCAGGTGCGTATGGGGCGTCGTGGTCCGATTGCCGATTTCGAGCACGTCAACAAAGAGTCGCTGTAGCGCGTCGCGGTCGACCGCCGTTTTCGACTCGACGATGTCCCCGATGATTGCTGCCAGGTTCATGGTTCGCCCCGCGTATTGCTCTGAATGAACAATACCATATCATATTGTCATAAGGGGACAATAGTTATAGATCTTGCCGGTGGGGGGCAATTGCGGCTCGTGGCTCAGCTCTGAAGGTAGGTGGCCGCGGTGGCGTGATCGTCGACGGCGACGGCGAAGTGGAGGCTGTCGCCGTTGGCGTGCAGCAGGTACATCGCCTCGATGTTGACTCCGGAGTCCGCCAACTTCTTGGTCATCTCGGCAAGTGCGTGTGGTTCATCCTTGATGACCGTTTCCACGACGCGCTGTTCCTCGAACTGGACGCCCGCATCGGTGAGGACGCGACGGGTGACGGCAACATCGTTTGCCATCAGTCTGGCCATGCTGTCTTCGCCATGAGAGAAGAGGGCGAGGGCTTCGATGTGGACTCCGGCCGTGGAGAGGCGGTCTGCGAGTGCCGCAAACTGACCCGGCCTGTTGGACATGTGGACCGTGAACTCAGTCATACCAATAGCCTACGCCTTTGCCCCGACAAGCGGCAACGAAAATGCTTGCGATGGGTCACGAAACTCATCGAACGTATGTTCGATACAATGGTTGATCCATGGTTCGATACGCAGAGCTGCATTGCCACACCAATATGAGCTTTCTCGACGGGGCTTCCCACCCCGCCGAACTGGTGGCCGCTGCCGCTGAGCTGGGTTACACCGCACTTGGCGTGACCGACCACGATGGCTTCCGCGGCGCCGCCAAGGTGCACCAAGCCGCCCGTGACCTGGGCATGCCCGTGGTCTACGGAACCGAAGTAGGCATGTCGCGTCTGTCAGTCCCCCCGCTTGCGGGGGGAAGGTACCGCAGCGACGAAGTCGCTGGGGTAGGGGGGAGTCTTGCGGTCGGGAAGAGCCACCCTACCCCCGGCTCCGCCGTCGGTACTTTCCCCCCAGAGGGGGGGCCGCACCGCCGCGGTCGGGTGAAGCGGATGCATGGATCGAAGCCGACCAAAAAGCTGGAGACCGATCATGTCATTCTGCTGGCGCCAGATCCGGAGGGGTATGCGGCCATCGCCCGGATGGTCACCAAGGGGCAGTTCCGGGGGAAGAAAGATCAGCCGGTATACGACTACCGGGATCTCGACGAAGCGTCACGGCATGGCAACCTGGTTGCGCTGTCCGGCTGCCGCAACGGAGCGGTCAATCGGGCCGCGCTGGCCGGTGATCTGAACCGGGCATTGGGTGAAGCGGAGCGGCTCAAGGATTTGTTCCCGGGGCGCTTCTATCTCGAGGTGTGGCATCACGGGATGCCGGAGGATGATCTGCGCAACGACGTGATCGCAGAAGTCGCCCGGATCACCAGGGTGCCCCTCGTCGCAACGAACAACGTTCACTACGCCACCCGCAAGGATGCCGACCTCGCCGAGGTGCTGGCCGCCATCGGGGGAAGACGGGACCTCGATACCGCCGATGGATTCCGCCCGGCAACCGACGAACGCGATCTGCGGGCGCCCGATGAGATGCAACGTAGGCTCGGCCGGTACCGGGGAGCTGTTGGGCGAGCGGCGGAACTGGGGGAGAGCCTTGCGTTTGATCTCGACTTGGTCGCACCGGCGCTTCCCGACTTCCCGATGCCGGGGGCGTTCACCACAGAGATCGAATACCTGTCACATCTCGCGTTCGAGGGTGCCCGCGATGTCTACCCGGGCGAGGATGGGCGCATCGATCCCCGAGCCAAGGCCCGGCTCGAACACGAACTCGATGTCATCGGCGATCTGGGTTTCGCCGGGTTCTTCCTCGTCGCCTGGGACATCGTGCAGTTCGCCCGATCACAGGACATCTACTGCCAGATCCGTGGCTCGGGTGCCGACTCGGCGATCTGTCGCTGTATCGGGTTGACCCGAGTCGATCCGATCCGGCTCAATCTCCCGTTTGAGCGATTCCTCTCCGCAGAGCGTGGCCGTCCCCCAGATATCGATATCGACTTCGAGGCAGAACGGCGTGAAGAGGTCATCCAGTACTGCTACCAGCGCTACGGCCGGGAGCGGGCAGCCATGGTGGCCAACGTCATCACCTACCGGGCTCGTTCGGTGCTGCAGGATGTCGGCAAGGCGTTTGGGCTCACCCAGGCTCAGGTCAATGGTCTCACCAAGTACCTCGACACCCGGAGCCCGCAGGCGATACGCAACGAGGTCGAACTGCCTGCAGGGCTGACCGCCGAGTTGATCTACGACGTGTGCCGGCGTCTCGATGGTTTCCCTCGCCATCTTGGTATCCATTCGGGTGGGATGGTCGTGTCGCAGCATCCGCTGTGGAAGGTCGTGCCGCTCGAGTGGGGGCGCATGGAGGACCGCTCGGTGCTCCAGTGGGACAAGGATGACTGTGCCGCCATGGGTGTGGTCAAGTTCGACCTGCTGGCCCTTGGCGCCCTCAACGGTATGCATCTGTCGGTGGACATGATCAAGGAGGTGCACGGCATCGACGTCGACCTCGCCAAGATCCCGCAGGAGCCGGTCATCTACGACATGCTGACCCGTTCCGACACGGTCGGTGTCTTCCAGGTGGAATCCCGGGCCCAGATGGCCACCCTGCCCAAGATGAAGCCGCGTACGTTCTACGACCTGGCCATCGAGGTGGCACTGATCCGTCCCGGCCCGATCCAAGGTCATTCGGTTCACCCATTCCTGAGAAGACGCAATGGGTTGGAACCGGTCAGGTTCCCGCACCCATCAGCGGAACCGATCCTCCGCAAGACACTCGGTATCCCGGTGTTCCAGGAACAGCTGATGGAACTGGCACGGATCTGTGCAGGCTTTTCGGCAGGGCAGTCGGACCGCCTTCGGCAAGCGATGACTCACAAGCGATCTGATGAGGAGATGCAGAAGCTGCGTGATGAGGTCTACGGAGGCATGGCGGGAAACGGCATCGTTGGGGCTGCGGCCGATGAGATCTGGGAGAAGCTCCAGGGCTTTGCCTCCTTCGGTTTCCCCGAGAGTCACTCTGTCTCGTTCGCCTACATCGTGTATGCGACCTCGTGGTTGAAGTATCACTGGCCCACGGAGTTCTTTGCCGGGTTGCTCAACGCCCAGCCGATGGGCTTCTACACCCCGAATACGCTGGTCCAGGATGCTCAACATCACGGTGTTGTCGTGCTCCCTCCCGACATCAATCAGTCCTGGTACGACTGCACCGTGATCCCGCACCCGGTACCACGCAACGAAACCAGCGACTATCTCGGGGTGCGGTGGCGGAAAGGCCAGGGTCCTAGTGACGACCCCATCCGAATGCCCGTCGCGCTTCGGGTCGGGCTCCGGTATGTGCGCAACCTGGGCGACAGGGAGATCACCCGTATCGAGGCTGCCCGACAGATCGGTGGGCCCTTCGATACCCCCGAGGACCTGGCACAACGGACCGGACTCGATGTGGGGGCATTCGAGGCATTGTCGGCCTCGGGTGCCCTGGTGCCGATCGGGCTGGGCCGGCGTGAGGGGATCTGGGCGGCAGGGGCGCTCGCCGATCTTGGGCCGGGCAAGCTGGCGCTGGGAGATGGGACCGAGCCTCCGCAGCTTGTCGAGATGTCACCGCCTGAGGTGATGCAGGCCGAGCTGTGGTCCACTTCGATCTCCCCGACTCATCCGGTCCGCTTCCTTCGCCTCGAGCTCGACAAGATCGGCTGTATGCGGGCGTCCGACGTGCTGGCGTTGCACACCCACGGCAAACGGGCCCGCGTTGGTGGTTTGATCACACATCGACAGCGGCCGAGCACCGCTCGTGGGGTTCGCTTCCTCAATCTCGAAGACGAGACCGGGCTACTCAACGTTGTGGTGCTTCCGCAGGTCTGGGAAGCCAACTACGAGGTGGCGCGCAAGGCTATCGGCGTGGTCATTGATGGTGTCGTCGAGTTCGAAGATGGTGTTACCAACTTCGTCGCACACCGCTTCGAGCCCTGGCCGATAGAGGGGATCAAGTCGAGAGACTTCAGGTAGCTGCGGATGTAATCCGAATTCCTGGCGTTGAAACCGCTGGCGTCGACTCATTGAGCGGCACCATTGCGGTCGAAACCGCAGGCCAATTGGCTACGCTGCGCCGTACTAGACCGAGGAGAGAGCCACAGTGCGTGTTGTGATCGTTGGTGCCGGTCATGACGGGTCGTATCTAGCTGAGCGGCTTGTTGCCGAGGGTCAGGAAGTCGTCATCATCGAGGCCGACGACGACAAGGCGACTCGGATCCAAGAACGCTTGGACGTGCTCGCAGTGCACGGCAACGGCGCCAGCCCTGCCGTCCTTCGCCGTGCCGGCGTCGACGGAGCCGGTCTCTTTCTCGCAGTCACCGACAGCGACGGCGCCAACGTCCTGGCCTGTCGCAGCGCCAAGGCACTAGGAGTGCGCCGCACAGTCGCTCGGGTGGAAGATGCGGACCTGCGAGAGGTATCGCCCGGACTCGGAGTCGATGTCGTTGTTGATGCCCGGGTCTCGACGGCCGAGCAAGCTGCCCGTCTGGCGGAGCATGCCGGGGTCACTGAGTACGCAGATTTTGCCGGAGGCAGGCTCAGTTTGGTTGCTGGTGTTGTCACCGAGGGGTCACCTGCGGTGGGCCGGACGGTCCTCGATCTGAGGCAGAACGTGTCGGGCTGGCATTTCATCCTGGCCGCGGTGGTGCGAGGGGACATCACCGAGATTGGGCGCGGCGAGACACACATCGAGGCAGGCGATCACGTTGTCGTCATGGTTGAGGCCACTCATGTGAAAGACGCCATCAGGATGTTTGGCATCGATGTCGAGCCCGTGTCCCGGATCGTCATTCTGGGTGGTACTCGCATCGCCGAAATGGCCGCCGAGCTTTTGCTGGCGAAGGGCTACGAAGTGCTGATCATCGAGGAGGAGCGGGAGCGGGCGGCGATAATGGCCCGTCGATGCCCGGCACAGATCCTGCAAGCGGACCCCACCGACCCCGATTTTCTGACATCACTGCGACTCGGCCCCGGTGATGTCGTCGTTGGTCTGTCCGGCCACGACGAACTGAACCTGATGGGGTGTCTCATGGCCAGTGCAGTCGGAGCACCCAAGACAATCGCCCGCTTCGGCCACCGCTCGGTGGCCGGTCTACTCCGCAATGTTGGCATCGACGCAACGCTGTCTTCCCGGGTGGCAGTCGCCAACATGATTCTCCAGTTCGTGCGTCGTGATCGGATCCTCTCGGTCGCCACCGTCAAGGACACCGACGCCGAGGCGCTCGAGATCGAACTCGCAGTCGGATCGCCTTCCGTGGGTGTGCAGTTGATCAATCTCGGGTTGCCAAGAGACGCCGTATTGGGTGGGATTGCCCGCGGTGACGAGGTGATCGTTCCCAAAGGTGAAACGACGCTCGCCGTTGGCGACCATGTTGTCATCTTCGCCAAGAGTGAAGCGATCGACGCCGTCGAGAAGCTTCTCCTGCCGTGATCGCCACCGCAACACGACGGCGCATGGTTGTCATCGTGACCGCCGTTGTGGCCGCCGGCGGCGCCGCGATGGTGCCGGCGATCATCGCAGGTGTCATTTATGGGGAGTGGCACGACACGCTTTCCCTTCTTGCAGCCGCGGCGATTGGTCTCGCTGTCGGTCTTGCCGGTCGGCATTACGCCGGTGTGGAAGGCGAGTTCACATCGAGCGAGGGCTTTGCCGCCGTTGCCCTCTCGTGGTTCATCCTCATCGTGTACGGGACACTGCCGTATCTCTTCTCGGGCGCCTTCAGCGGATACGTCGATCCACTCTTCGAGACATCTGCAGGATTCACGACCACCGGGGCAACTGTGCTGCCCGATCCCGGAGCGCTGTCTCATGCCATGTTGTTATGGCGGGCGACGACCCAGTGGGTGGGTGGGATGGGAATCATTGTCCTGTCGATAGCGGTGCTGCCGATGCTGGGCGCGGGTGGCGTCGAGCTGGCGCGGGCGGAGGCGCCCGGTCCTGAGCCAGATCGGATGACGCCTCGTTTCCGCAACACTGCGGAACGGCTCTGGTGGCTGTACGTCGGGCTCACCGTGCTTCTTGCCGTCTTCCTCGTGTTTGGTGACATGAACCTCTTCCAGGCGATTGCCCACGCCATGACGACGATGCCCACCGGAGGCTTCGGGACCGAGGCCGACTCCTTAGCCGGGTTCAGCCCCTATACCCAATGGGTTGTTGTTGCATTCATGCTGGCGGCCGGCACGTCTTTTGCGCTGCACTTTCGGGCGTGGCGCCGACCCCGTGCCTATGTGGAGAGCAAGGAATTCATTGCCTACGTGTCGATCATCGCGTTTGCCGTGGTCATCATCGCTCTGGGTACGTGGTCCCTCGGCGGGGGCATCGAGTCCAGGGTGCGCGATGCTGTCTTCACCGGAGTCACGATGGTCACGGGGACCGGCTTTGCCACGGCGGACTGGGCGGCGTGGGTTCCGGGTCTGCTTCTGGCCGTACTCGTTTTCATGTTCCTCGGTGGCATGGCCGGCTCGACGTCGGGAGGCTTGAAGACCTACCGACTCGGGATCCTGTACAAGACGATCGGGGCCAGCTTGCAGCGCATCGTGTATCCCAAGGTCGTATCGGTGCAGCGGTTCGGGGGAAAGCCCGTTGAGCCACGATTGGTCCACGGTGTCGTCGCGTTCTTCTTGCTTTATGTCGGCTTCTTCGTCCTGGGGTCGATCCTGCTGGGTTTCTTTGAGCCCGACCTGGGTCTGGTGACCATCGGTTCGGCATCAGCATCGGCGATGGGGAATATCGGGCCGGCTCTTGGTGCTCTCGGTCCGACCGGGACGTATGCGAATCTCGGCACCGACAGCAAGCTGATGCTCTCGCTGATGATGGTCATCGGCAGGCTCGAGATCTATCCGGTAGTGATCTTGCTGACCCACCGCTGGTGGCGTCGGTAGGGCGATCTTGGAGGCGGCCGCAGCCGCCCCCAAAATCACAACTGAGTTAGCTTTGGGGTGGAGGCTGGATCACCAGAAAGGCTCCGCCCTGCGGGTCGGTGAAAACGGCCATCCTGCCCGCCGGCGTATCCATCAGCGGTGTGGCGAGACTGCCGCCGAGCTCCTGCGCTTTGGCCGCATCTGCGTCGACATCTGCAGATGCGAAGTAGACGGACCAATGCGGGGGCATATCCGGGGCGACGTCGTCATTGATGGTCAACATGCCACCGTTGTAGGCATCCCCGCTCAGTACGCCGCCCTGTTCCTTGCCCGGCAGCAGGATCAACCAATACGGAGGTCCCTCGCCTTCGAAGATCTCGAACTCCCAACCGAGCGCTTTCCCATAGAACTCGCGAGCGGCATCGACGTTGCGGGTGTTCAGCTCGTTCCAGGTCAAGGTCCCGGGCGCGTTGAAAGCTTCGCCACCCACATGATCGCCCGCCTGCCAGAACGACAGAACCGTCCCCTCGGGGTCGACACAGATCGCCATTCGCCCCGAAGTGAAGACATCCATCGGAGGCATCATCACGGTACCGCCGGCTTCCGTCCACTTGGCGACGGTCGCATCGACATCGTCGACCGAAACGTAGGAATTCCAGATCGGGGGAAGGCCCTGTGCGGTCATCTCCGGCGGCTGTGCCCCAAGACCCGCGACCGACTTCCCGTCCTTGGTGAACATCGTGTAGATGTAATTGCCGTCTGGATCGTGCTGGTCCTCTGCCTCCCACCCGAACAGTGACGTATAGAACAAACTGGCCGCGGCTGGGTCCGGCGCCGAAACGTCTACCCAGCTGAACAGCCCGTGCTGATAACCCATCGTTCCTCCTCCATCTGCGCCGAGCGGCGCTCGAAGACCGACCCTACAGATCGAATGTGACAAGAAACGGGCTGCGTCGGAAGAATGTCAGCTCATCGCGGAGATCAGTCGACCTTCTGCGTGCCCTTGACCCAGTCGGTGTACATGGCGGTGTATACGCCGCCGGCGGCGACGAGGTCGTGGTGGGTGCCTCGCTCAACCAGTTCTCCCTGATCGAATACGAGAATCTCGTCGGCCGCCTCAGCTGTGGAGAGGCGGTGGGCAACGGTGACACTGGTACGACCCGAGATGAGCCGTTCCATGGCGCGCCGGGTCTGCACCTCGAGAGCGGGATCGACCGCAGATGTCGCCTCGTCGAGGACGAGGAGATCGGGTCCCGTGATCCAGGCTCGGGCGAGGGCGACGAGCTGGCGCTCACCGGCTGATAGCTGTCCGCCACGTTCGCCGACCGGTGTGGCCAGGCCGGCGGGTAGCTGGGCGATCCAGGGGTCGAGTTCCAGGTCGGTTATGGCCGCGCAGACCTCTGCGTCGGTGGCGTCGGGTTTCCCGTACCGAATGTTGTCGGCGACCGTCGCATCGAACAGGAAACCCTCTTGAGGAACGTACGAAAGCCGGCGGCGCAGATCCTCGGTATCGATGTCCGACAACGCCTGTCCTCCGACAAGCACCCGACCCGAGATCGGATCGTGAATACGGGTGAGCAGTTTCGAGAAGGTCGATTTGCCGGAGCCGGTTTCGCCGACGACAGCAACACGGGTGCCCGCATCGATGGTCAAGCTCAGGTCCTCGAACAGCGGGGCGTCCTCCTTGTAGTAGAAGGAGACATCTTCGAACTCGATATTGAGGTTCCCTGCCGGGAGGAAGATCGGATCCTCCGGGTCATCGATCTCTATCGGGCGGTCAATGATGCTCAGAATGCGCCTCACGCCGGCGCCCGCGGACTGGGCATGGTTCAGCGTCTCGACGAGGGTCTGGATCGGCTGGACGAGCAGATTGACGAGGAACAGGAACGCCAGCAATGTCCCGGCACTCATCCCGGCTGTCGCCCCCGTCACCACGCCGATACCGATCACGGCCGCGGTGATCAATCCGGCAAACATCTCTGCACTGGAGAACAGGCTGGCACCGAGAAGCGCGGTTCTGAACTCGCTGCGGAACTGGGCATCGAGAGCTTCGGCGACTTTGACCCGGGTCTCCTCCTCAGCACCGTAGGCACGAATCACAGGAAGACCGGTAATGGCCTCTCCCATGGCGCCGAGGCTCTGCCCGACCCGGCGCCGCACCTTGTCGTGCGCTCTGGCCAGGATGCGCTGGATCCAGATGAGCATGATGGTGTAGACGATCACCGAGCCGATGACGACCAGAGCTAGGTCGAAGCGGTAGAACATCATGGCGATGATGGCTAGGAAGACCTGGGCGATGCCGATGAGTAGCCCGACTCCACCCCAATCCATGAAGTCCTGGATCGATGCGATATCGGAAGTCACCCGCGCCACGAGCGCACCGCGCCGCTCGGCCTCGGTGTGCAGGATCGATAGCTTGTGCAGGTGCTCAAACGTTCGGACCCGAAGTTGGGACAGTCCGGTGGCTGATGCAAACGCCAGCCGGACGAGAGCCTGTCTTCTAACGAGGAATGCGAAGAACATGGCGGCCAGAGCCACGAGACCCTTCATCACGACACTGCCGACATCGACCTTGTCCCCACCGAGTAGGTCCTGGTCGATGACTGTTTGGATGACAACGGGAACGACCAACTGAATGAGGGTGCCGAGCGCGGCGAAGAAGATCGTTAGGCCGATTCCCTTGCGCAGAGTCGGCGTCTCCTGGAAGGCGCGCCGTAGCGCATAGATGGTCCCGCTGCCCTTGGAGTCGGCGCTCATGCCTGCCCCCGTTCTTCGGCGGACCGTTCTTCGGCGGACCGTTCTTCGGCGTCGTCGGCGTAGGCCTCGACGATCCGGGCATAGCCGGGGACGTCCTGGGTCAGGTCGCGATGGGTGCCGTGAGCGACGATCTGGCCGTCCTCGATGAAGATGACCTCATCGGCCAGCGCAATGCTCGAGGTCCGGTAGGCGACGATCACGATGGTGGAGGGCATCTCGGAGTCGCGGAGCCGTTCGAGGATCCGCGCCTCGACGGAAGGATCGACCGCGGAGGTGGCATCGTCGAGGATCAGCAACCGCGGTTTGCGCACCAGGGCCCGGGCGAGCGCTATCCGCTGCCGTTGTCCTCCCGAGAGGCTCGTGCCGCGCTCACCGAGAATGGTTCCGTACCCGTCGGGTAGCTCGAGGATGAACTCGTGCGCTCCGGCCAACTGAGCTGCGGCAACGACATCGTGGTCGTCGGCGACCACCCCGAATGCGATGTTGCCAGAGACTGTGTCGTCGAATAGGAACGATTCCTGAGAGACATAGGCAACCTCGCCGGGCAGCGCCGACCGGGCGAAGCTACGCAGATCCCGGCCATCGATAGTGATTGATCCGGAACTGGGGTCCCACAACCGGGCCATGAGCGCGGTCAGCGTTGATTTGCCGCTCGCGGTTGGCCCGACGACCGCGACGACGCGGCCCGACTGAATCGCAAGATCCAGGCCTTGGATGATCACCTCGCCATCCTCGTATGAGAACGAGACGGTATCCCCCGACACGTGGGCGCCGGAGTCATCCGTCTCGGGCAGCCGGTCGCCATAGGAGACGAGGTCCTGCACGTCGTAGACATCCTGAACTCGCTCCCACCCAGCCCGAGACGATGCGATCGACCAGAGCACGAAACCGATGATTCGAATGGGGATGAACAGCAGCGATAAGAGATAGGCAATGGTGATGATGTCGCCAGCGGTGACCGCTCCGCTGTTGATGCGGATCGCCCCGGCGACGATCATGATCACGGTCACTGCCGACAGGAGGCCTTCGACGCCGACCCGGTAGGTCGCCATCATCTGCAATACGTGGATCAGTCTGTTGCGCAGTTTCTCGGACGCCTCCTCAAAGCGGTGAGTTTCGAGGTCGATACGGCCGAGTGCCTTGATGGTCAATGCACCGTCAAAGCTCTCATGGGCTATCGATGACACCTCACCGCGCAGCGTTTGGACTTCGCGAAATGCGCTGAACATGCGCCAGGCGCCGTTCATGTTGACGGCGACGATGGCGGCCAGACAGACAAAGGCAAGCAGCGCCAGCCAGACATCGATGACCAGCACGAGGACGACGGTGCCGACCAGCAGTAGCGATGAACCGATGCCGTACGGGAGGGGGGCCAGGATGAAGGTTCCCTGGCGGACGTCGGTGTCGCTGACTGCGAGCAGAGTTCCCGTGGACTGTCGTTTGTACCAGGACAGTTCGAGTTTGAGCAGGTGCTCGATGAGATCGTGGCGGGCGTCGGCTTGCACGCGGAACTGAAGGAAGCTGGCTGCGGTTCGGCGCAGGATCACCGCTGTTGCCTTCCAGAAGGCAACGCCGATGACTGCCCACATTGCGGGCCAGAGGAGGTCGGCGTGGTCTTCGCCCTGGTCGAGAACCGGGACAATCAGCTCGTCGGTGACCCGGCCGATGACGATCGCTGAGGCGACGATGGCGGAGACGAAGAGAGCGGCACCAAGGACGGCGAGCGAGAACGAACCGGTCCGGGCGCGGGCGAAGCGGACTGCGATCGCAGCGCCCTCGCGCAGCATCGACTTCAAGGATGTCTCTTGGGAAGCCACCAGCGAACCTCACCTTCCGGACAGAAGATGGTACTGGCATTTTGTGATGGCGAGTTCTACGCCGAATAGTTGCTCGAAGCGCGGAAAGTCTCGTCGACATGGACATTCACCAGGGCCGGTAGCCCGCTGGCTGCAGCCCGTTCGAGGGCAGGGATGAGGTCGTCCGGTTTGGTGACGAGCTCGCCGTAGCCGCCGAGAGCCTCGACCATCTGGTGATAAGGGCGCCGGCCCAGATCCGTTGCGACCAGGCGCTCTGGATAGAACATCTTGTGAAAGGTCTTGATGTTGTTCCACACTCCGTCGTTGCCGACGACGCCGATGATGGGCAAACCGAGCCGCACGTAAGTGTCGAACTCCATGCCGTTGAAGCCAAACCCGCCGTCGCCGAAGACGATGCCGACCCTCCGGTCGGGGAAGACAGTCTTAGCGGCAAGGGCAAAGCCGGGACCGGTACCCAGAGTCCCTGCGGGCCCGGGTTCGAGCACATGGCCCGGGGTGGAGACCTGCAGCCACTTGGCCGTCGTGGCCACGATGTCTCCACCATCGACGGCAACGATCGAGTCGGTTCCGAAGAACTCACCAACCGCACGGCCGAAGAATTGAGGGCCGACCAGCTCGGATGGTGCGTTTGCCTCTGCCCGGGCGGCCTCGAGCTTCGAAGCTTCGGCTTGCTGGAGAGATACAGTCCACTCGAGCTGGTCGGTGCGAGTCGTATCGGGGTGAGCCAGCAGTTGCTCGACAAGCCGGCCCGGGCTGGCAACGAGACCGCGATGAGCCGGCCGATTCCAACCGATCTTGGTCGGCTCTGCATCGACCTGGATGACTGTTGCCCCGGTAGCGATCTTCTGTCCGAAGCCGGTTCGGAAGTCCCAGTCGACGCCGAGGGCGAGGACGACGTCTGCACCGGCAAACGCCTGGGAGCGGGTCCGGATGCCCAGTAGCGGATGGCCATGAGGGAACGCGCCGCGGGCGCCGCTGTTGACGTACGTGACCACTCCGAGTTCTTCGGCGAGGCGCACCAGCGCCGCGGCGGCTTCGCCGCGGATGCCGCTTCCCGCAAACAACACCGGTCGCTCCGCTCCGGCGAGCAGGGAGGCAATGTCGTCGACGACGTCCGCGGCCGCGCCGGCCGGTTCGAGTGTCCGGTAGTCGGTGGGCAATGCGGTCGTTTCCGCAACCATTCCGGCCTGGACGTCCAAGGGGATGTCGAGGAACACAGGGCCGCCTCGACCGGAGAAGGCGTGACGTGCGGCGATGGCGATGTAGTCGGCCAGCCGCACCGTTTCCCATGCAGTGTCGGCGAAGCGCGTGGTGGAAGAGAACAGCCGGGGGTGGTCCATCTCCTGGAGCCCACCTGTGTGCTCCTGGCGAATCGGGTGGCGGCCGCCCAGAACGAGCATCGGGGTCCCCGAGTAGTGGGCGTTCATGACCGCCGTCATGGTGTTGGTGACTCCCGGGCCCGCGGTGACGGCGACGACACCGAGGTTTCCGGTGAGCCGGGTGTATGCCTCTGCCGCATGCGCCGCCGTCTGTTCGTGGCGAACATCGACGATCTTGATTCCTTCGAGAACGCAGCCGTCGAGGATGGGCACGATGTGCCCCCCGGTCAGCGTGAATACCGTGTCGACGCCTTCGGCTCTCAGGGCGCGGGCCAGCAGCTGCCCGCCGTGGATCTTCTCCATCACAGCTCCCAGTTCGTGAACATGCGTGGTTGCAACAGATACAGCAGGCTGCCCATCGCTTGCGGTGCTAGGTCCCACGTCTCCATATGCATCTCGATGCCGGCAACCGTCGCCGTCTTCATCGTGACGGATGCACCGGTGACGGCATGTACGAGGTATCCCCAGGTCGGCTGGTGGCCGACGAGCATCAGTCTCTCCACCTCGTCCGGGGCACCCATGGCGACTTGCAGCGCGGCGTTTGCGGAGGTTCCGTAGAGATCATCGATCTCCTGAATATCGGTGTCCCAGCCGCCCGCATCGGCAGCGAGCATGATGGTCTCCCGAGCGCGGGTGGCGGATGAGGTATAGACGAGGTCGGGGACCTCGCCGATCTTGGTGAGGACGCGTCCCATCGTGAGCGCTGCCTCCGTTCCTCTCCGATTGAGGGGCCGGGCGTGGTCGGAGCTTGCCCCCGCGTTCCAGTCGGACTTGGCATGCCGCAAAATCATCAGTCGCTTCATGGTTGTGCACGATACCGCGGCGATCATGGTGGGGTCAGGCGATAATGCACGCATGAACATCAAGCGGCTCGATATGGCCGACGCGGCTGTCGCCGCCGAGGTACTTGCGGTGCAGCGGGCCGCTTATCGTGTTGAAGCCGATTTGATTGGCTCTGCCCACATCCCGCCGTTGCACGAGACCCTGGATGAACTGATGGGTGCGAAGCTGGAATGGCTCGGCATCAGAGATAGCGGCGCGGTGGTGGCCGTCATCGGCTACACACGGGATGATGGAGTCGTCGACATTGACCGATTGATGGTCGCGCCGTCTGCAATGCGGCAGGGTCACGGGGCGGCTTTGGTGGAGGCGCTTGGCGACGATGGGACGATTACCGTCTCCACCGGAACGCGGAACGGGCCTGCTCGGGAGCTCTATTCCAAGCTGGGCTTCGAGATCGCCGGCGAGAGCGAGCCGGTACCGGGGTTGCCGGTGACGCACTATCTGAGGAGATCTGATGAGTCGTGAGGAGGCCGTTGGGGCCCGACACCTGAGGCCGAACGAGAGGACCGTCGTCGTGCTCGACGGCGTGGTGCGCGGTTACACGCGTTGGTCCGGTCTTGGTGGAATCCTCGGAATCGTCGCCGCCCTCACCGTTCCCCGGGTTCTTCAGCTGGGTTTCGTTGTGGGGATGATTTCGATCGTCGTCGTGATCACTATCGTTTTCTTGCTGGTCTACTACGTCGTTGGCCGCCGACTTGCCGCCAAGAGCACACCTCCGAGTGAAACGCCGTATGTGACGGTGCTGCTGACCGATCGTAGAGTTCTTCTCCTCGATCGCGGCCTGGGGGCAGAGGATCCAAAGCTGATAGAAGAGGCGTCGAGCAACAGCATCAGCACGGTTCGCTACGGATCTGCCGGGCCGCTCGTGCCGCAACGACTGGGTTTTGTGATCAAGGGGAGCGAACGGCGCGAGTTCGAGTTCCCGCGGTCGCAGCCGGTGAAGGAATTCGTCGACTACTTCGCTTGATCAGCCGCCTGCTCCCCAGGCGAGGAGCAACTGGCCGCCGTAGTACAGCGGAAGACCCACGATGCGGTTGATGAACCCCGGTGCCGCAAACCGATCGCGAGCCACGCCGATGTCTGACAAGTAGAAGGCGATGGCACCGGTTGGGATTCGCCAGTCGGCCGCGAAGGCATTGGTGGAGATGGACAGGGCCACCATCGCTGAGATCACCAGGATGTACGCAATCACCGGTCCCTTGAGCTCCCTGGGAACCGTCGGCAACAGCCAACGGGCGATGATCAGCCCGAGGACAACGACTCCGGCGACGGGGATGTAGAGGGCATCGCCGAGGCCTCGATTGGCGAATGCCGCGACATACGCCACATGGCCGAGGAGAAAAGCAACGAGACCGGCGACGAAGGGCCGCCGACCGTCGAGAGCCAGGAAGAGGTCGCCAAACCAGGAGAGGCAGAGGCCGGCGAGCATGATCGTCCCGAAGGTCGTGTCGAGGGCGCCGACTGAGATCGCCACAGCGATGAACGCCGTGGATGCCACCATTTTGGGATAGCGGCGTTGCCGGGGGCGCAGCGTCTCGTAATAAAGCAACACGCCGAGGGCGAGAACGCAGGCAACCGTGAGAATCCAGGGCATAGGCTCACCATAGTTCGATAGAGTTGCGCAAAATCAGGAGGAAGAACTGTGGCACTCACCCCGGAACTGGAAGCGGCATTCAACGATCAGGTGACTCTCGAGCTGGAATCGGCTCATCAATACCTTGCTCTCTCGGCCTGGCTGGAAAGCGAAGGCCTGCCCGGCATGGCGCATTGGATGCGCCTCCAGGCCGCCGAGGAAAACGATCATGCGATGAAGTTCTATCGATTTCTCATCGATCGCGGGGTTGGCGTCGAACTCGGGCCGCTTCCCAAGCCGAAGTCTGAGTTCGGCAGCGTCGTCGATGTGTTCCGCGCTTCCCTGGCCGCCGAGCAACGGGTTACCGCAGCGATTCACAACCTGTACTCGATGGCAACCGATGCTCGAGACTTCGCGGCGTATCCGCTGCTCGACTGGTTTGTCGACGAGCAGGTGGAGGAGGAATCGACGGTGCAGCAGATCATCGACGATCTCGAGCGGACCGATGGCAACGGCCACGCCCTGCTGATGCTGGATCGCGAGCTCGGTGCAAGGGTCGGCGGCGAAGAGGAGTAGCGGCGATTGGAGGCCGGCCCCGATCGACGTATTGGCTATCCAGACCCAACGCTGAGTGACGACCGTGTCGTCTTGCGCCCGTGGAGCATGGACGATCTCGCTTGTATCGAGCAGGCGTCGTCCGATACTCGAATCCCGGAAGGGACGACGGTACCTGCGGTCTACACACCGGAGGAGGGGCGAGCCTTCGTCGAGCGCCAATGGTCCCGGCAGACCACCGGGTATGGCCTCTCGATGGCGATAGCCGACGTGGCGACGAATGAGGCGGTAGGGCTGATCGTTCTGATGAACCGCCCGGCCCCGGGAACTGCTGCTCTCGGCTACTGGATTGTCCCTGCCGCTCGTTCCCAGGGACGAGGTACTCGGGCGATTCGTTTGCTTTCGCGCTGGACACTCGCTGAGGCGGGGATGGCTCGGCTCGAGGCCCGGGTGATGCCGGACAACGAGCCATCTCTTCGGGCACTACGGCGGTGTGGCTTCGTCACCGAAGGTGTGCTGCGGTCCCACCTCTACCTACACGGTCGGCACTACGACATGGTGGGTCTCTCGTTGATCCCTTCCGATCTGGAGTAGGCGAGGTGTTCGGCCCATCGCCGATTCCGCCAGAGGTTGTTCGCGAGACCCTGTGCGACTCGTGGGGGCTGCCCATCGAGAGCATCGAGTACGCACCGATCGGCTACGGAAGCTATCACTGGCACGCAGTGGGGGCGGGCACTCGTTGGCTGGTGACCGCCGATGCTGCCGATGACCGACCTGTGGTCGTGGCCTATGAGGTCGCTCACCGTCTGGGAGAGAAGCTCGAGTTTGTTCGCTCGCCACAGCCCCGGCTCGATGGTGGGATCGTCCTCGCTCACGACAGTTGGTTGGTTACGGTCTGGCCCTGGGTGACGGGCTCGACCGGGACATTCTCCGAGCCACGCACTCTGGAGGAACTCGCCGCTGTGGCGGCTTGTCTGCGACGGTTGCATGACTACACGGAGATTTTGCGGGAATCCGAACTCATTGAGGATTGGGAGATTTCCGGTCGACAGGCACTCATGGACGTGGTTGCGCAGCAGGGGAGTAACACGTCGGCCGGACCGTACTCGTTGGAGGTGGCTGACCGGATCGATGCCAATCGGTCCCGAATTCACGCGCTGTTTGCTCGATACGACGGTCTGGTGGCAAGGGTTCGAGATACGGCTGAGCTGGTGATAACCCATGGCGAGCCTCATGTCGGCAACGTCGTGCACACGGATTCCGGTGCGGTCCTGATCGATTGGGACACGGTGCGGTGGGCGCCGCGGGAGCGGGATCTGTGGTGGCTGCCGGCGGATGGCTGGCGGAAGCCGTACGGCAGCGATGTGTCGATATCTGAGTCGGCGATGGAGCTGTACCGGCTGCGGTGGAGATTATGCGACATCACCGACTTTGCCCCGGCGCTCGTAACGGCTGCCACGTCGACACCGGACCTCGACGCCGCGATGTACGAGGTGCGGCGCCTCCTCCCGCTCTAGGCACGCGCCACCCGTCGGTCCTAGGCCGCTCCGATACGTGATGTTCTCGCGCACTGGACGACAGCCGACGGGACACAGATGAGTCGAGAGGTGAAGACGGTGTCGGTCGCGGATGGCCGTGGGCTACCCTCCGCAGTCGCCGATGAACTTCTTGAGCCGCAAACAATGACGCCGAGTCGAGCCACTGATCTGGACATCCTCGTTAGGGCGAGTGATGTGTTCGAGCGGCTATGCGCCTCCCTCGATGACCGGTGGGATCTGCCTACTCCATGTTCCGAGTGGAACCTGGGCCAGTTGGTGGATCACGTGACCGGCGGCAACTGGTTCACTATCGAGATTCTCAATGGAGAGCCGGCCCGCCGCCGCGATGACAGCCGCGCTCGCCCGTTTCGATGACAAACACGATCGACGCGTCGCGGCAGCCTCATCGATCCGTGACCAGCTGGATGCCTTTGCCCAGCGCGGTGCGCTGGACCGGCGCTGCCAGCACGTCAACGTTGAGCTCAGCGGTGCCGAAGTTCTCCGCCTACGGCTCCACGACATCATCGTCCACAGCTGGGACGTCGCGCAGACGGTCAGGCCGCCGGCCAGTATCCCCGACGCCCTCACCAGTTGGGCGTTAGCCGAATTGGCCATGCCCGATTCGCTCGCTGCACGTCATTTCGGGCTGGACTCCGCAGGCCCGCATCGTCAACCCGATGCACCGCAGGCGACCCTCCTCGCGGCCTTCGGTCGGTCCGTGTGAAGAGTCGGGTGGCTACGTAACACAGACCGGCCCCACCGACACCATGCTGCCCGGCGAAGTGCTCCTTCGTGCTCAGGGATGGCTGATCGGAGCGAAGCCTCAGGTGCCGGTTGAGGGTTTGGGCGGGTTGGTAGTCCTATCGTGGTTTGCTCAATGTCAGCCTCTGAGAACCACGCGGCGGCTCGCCGCCGGCGCCACAGAATCGTGGCAGATGCCTTGGAGCGGCTTTCGGACGGCGAGGTCACGAAGATGCTCGCTAGGTCGGAGCCGCTCGGGTCTGGCATCGGCGGGGTCCGCGCACGACTGGAGATCGCCGGCGTACAGGTGTTCGTGAAGCAGGTGCCGCTGACCGAACGTGAACTGGCTCCGCCGGGTTCTAGATCGACCGCCAACCTCTTCGATCTTCCCATGGCGTGTCACTACGGGATTGCGTCACCCGGATTCGGGGCGTGGCGTGAAATCGCCGCCAACGAGATGACAACTCGTTTGGTGGCCGACGGCATGGCCGCAGCGTTCCCGATGCTCTATCACTGGCGGGTTCAAGACATGACACTTGAATCAGCAGATTTAGAAGCGGTAGTGGATGAGGTCACCGGCTACTGGCGTGGGACTCCCGCGGTAGAACACCGCCTTGAGGCCATCGCCCGCGCTCCAGCAACTGTGGTCCTGTTCTTCGAGTACATTCCAACAACGTTGCCCGAATGGCTCGATGAGCAGACGGCTCTGGGCGCCGCTGCGACAGACGCTGCCATCGCGATGGCGGAGAATGGCCTACTTGCGGGAGTCGACGAGCTGAAGTCGGCAGGGGTGCTGCACTTCGATGCCCATCTCAACAACATGCTCACCGATGGAAGCCGCGTTTACTTCACCGATTTTGGTATTGCCACCTCACCCAGTTTCCATCTGTCGGATCTTGAGAAGCGATTTATAGCCGCCAACGCCACCCACGACCGATGTCACACATTGACTCGACTGGTGGACTGGATCATTACCGCCCTGACCGACGCCCCGGACTGGGAGACAAGGGACGAGCGAATACAACGCATAAGCAACGGCGACCATGGCGAACTTGCGCATGTCAGCGCTACTGCTGCAGCGGTCGTTGAACGACACGCACCCATCGCTGCAATCATCAACGACTTCTACCGGCGCCTCCGATTCGACGACCGGCATGCCCGATACCCGACGGACGCTTTACACCAGGCCCTGAGTCGCCATTGATAGCTAACAGATCGAGCATCGAATTCCCTGCACCGGTCGGCCGGATCGGTCGGGTATTTCAGCCATCGAGGCGAAAGAGGTATGCCGCCGCGGTCTTCTCGTAGGCAACGCCGCGTCCCCGGCTGTGCAGCACCTCGTTCGACAGCTCGATCGGTGTCTTCGGCGTGAGATATCCCTCCAATGATTCAGTTCGTAGGCGGTAGCCAGCCGTTCCCCGGATGAGTACTCCAACGAGCTCATATCTCGGGTCGATCGCCGCCATGGCGACGTCCCCATGACTCGTATTGGCGAGCAGATGCCCGCCGGGCCGAAGGTATTCGGTGCAATGCTCCGAGACGAACCCGGCATAGAGCGAGACGAGAATACTGAACGAACCCGGGGCGAGCTCGAGCCTCTTTCGATAATCAGCGTGGAGGAAGTCGAAACTGAAGTCGGGAGTGCCCCCCATGCTGGCGACGATCTCGCGGATACCAGAGGTGTCGGAGAAGAACCCGGGGGTGCGGGCATCGGTATCAACGTATGTCACCTTCGGAAAGGCCACGGATGCGCATACATCGACGAACGATCCCGGGTAGAGAACCGGGCCTGCGCCGACTACTTCGGTGGCAGACTCAAAGAGACGCACCCTGTCGAGTCCGTGCTGATTCTGCTTCTTCCAAAGCTTGCGTGTCGTTGGGCGCACCCCTCGATGCTAAGCGCCTCGCGTTATCGTCGCGGTTATGAAGTCGTCGAACAGTCTGTCCATCAGCGCTCTAGGACCAGGCGACGAAGACGCGGTGGCGCAGCTCGTGATGCGTGTGTTCATGGCACATGTCGGGCACGAGTACACGGACGAAGGAGTCGCCGAGTTCGCCAAGTACGCCGACGCCAAGGCGATCAGGGAGCGAGTCGACGGCGGCATATCGACAGTCCTACTTGGCGGGGTCGGGGATGTTCTCACCGGCATGCTGGAGTTTCGTGGCACCGACCACCTAGCCCTGATGTTCGTCGACGACGGCTACCAGCGACGCGGCATCGCCAGCGCCCTCTTCCACGCGATGACCGAGACCCACGGACAACCCCGGAACATCACTGTGAACTCTTCGCGCTCTGCGATCCCTGTTTACCAGCGGCTCGGCTTTGTCATCGCCGGCGAAGAGAACACGGTGAACGGCATCACATTCACGCCGATGCGACGAAGCGTTGACTGATTACAAGCGCTCGACGATGTAATCGATGGCCTTTGTCAGAGTCTCCAGATCTGCCGGCTCGACGTTCGGGAACATCGCCAGGCGAAGCTGGTTCTGCCCGAGAGCGCGGTAACCACCGGTATCGAGGATTCCGTTGGCGCGGAGAACTGCGGAGATTGCTCCGGCGTCAACACTGTCGGCGAAGTTGATGGTGGCGACGTTGGTGCTCCTCAGCGCCGGGTCGCTGACAAACGGATAGGCCACATCGGAAGCCTCTGCCCAGTTGTAGATGATGTCAGCGGAGCGGGCGCAGCGGTCGACGGCCCAGCCCAGGCCACCGAGCTCGAGCATGGCATCAAGTTGGCTGCGGACAAGGAACAGAGTCGCCAGAGCAGGTGTGTTCGTCGTCTGGTCCTTGCGGGAATTGTCGAGCGCAAGCTTCAGGGACAGGAAGCCGGGAATCCACCGCTCGGACGCCGCGATCTTCTCGATGCGCTCGGCGCCGGCCGGGGAGACGAGTGCGACCCAGAGGCCACCGTCTGCACCGAAGACCTTCTGCGGTGAGAAGTAGTAGACGTCGAACTGCTCCGGGTCCACGACCATGCCGCCCGCGGCAGAGGTGGCGTCCACCGCCACGATGCCTGAGGCGTTCGGCCGGACGATAGGAGCCATGACCCCGGTTGTGGTCTCGTTGTGGGTGAGACCGTAGAGGTCGACTTCCGGGTTCGGAATCGGCGGGGCGTACGATCCAGCCTCTGCCTTGACCACCTCGGGCTCATCGAGATGCGGGGCGCCTGCGACGACCTTGGCGAACTTGCCGGAGAAGACACCAAAATCGAGGTGCTGGCTCTTCTTCTCGATCAACCCGAACGTTGCGCTGGCCCAGAAGGACGTAGCACCACCGACGCCGAGGACTACCTCGTAGCCATCAGGCAGGGAGAAGAGGTCCTTCATCCCACTCCGGATTGCTCCCACGACCGATTTCACGGTGGGCTGACGGTGGCTCGTGCCCATGAAACTGGCTCCCGTCACACCGAGTTCGAGCAGGGATTCAGTGCGAACCTTTGAGGGACCGGATCCGAAGCGGCCGTCGGCCGGGATCAGCTCTGCGGGGAGTTCGATGGATGGAATGCTGGACATTTGTCACCGCCGGGTATGGTTCTCGAAATCTTCTAGAGGGAGAGTAGATCAATGAGTCCAGCCAGCCCACTTGGAATCTCGCAACGGGTAGCTGGAGTGGCCGAGTCGGCCACTGTGGCTATCACCACGAAGGCCAAGGCCTTACGAGCGGCTGGGGCGCCCGTAATCGGTTTTGGCGCCGGTGAACCGGACTTCGCGACGCCCGACCACATAGTCGAGGCTGCCGTGGTCGCGGCCCGGGATCCGAAGAACCACAAGTACACGCCTGCTGTTGGTCTTCCCGAGCTCAAGGAAGCCGTCGCTGCCAAGAGCCTGCGTGACTCCGGGCTCCAGGTCGAAGGGAAGCAGGTTGTCATCACCAACGGTGGCAAGCAGGCGGTCTACCTCACCTGTCAGGCACTTCTCGACCCGGGTGACGAAGTTCTGCTGCCGGCGCCGTACTGGGTGACATACCCGGAAGCGATCAAGCTTTCCGACGCCGTACCCGTGGCCGTCGACACCGACGACTCGACCGGATACAAGGTCACCGTCGAGCAGCTCGAAGCTGCCAGGACAGACAAGACGAAGATGATGATCTTCTGCTCACCGTCCAATCCGACCGGTGCTGTTTACACCCGCGACGAAGTTCGTGAGATCGGCCGGTGGCTTGTCGACAACGATATCTGGGTGATGACCGATGAGATCTATGAGCACCTCGTCTACGGCGATGCGGAGTTTGCTTCGTTGCCGGTCGAGGTACCTGAGCTGGCCGACCGGTGTGTCGTTGTGAACGGTGTTGCCAAGACGTATGCGATGACGGGCTGGCGGGTCGGTTGGTTGATCGGCCCTGAGGCCGTGGCGAAGGGTGTTGGCAAGCTCGTCGGGCATATGACAACCAACGTCGCCAACGTGAGCCAGCGCGCCGCACTCGCTGCAGTGGAGGGCTCACTCGATTCCGTATACGCGATGCGAGAAGCGTTCGACCGGCGCCGCGTGACCATGCACCGGATGCTCAACGAGATCGACGGGGTCACCTGTATCGAGCCGGAAGGTGCCTTCTATACCTTCCCGAACATGCAGGGTTTGCTCAACAGAGACCTTGGGGGGAAGACGGCTTCGACAACGCTCGAGTTGGCCGGACTGATCCTCGAAGAGGCGCAGGTTGCGTTTGTGCCCGGTGAGGCCTTCGGGCTTCCCGGCTACGCCCGGTTCTCGTTTGCGCTCGCCGATGCCGACCTCGAGGAAGGGCTCGGCCGTATCCAGAGGTTCGTCTCCTAGCCGCGTGTTCCGCGGAGGTTGCCCAGTTCCGTGACAATCGTCTCCCAGGCCGGGGATGACGGGTCGATCAGGCTCATATGGTCGACGTCGTCCAGTTCGTGATAGACCAAGTCGTCGCCGGCGTCGCGGGCGGCGGCGACGAAGCTACGGCTCATCTCGACCGGCACCGCCTCGTCTTCGGTGCCGTGCACGATGACCTGGCGCACTCCGAGTGGGAGCAGACGAATCGGGGATGCGGCGCGATAGCGCTCGGCGCCATCGGCGGGAGTCCGGCGGAGCAAACCCGCAACGGCTCCGCCTCCGATGCCTGCGGCATAACCGGAGTCGAGGTCCGAGACAGGCGCCAATCCGATGACGGAGGTCACGGCGACGCGTGTCTCTACGTCTGGAATGTGATCTGAGAGGTGCGGGCGCGCTGCCGACCAGAGAGCGAGATGTCCGCCGGCGGAGTGCCCGATGGCAACCACGGTGGCGAGGTCAAGGTTGTGATCGGGCGCCAGCTCGGCAAGATGATCGATGCCGGCTGAGATGTCCTCAAAAGTGAGCGGCCAGCCCCCGCCGGTGCCAACGCGGTGATACTCCACGTTCCATGTGGCCCATCCATGCGAACGGAGGTTGATGGCTGCCCCAGTCATGATGTCGCGGGTCCATCGATCGCGCCAGAAGCCGCCGTGTATCAGTACCGCCACTGGATGCGGGCCGGGACCATCGGGCACGAGCAAATCTCCGACGTGATCTTCGGCGTGCCCGTACTCGCTGGTTATCGGTTGGGCCGCAGCCCGGTTGACCAGGTAGTCGAGCGCATACCGGTACCCATCCAATCCGCGACCACGAATCATGTACGCACAGGCGGGTTCGAGAACCGAGGTCCGGCGCCAGTCCTCGCGTTCTTTGATGTTGGAGATATGAACCTCGACGGTGGGCAGATCGATGGCGGCGATTGCATCGTGCAGGGCGTAGCTGTAGTGGGTGAGAGCGCCCGCGTTGATGATGATCCCGTCGTGAGCGTGTCGGCTGTCGTGAAGACGGTCGATGATCTCGCCTTCGTGGTTTGACTGGAAGCACGCAACGTCGAGTCCCCGTTCCGTTCCCCAGCGCGTGAGCAATGCCTCGAGCTCGTTGAGGGTGGTCGAGCCATAGACCTCGGGCTCGCGGGTGCCGAGCAGATTCAGGTTTGGACCGTTGATGACAAGAACACGCTTCATGGCCCAGAGCGTATTGGATCCGAGAGCCCGGGTCTAATGCCCGCCGACTCGGACGATCGCCGGGTAGGTTCGCCGGATATGGAAGTCATTTTCACCAAATCATTCTGGGAAATGAATCTGTCAGCGCACCCGGACCCGATGAGAGCGTTCGTCGCTCAAGTCGAGGCTGATGGCTTCGATGGCACCGAGATGTTCCTGCCCCTCATCGATGCTGCGCCAAACCGGGTCCTCGAGCTCCACCGAGACCACGGTTTGCGGAATCCGATCATCGATATCGTCACTGAGGGAGAGACGCCGGCGGATCACCGCGGCAGCTTTGACCGGGCGGTCGACCGCGCCCTCCAGTTCGAGCCACCGCTGATCAACAGCCACACCGGCAGGGACATCTTCTCCTTCTCGGAGAATACGGCGCTCTTTCGTCATGCCCAGCAGCGCAGTACCGAGATCGGTGTTGACATCGTCCACGAGACGCATCGCTTCCGGCCCACGTACTCGGCGATAGAAACGAGGAGATACCTGGAGGAGCTTCCTGGTCTGCTCCTCAACGCCGATCTCTCGCACTGGATGGTCGTGCACGAGTCAGATCTGAGCGACCAGGATGAGACCGTGGATCTGGCCCTGAGGCGCAGCAGGCACATTCATGCTCGGGTGGGATTCGAGGAAGGGCCTCAGGTCAATGATCCCCGCTCTCCGCAGTGGGCAGACCATGTCGAGCGGCACATCACGCTGTGGCAGAGGATCGTTGCCCATTGTCGGGCGGCGGGTGTCGCGACGCTCGCTATCACCCCCGAGTTTGGCCCGCCGCCGTATGCCCAAACCAATCCAGACACGGGTGAAGTCGACGTCGATGTGTGGGCCATCAACGTCTATATGAAGAACCTGCTTCGCGACAGGCTGAGGTGACGCCGCTACCTGCGCTGTAGCTTGCCCAGTAGACGCAGGATCTCCAGATATAGCCACACAACCGTCACGGTGAGACCAAATGCGGCGTACCAGTTCATCCACTTGGGGGCACCCTGCGCGACCCCGCGTTCGATCAGGTCAAAATCGATGAGCAGGTTGAAAGCGGCAAGTGCGATCACGGCGAGGCTGAAGAGAATCCCCAACGGGCCCGCATCCCAGACCAGCGGCATCGTGACATCGAGGAACGACAGAGCGAACGAGGCCAGATAGAACACGAAGATGGCGGCAGTGGCACCGAGGACGATTGACCGCATGCGGTCGGTGACGCGGATAGTTCTGGTTACGTAGAGAATCACCATCACCATCACCGTGACAAAGGTCGCCATGATGGCGTTGGTGACGATGCCCTCGCCGTAGGCGCTCTGGTATACGTTGGAGATCACGCCGACGAGAGCCCCCTCGATGACGGCATAGATGGGTCCGATCACAGGAGTCCACTGCGGGCGAAGAGCTCCGGCGATCACGGCAACGAAGCCGAACAGGATTGCCCCGATGGTCCAGGTTGGGAATGACTCGAAGGACACCTGGGTCCATCCCCAGGCGGCTGCGGGGAGGAACAGCGCAAAGAGGATGAATGTGGAGCGGCCGACGCCGGCGATCGTCATCCGCTCATCGGTGTCGACAATCGGACCGTGCTGTTCTTTGAAGCCTCGGGTGAGGACCGGGTTGGCCATCGTGTTCCTTTCCAGATCGGCCCGCATTGTCGCAGATTCGGATCTACTCGGGATCGTCCGGTAGGTAGTTGCCGGCAATGGCACGGGCTTCGGCCACGAGTGGTTGATCGATCCGGTCGCGGGTCAGGTCGTATCGGTCGGCGAATTCCGCCTTGAGCGCCGCCATCACGTCGGCGTTGGAGACTCCCCGCTGAATATCACCGACGGTGCCGGCCGTAGCCGGGCGCCATTCGATCTCGAGAGCGCGGTACACGGGGATCAGCGCCCGGAGAAGAAGATCAGTTCGATTGACGGTGATGACACCGCCGACATGCGAGGCATTCTTGACCAGACGCTGACCCACCCCCATGAGCTTGACCCGGCGGTCATGGTGAACGCTGAATTCGCCGGGGCAATACTCACCGGGTACTTCGCCGATCGCCGATGAGACGCCAAGACGCCAAAACGCATCGACGATCAGCCCGCTTATCTCACTGAAACGATCCTGGATCGAGCTCCGCGGATCGTCATCGGGGACGGCGAGAGAGAAAGCGATTGTGTGTTCGGTGAACACCGCCGCACGACCACCAGCCAGCCGTTCGACGGCGGCGAACCCTGCAGCACGCGATGCTGCGACAGCTGCCGGGTATTGCGGCGTGACGGTGTCGCGCTTGCCGAATGCCACTTCCCGGCCCGGCGTATAGAGGCGCAAGGTTGCCGGCATGGTCCCGGCGGAGACACGATCCAGTATCAGCTTGCTGAGCGCGGTGTCCAGACCGGGCTCATCCGGCCAGGATCCGCCGAGCAACTGCAGTGATGTGGACACGGCCGGCAGCGTAGTTGGAGATACGATGGCTACCGCGTCACCCCGGGTATCCTGCCGGGACACCGCAACACACCAGGTTCCTCGTTGAAACGCACGATCGCCCTCTTGTTCCTCTCTCTGCTCACCGCCGCCTGCGGTGATGCCGGCATGCTCGACGGGCTTGGCGATCGATCGGTCCAGGCGGTCCACGGGGAAACATCGTTGACAACGTCTACGACCGAGGTCGAACGAGAGGACACCCCGCTCGGATCAACCAGGGCGTCGGATCTCGTTTGGTACAACGATGGTTTGCCCGGAGAGTCGCCCTCTCCGGAGACTGCCGTTGTGATCGCGACGGTGTGGGGCCGTGGTGACGGCGTCACGTCGGTGATTCAGGCGAGTCGCAACGAGATCGCGGTTGCTTTGCCGGGTATCCAGTTCCCCGAGTTGGTTCCCGACTCGGTTGGGTGGGTCACCAGTCAGCTTGTATACGACGTAGCTTCGGGGACTCTTGATCCTCAGACCGTCGGTCAGTTCGGCCTGTGGCACCTCGAGCCCTATTCGACGGATGGGGGGAGGACTGCCGTCATGAGAGTTCGGCCGGCGATCAGCTCCGACATCATCGGCTCCATCTCGTCTGAGACGACCAGCAGCGGCATGGATTTGTCGTGGGTCACCGAGTCCTACCACTACGTGCTCTCCTGCCCAGCTGAACTCGCTGAGGATCACTGTTGGACGATGGCAGAGTCGGCGATGCCGTTGAGCTTGCTGCTGCCTTCATCCGAGTAGGTCAGCCGTCTCGAAGGGCCTATCGAGCCCCCTAAGGTTTCCTCTCCAACGAAGGGAACCTCCATTCTCCACGGAAGCGGGTGGTGGTCCTATGTTCGCTATGACGAGGACCAGGATCGCCCCGAGATCAATCGAATCTTGCTGCGCCGGGTGCTCGGCTATGGACTTGCCTACAAGAAGGAGATGGCAGTCGTCCTCGTGACGATTGTGATCATCTCGCTTCTGTCGCTTTTGCCACCTCTCTTGATCGGCGACCTCATCGACACGGCAATCCCGGACGAGGACCTGAGCCGGGTGACCTGGCTTGGTCTTGGAATGGTCATGGTTCCTCTGCTCAACGGCGGATTTGGCGTGCTGCAACGTTGGGCTTCGGCCACGATCGGCGAAGGCATCATCTTTGATCTCCGTTGCCAACTGTTCGGCCATCTCCAGCGAATGTCGCTCGGCTTCTTCACCGCGACTCGCACCGGTGAGCTGATGAGCCGGCTCAACAATGATGTCGTCGGCGCCCAGCAGGCGGTGACCGGCACCTTTGTGACGTTGGCGGCCAACATCGTCTCCGTGACGGCGACGCTGGTGATCATGACCCTTCTCGAGTGGCGGCTCACTCTGCTGTCGCTGGTGATTCTGCCGCTCTTCATCGTTGTGTCCCGTCGCGTCGGGAGGATGCTGCGCCAGGTCCGCAGGGAGCAACTCGAGGAAAACGCTGAGATGAACGCCCTCATGCAGGAGACTCTCGGCGTGTCCGGGGCCCTTCTGGTGAAGCTCTTTGGCCGCACCGAGTACGAGGATGAGCGGTTCCGGGGCAGGGCTCGTCAGGTTGCCGACCTCGGAGTGAGGCAGGCGACGATTGGACGCTGGTTCTTCATGGCCCTCGGCGTCATGAGCGCGCTCGGAACGGCCGTTGTTTTCTGGATAGGCGCCGTGCTCGTCATCAACGGCGACATCACCGTTGGAGTGATTGTCACGCTCTCGTTCTACCTGAACAACCTCTACGGTCCGCTCTCGGGCTTGACGAACGCCCGGGTGGAGTTCGCCACGTCGCTCGTCTCGTTCGAGCGGGTGTTCGAAGTTCTCGACATGGAACACGCCATCGAGGAGTCGAGTGATGCCATCGACATGGGGCCGGTGCGTGGCGAGGTGGAGTTTGACGACGTCTGGTTCTCCTACGGCGGTCATGCGGGTCTGCAAGCGATCAAGAGATACGGATGGACCGGAGTCACCGAGGGTGACGACGGCCCGGCCGCCTCGGCACCGGCGGCATGGGCACTTCGGGGCGTATCGTTCAGGGTTGACCCCGGCGAGTTGATCGCCCTTGTCGGACCCAGCGGGGCGGGCAAGACGACATCGACCTACCTCGTGCCGAGGATCTACGACGCCGACCGGGGCACAGTCCGCATCGACGGGAACGATGTCAAGGCGGTGACTCTGGGTGCCCTGGCCCGATCGATCGGCGTGGTGACCCAGGAGACCTATCTGTTCCACGACACGATCGCTGCCAACCTGCGATACGCCAATCCCGACGCCACAGACGAAGACCTGCAAGCGGCAGCGGCCACGGCAAACATCGCCGAGTTGATTGAGAGCCTTCCCGACGGCTATGACACCCTCGTCGGGGAGCGGGGGTATCGGCTGTCGGGCGGTGAGAAGCAGCGCATCGCGATCGCCCGGGTCATTTTGAAGGATCCCCGAATCCTGATTCTCGACGAGGCGACCTCCCACCTCGATGCCCATGCGGAAGCGCTGATCCAGGAGGCGCTCGAGCGTGTCATGGAAGGGCGAACATCGCTCGTCATCGCGCACCGGCTCTCGACGATCCTTGCCGCAGACCGGATCCTGGTGATGGATGACGGTACCCTTGTCGAGTCCGGTGGGCATGAAGATCTGCTCAACAAAGACGGGCTGTATGCGTCGCTCTATCGAACCCAGTTCGCCGGCAACGGGCTGGCCGACGACATGAGCGGCTAGCGTCGGCCCATGCATAGATGGTTGATCTTCGCGATGATCCTTGCGCTGGTGGGATGTTCCTCCGCCGAGCGAAACGCCGAGACCTCAGTTCCCGAGAGCGGTGAAGGGTGCGCCGACGTCATCGAGGCAACGATCACTCTCGATGGTGATGCGTGGACGATTGCCGCAACGGTCGCATCCGACGATACCGGGTGGGAGAAGTACGCCGACGCCTGGCAAGTCTGGAGCCCGGACAACGAGGTTCTGGCTGAGCGAGTGTTGACCCATCCCCACGAGAATGAGCAGCCGTTCACTCGGAGTCTCAGTGGCATCGAGCTCCCCGCCGATCTTGATCGAGTCATGATCGCGGCTCGAGATTCAGTGGTTGGGTTTTGCGGGGAAGTGTTCACTCTGGAGGTACCCGGGCGATGACGTACCCGGTTTGGGTGAACGACTCATGGCTTGATGTCAGCGTCCCGGAGATGGGGGGAGAGGCGCTGGTGGTCCCCAACGTGGCCGCGATTGTTTTGAACGAGGGTCGGGACGCAGTCCTGCTCCAGCGGCGTGACAAGGTCGGCGAGCCGGTACGAGGACGGCTCGAGCTACCCGGTGGCCGCTGGGGCGCCGGTGAACCTCCGGAGATAGCGGTGGCCCGGGAAGTCCGCGAGGAGACGGGAATCGAACTGCTGGAAACCGTCGCCGGCACCGGGCGCATCGATATTGCCCGCCACCGCTCGTGTGGCTACGTCCGGCCCGTCGCCGTTGTCAACGGGCTCGAGGGTGTCTACCCGTCACTTCACGTTGTGTTCGAGTGCGTCGGTGCGGGTGAGCCTGTTGCGCAGCCGGGCGAGACGGCGGATCCACGCTGGTGGAGCCTCGATGAGGCAAAGACGCTGCTGCAGGATGATCCGGAGCAATTCGTCGATCAGACGCGGGCGATGCTCACCGTCTACTTCGCAGAGACCTAGGAAGCTGTTGCAAGGGCGGGTCTCCACCGCGGTGGTTCGCCACCCGCCTAGAGCTCGTCCTGCGGGTCATGCTCTGCCGGGTCCGCCGACCCTGGGGGCAGAACGAGCACGGGTCGTCCCGACTCGATCATCACGCGGGCCGAAACGCTCTCCCACGCCGATTGATCAAAGATCTGACGGGTTGCACCGAGCAGGACAACATCTGCCGCAACCTCCTCGGCGAGTTGGGAGATAGCGAGAGCGGCGTCTCCGCCCTCGCGGAACACGGTGTCCGACTCGAATCCGGCAGACCGGAGCGCGGCGCAGATTGGTTCCGTGAGACGCTTGCCGCGCTCTTCGACATAGCGCTGCATGATGGCGTCGTCGCCCTCATCCGGCTCGAACTCCTCAGTAAGCGGATGCCAACCTTCAGACCGGAGGGTGTCGAGAAAACCGCGCGGAACCTCGATCACTGTGGTTACGGTGACACGTCCGCCTTCTCCGAGAAGGTGGCGGGTGAACTCGACGGCAGGCTCCGGGCTGAGTACGCCGGTGGTGGCGATGAGCACATGCATGGTTGGAATCATAGGTCGTTGCTGAGGCGTCGGTTCTGCCGCACCGGAAACGGGTTATCGGAGAGATCAAGATCGGTAGCCTGGCCATACCCATCGAAGGAGACGCCGTGAGCCCGACGGATATCGAAACTATCAACAAGGTCATGTGGCAGATACCCAATGCCCTGTGTCTGGTCGGATCCCGAGCTGGTGACGAGTGGAATGGGATGACACAAAGCTGGGTGTCTCAGGTCTCCATGAGTCCGGTGCTGGTGGCGATTTCGGTCGATGCGAGCGCGGTGACCAACCGGCTGATCCGTGAGGGAAATGCGTTCTCGGTCAACCTCTGGGATCAAGATGACACGCGGGTCTTCGTGAAGTTCTCAAAGCCGGCGACGAAGGAAGGGGACACGCTCAACGGTCGCCAAATCCGCGTCGGAACCACAGGCGTTCCCATCTTCACGGAGGCGGTTGCCTTCATCGAGTGCACGGTTGCGCAGACCGTGGAGCTGGGCAGCCACGACCTATTCATCGGCGAAGTTGTCGAGGCCGGCTTTCACGACGGTCGGGAGGGGACGCCGGTGGCAAGCATGTCCGATACCCGGATGAAATACGGAGGAGTCCTCCGCAAAGGCCACGGCAAACAGTGAAGCCCTACTATCCGCACCACGGTTAGCTGGAGGGATCAATGGACGTGCGAATCGACGGCAAGGTGGCGATCGTCACCGGGGCCAGCCGGGGTATCGGAGAGGCGATAGCTGCAGAGCTGCTCGACTCCGGCGCCGCCGGTGTCACCATTACAAGTCGCCGTGAGGAGAACGTCACGGCGGCAGCGGAGCGGCTGGCCGACGATCGCGTGATGGCCTTGGCCGCGAGGGCCGACAGCGAGTCCGATGCAGAGTCGGCAGTGGCGCAAACAATCGATCGTTTTGGGCGTCTCGATATCCTCGTCAACAACGCCGGGACTAATCCGGCTGCCGGCGACCTTGCCTCAGTGGACCTCGGCGCGGTCGGTAAGACGTGGGAGGTAAACCAACTCGGCCCGCTGCTGTGGGCCCGCGCTGCTTGGAATCAGGCCCTGGCTGATGGCGGGGGAGCGATCGTCAACGTCGCTTCCGTCGGTGGAATGAGAGTCGGGCCGTTCATCGGCGCTTACAACATCTCCAAGGCGGCTGTCATCCACATGACATACCAGCTTGCCAACGAGATGGCTCCGGGCGTGCGGGTGAATGCCGTCGCCCCGTCCGTGGTTCGGACCCGGCTGGCCGCCGCACTGTGGGAAGGCGTTGAGGAGCACACCGCCAACGCCCATCCGCTGGAGCGCATCGGCGAGCCGCAGGACATCGCCAACGCAGTGACGTTCCTGGTATCGGATGCGGCGTCGTGGATCACCGGTGTGGTTTTGCCGGTCGACGGTGGCATCACCGGAGCAGCAGCCGCTCCCGGACTCGGCGGTTAATCCCCGTTCTGAGCCAGTTCCTCGAGCGTGTATCCGGGGTAGCCCGACTCGGCCCAATGGATGTACGCCTCAGCGCTTGGAACGTCTCGTCCCTGGGCCGACGACATGATGAAGCGATGGTGGAGGAAATCGGTGTATGCCTGCACCGGCTCGACGTCGGGGACGTCTTGCCGAATCCGCTCCATCAGTGGTTCGAAAACCTGGACACGCCACATCATGGCTGACAGGTCCTTGGTGGGGGCGCTGCGGAACGGCTCGCGGGCTCGGTGGTAGTGAAGGTCGGACAGGATCTGCCGGGCCTGGTTCTCGGCGGCGACGATTCTGGTGAGGCGGCGGAGGCGGCTCGAGTGGTAGTTGCGGCCGCCCACCTGGACATGCATGCGGACCCGGTTGCCACCCGACTCAGCGGGAGCCAGAGCGACGTCGCCAACTTCGAACCCGAGTTCGTTCAAGCGCTGGATCCGCGCTCGGATCAGGTGGCGCTCATCGGAACTGATGATCGGATCTACGCGAAGCTCTTGCCACAGGGCTTCGTAACGTGCGATCACGTCGGTGCCGAACCCGAGGTCGGCATCGTCGAGATCACGGCCCTGGGAGACGGCGATGTCGGCCATACCTCCTGCGACGTTGGTCTCCATTATCTCGAGATCGTGATATCGCTGCCCATCCGACAACTCCTCGCGGAGCTCAACGGTCTCGGCATCGATCATCAGGGCCTCGATGGCGCCGGCGTCGTATCGGTAGAGAACGTTCGACAAGGAGCAGTCTCCCCAAAAGCAGCCGGCAAGGTGGAGCTCCACCAGCAGGCCGGCGAACGCATCGAGTAACTGGCCGCGGCGGACGTCGAAGCCGCCGTTGTGGATGAGCTCGCGGTAGGTGAACGTGAAGGGGATGAATTCGGTGATGACCGCCGAGGACCATTCCTCATCGGGAGGGACCCATCCGCGCTCGGCCACGCCAACCGGCGGGGCAATGGGGCGGAGGCTTTCGCGAAGGGAGCGCAGCGAGTCGTATTCGTGATGAGCGAGGTGGCGGGGGAGCTCTTTGATGGCGTAGAGCCCGTTCTCGTATGAGACGAAGACGATCTCGTGACGGTGTACCCCGGTCGGCAGATCGACGACACGGCCGTCGGTCCATTCTGCGACTGACTTCTCCCAGGGCAGATCGAGGAAGTCGGGATGACCCGGTCCGATTGTGAGTGTGGGGATACCCATTGCTACTCCGCGAGGATCTTTCTTAGTTGGCTGATGCGGGCCTCGATGGCGGAGCGATCAGCCGCGGTGTTCCTGTCATGTGCCGCGTTGATTTGTGATGCATGGGCGGCGGGATCGTTGATGGTGAGGCCTCGTCGTGACGCCATGGCCTGTTGCCACGCCGGTACTTCGATCTTGTGGTTATCGATATGCTCGAGGCGTTGTTGCAGGTTGGCGAGCTCGCGAACCAGTGACTCTCGCCCGTGGGATGTGTCGAGCGCCATCTGGGCCATCGACACAAGCTCCAGCCGACGAGATTCGAGGAGTTGATACTCATCGGACGTCGGGTCCATGCCCTGTTGTTCTGTGCGAATGGTGCGAAGTTCAGCCAGGACTTCGTCGGGAGTCAGAGTCACGCGGAAACCGTACCACGGGGTCAACATCTTCAAACGACGTCCATTCAATTTGAATGGATTGAATGTTCAAGTGAATTGAATGACACTACGGCTATGGACGTTCCCGCAAGCAAAGCGATTGACACTTTGGAAGCATTTGATGCCTTGGTCGCACCGCGACGTTTGCAGCTGGTCGAGTTCTTCCAACATCCTGGGACGGCGAAGCAAGCCGCCGCGCATTTCGATGTTCCGGTAACTCGCCTGTACTACCACATAAACGCCCTGTTGGAACATGGCCTCCTGCATGTCGTATCGGAACAGAAACGCGGCGCCATGGTCGAGCGGCAGTTCCAGGTGACGGCGCAGTCCTTCTCGCCGAGCGAGAAGTTCATGAGTCAATACGGCTCGGCAGGGCTCCTCGAGGTGATCAAGCTCACGTTTGCCGACGCCGAACTTGCGCTGCGCCGGGCGGTTGAGTCGGGGCTGGTCTCACTGGAAGACCGCGATCGGGAACGAGTGGTGCTCGGCTACTCATCAATGAGGTTGACCGAAGACAGCCTCCGAACGCTCGTCGGCAAGATCAACGAACTCATCCGTGACACGCCGGACGATCCCGACGGAATGCGGATCGGCGGGCTGATTGCCATCTTCCCCAAGGCCGACAACTAATGCAGAACCTGAGAGAACTGCTGCGCAACCGTGACTTCAGCAGGCTGTGGACGGCCCAGATCGTGTCCGATCTCGGCGATAGCCTGACCATCTGGGGCCTGATGTTCCTGGTCATGGAGCTGACCGGGTCGGAGGCTTCCGTCGCTGGGGTGTTGATTGCGGCTGCGCTGCCTCGGCTGCTTGTTGGCATACCGGCGGGTGTCTGGGTCGATCGGCTCAATCGCAAGATGGTCATGGTGGTCAGCGACGTCCTGCGAGCCGCGCTCGTCCTGTTGTTGCTGTTCGCCCAGACCTCGGATTGGCTCTGGCTGATGTACACAGTCATCTTTGTCCACTCGGCGGTGGGCACGTTCTTCAATCCCGCCAAGATGGCATTTGTGCCCGACGTCGTCGGCAAGGACCACTTGATGGCCGCGAATTCGGCTGGAGAGACATCCCGGGTGATCTTTGGTCTGCTCGGAACGACGGCGGCCGGCTTGATCGTCGGGCTGACCGCTAGCTACGAAGCGATATTCACGATTGACGCTTTCACCTTCCTGCTCTCCGCCACCCAGGTGGCCCGCATTGCGGTCGCCGGCGCACCGCCCGCGCGAACGGCGACCGCGGCACCATCCCTGCGGGCCGAGTTGTGGGAAGGGCTGGCGGCTTTCGGGCGGTCACGTTCTTTGCTTGGATTGATGGTCGGGGTCGGAATCACCATGTTCGGCCTAGGTGCGGTCAACGCGCTCCTGGTCCCCTTCGTCGTCGGGACACTCGAGCTGAGCGAGACGTGGTTCGGTGCTCTCGAGGCTTCTCAGGTGGTGTCCATGGTTGCGTCTGGTGCGCTCGTCGCTGCGCTCGCTTCGAGGGTGACGCCGCAGCGGATCATTCCGCCGGCCCTGGCCGCGCTGGGGGTGCTGATCGGGCTGGTTGCTCCGCTCAACTCCATCTGGCAGCTGATGTTGGTGTTGTTCCTGGTCGGTTGGTTTGTGACGCCGCTGCAGGCCTCCGCGGCGACCCTGCTCCAAACCGAGGCAGCTCCCGAAATGCTGGGCAGAGCCAGCGCGGCGTTCACCGCGGTCGCCACCGGGGCGAGCGTGGCCTCGATGGCCGTCGCCGGGTCGCTGGCGGTGGCGATAGGTACACGCAATGTCTTTGCGGTCTGCGGTGTCGTTGTCCTGATTGCCGCGGCAGTCAGCGGGGTACTGCTTCGCGGGCAGGTAACGCCCGTAGCTGAACCCGCCAAAACCCCAGCGGGGTAGTCTCGAATCATGGGTATTCAGATACAGGTCACATTCGATGCGGGCGATCCCGCGATGCTCGCCGAATTCTGGGCAGCCGCGCTCGACTACATCACTCAGCCCCCGCCCGCAGACTTCGGTTCGTGGGATGACTGGGCCCAGGCGATGGAGATCCCCGAAGAGAACTGGAACGATGCGAGGGCCCTGGTAGACCCAGAACAGAAGGGCCCACGCCTGTTCTTCCAGAAGGTTCCCGAAGGCAAGACTGCAAAGAACCGGGTCCACCTCGATGTCAACGCAGGCGGCGGCCCTGACGTCGAGTACGTCGATCGGATCGATGCGGTGGACCACCATGTTGACATGCTGGTCGATCTGGGCGGCAAGAAGGTCGAAGCAGTCAGCCAGCGAGGCGAGTACTGGGTGGTGATGCAGGACCCGGAAGGCAACGAGTTCTGCGTGCAGTGAGTGCCTAGAACCAACGCAGCTTCGTTGTAGCTACTCGCCGGCAAGCCGATTGGCCCCAGGAGTGCGGCGCCGCGACACTGTCCGACGTGAGAGTCATCGCAGAGTCAGGGTGGCGGCGCGACGCGGCGGTACTGATCGTGTCGGTATTGGCTGTATCGGCCTGCCACGTTTCGGTGGGGCCAGGTGGAGTGGAGTTGGATGACGCTCCTCACATCCCAATCCACGACTTACTCCCCGGTGACTGCATCGAATCCTTTGCTGTCTTCGATGACGTTGCCCAAGGTAGAGATGCCGAAGCGATCGTGGTTGGCTGCGAGACGCCGCATGAGCTTGAAGTAAGCGCCGCCTTAGACATGTCAGTCGCAATCGATGCCTACCCGGGTGAGGCCGTGATGAGTTATCAGGCCGGCGTAATGTGCCTCGAGGCGTTCGGCGAGTACACGGGCATCGATGCGTGGGATACCGATCTGATCAGCGGTCAGGTGTTTCCTCTCGCCTCCAGTTGGGAGCAGGGAGATAAAGAGATACTCTGTCTGATCCACCATCGGGACCGGACAGTTGTCGAGAGCTCGGCTCGGAGCAAAGGCGAAGCTCTGTTCGTCGACCTCGGTCAGCGGACCTATTGGCAATCCGTGGACACGGGAGACTGCATCAACAACGTGGCCCTCTTTGGCTTTACGGGAGAGCTTTCGGTTACTGAGTGCGCCAAGCTTCACGAGGCCGAGGTCTACCACGCCAGCGAAATCACTGCTTTCGGGGATCAATACCCGGGTGATGAGCCGCTTCGATCTCACGTTCGCGAGGAATGCGCTGCCCGAGTTGAGGCCTACATCGGTGGCCCTATTGAGGAAGCAGATCTCGACACGGCCCGGTACGGTCCGGATGAGTTTGGGTGGTCGAACGGCGACCGAAGAATGATCTGCACGATCACCCATGCCGCACCGGGCACCCGGTTCACGGGTTCGGTAGCCACTGACCAATAGCCCAAGAGGTGCCGAAGCTCTGCCAGCCCTCCCGGTCCGCTGAGAAGGTCATTCGGACGTTGGAGAGTTCTGGGAAGGGCGACCTTCGCCGATTGTGTACTCCCGAGTGGGTCCGCCTCCCCGATACTCGAAACCCCGTCGGGCAACGAGTTCTGCGTGCGTGACTCACTTCCGGTAGGTGAGCCCCTTGTAGCCGGTGGCGAAACCGGCGGCGAGCATCGCCTCACTGTACGGAGACGAAAGCGCCGACTCGCTATTGATCTTGGCGATTGTCGTTGCCTTCTTGCGCCACCGGCTCACTTCGATCAGCCCGGCGGCGAGAAGGGCCGGTGCTGCGTCCCAGGCAAGGACGGAGCGGGCACCCCGATCCACAAACGCGACAAGCACTCCGTCGCTGAGGACCACGTACGCTCCGGCGTGACGGCCGGCGGAGCCGATCTCGTGGTCGGGCCAGGGAACGGCGGCACCGTACGGGTTGGCCGGGTCGGCGGCGGCAAGCACCGTCAATCCCTTGGTCGATGAATCACGCAGCCGGTCGATGGCACCGGGAAGCCCGAACTGGGCCCCGCCTAGTGTTTCGATGAAATAGCCACGCCGCAGCTGCCCGGTGTCCTCCATCGCACCAAAGACCGGGTAGAGGCCGGAGAAGCCACCCGGCGTGCCTTCGCTGAGGACTGCAGGCCGGGTTACGACCCCATGACGCTCCAGAAGTTGCTCGGCGCGGGCCTTGGCCTTCTGCTCGGTTGCGGGCGGGACGCCCCCACCGAGGAGGGTTGCGACCAGGTACCACCGGCCCGATGCGGCCGGGGGTACCGAGAGCCGCAGGTTCGGTCGTGGAGCGCGGCTTTTGGTCTTGGCGCTCGTGTAGACGCGGAGCGGGCCAATCGTGTCGTTAGTGATCTCTCCCGACCACACCAGATCCCAGAGTGCATCGACGACAGGTTGCATATTGCCACCGCCGGCGGCGACGTAGATGTCGCTGAAGAACGAGGCGCCGCGCTCGGTGAGATGAGTCCGGATTGTCTCGTGGATGTCGCCGGCGGGAAACTCATCAGTTGCGGAGTCGAAGAGGAGGGGCACATGATCGCGGTAGTAGAGGGCAACTCGACCGTCGTTGGTGCCGAGCGCACCGTGACCAATCCAGACGATTTCCCCGGAAGCCAGCAACAAATCGAGTTGTGCGGGGTTGTAGCTCATGCGTGCGCTGAGCACGTCATCTTCGAGGATCGAGGCGGGAAGGTGGCGTCCCTGCAGCGCTCGGATTGCTTCCGGGAGCCGGACCGCGGCCGGGCCGGTGTTTCCGATGCCGTGCCAGGCGGGGAGGAAGGAACCCAGGCGATCGGGCTCGACCGCCTCTACCTCGCGGCGCAGCACTGCGAGCGACCGACGTCGCAACCGGCGGAGCACATCCAAGTCGACCCACTCGGTGCCCTGGCCCCCGGGCTGGTAGGCGCCCGAAGCAACTCGCGAATCTCGTTCGAGGCGTTTGAGGACTTCATCCACGACCGCCTCCGGAAGACCCATGTCGCCGGCTACCTGTCTTGCCGTGAAGGGGGCGTGGGTGCGGGCATACCGGCCGATCACGTCACCAAGGGGGTCGGCAACGGGTTCGAGCAGGGTTTCGGGAACTCCCGGCGGCGGCTGTATGCCGAGAGCGTCGCGAAGCCGTGCAACATCCTCGACCACCGCCCAGCGGGCAACGCCCTGCATCCTGACCTCGACGATACGGCGGCTGTCGCTGAGCTGCTCCACCCATTGTGCGGTCTGGGCCGGGTCGGACGATCGCGCCCCGAGCTGCTCGATGGTGAGGGGTCCGAGCCGACGGAGACAGTCGTTGATCGCATCCGGTCCCTTCAGGCGTCTCCCTTCGGCGAGATGCTGCAACTCGAGCTCGACATCGGCAATGACGTCTGGATCGAGCAGATCGCGGAACTGCGGGTCGCCGAGTAGCTCCTGGAGGAGCCTCCGGTCGAGCGTGAGCGCGGCAGCACGTTTCTCAGCGAGGGGAGCGTCGTACTCGTACATATACGAAGCGATGAAGTCGAACATCAGCGACGTCGCAAATGGGCTGGGCCCGGCGAGGTCGACCTCGCTCACGTGAGTGGTCCGGCGCTCGATGTCGGTGAGCACGGTGCGGAGGGCGGGCAGATCGAAGTAGTCCTGGAGCATCTCCCGATAGGTCTCGAGCACGATCGGAAATGCGGGAAATCGCCTTGCGATGTCCATGAGGTCGGCGGCCTTGCGCCGTTGCAGCCACAGCGGAGTTCGGCTCCCCGGTCGCTTGCGGGGCAACAGCAGCGCTCGGGCTGCTGCTTCACGGAAACGGGCGGCGAAGAGGGCGCTGTGCCCCGTCTCCTCGAGCACCAACTCGTCGATCTCGTCGGGAGCAATGATCAACTCATCGGTTGCCGGGGGGTCGTCGATGTCCGGGAAACGCAGAATGATGCCGTCGTCGGACCAGACGACATCGGTCTCGACCCCGTGGTTCTCTCGATAGCGGCGGCGGGCGGCGAGTGCCCAAGGGGCGTGGACTCTGGCGCCGTATGGGGTGAGGACCACCATGCGCCAGTCGCCGATCTCGTCACGGAAGCGCTGGATGACCACGTTCTGGTCGGAAGGAAGGACTCCGGTGACCTCCCGCTCCTCGTGGAGGAACCCGGCCAGGTTGGCGGCCGCCCACTGGTCGAGCCGGTACCGATCTCGGAGTTCGGCAGTCGCCGCCTCCTCGGTACGTCCCCCGATGTCTCTGACGAATGCACCGATGGCGCGGCCCAACTCGATGGGCCGACCGGGGCCGTCGCCGTGCCAGAAAGGGAGCTTGGCGCCGGCCTGGCCGGGTGCCGGAGCCACGATGACCCTGTCGTGGGTGACCTCGGCGATCTTCCATGATGATGAGCCGAGTACGAAAGTGTCACCGACTCGGCTCTCGTAGACCATTTCCTCGTCGAGCTCTCCGATCTTGCCGCCTTCCGGGAGCACCACCGTGTAAAGCCCGCGATCGGGGATCGTGCCCGGGTTGGTGACGGCGAGCATTTTGGCGTTGTTGCGCGGAGTGATGGTGTTGTCTACCCGGTCCCACACGATGCGCGGCCGCAGCTCGGCGAACTCATCGGACGGATAGCGGCCCGCCAGCATATCGAGCACGGCTTCGAACGAGGTACGGGTGAGGTCGCGGTAAGGGAATGCACGACGGACGACCTCAAAAGCGGCGTCTACGTCGAGATCCTCGGTCGCCGTCATTGCGACCAGCTGTTGTGCAAGTACATCAAGCGGATTCTGCGGGACGGCCGTCTCTTCGATGGCTCCGTTGTACATGCGCTCGACAACGACAGCCGTCTCGAGAAGGTCCCCACGGTGTTTGGGAAACACTCTGGCTTTGGATGGCGCGCCCACCTGGTGTCCGGCCCGGCCCACTCGCTGCAGTCCCCGGGCGACAGAAGCGGGTGACTCGACCAGGACAACGAGGTCGATCGCGGCCATGTCGATGCCGAGCTCGAGGGTCGAGGTAGCGACAACTCCTCTGAGATCGCCGCTCTTCAGCCTGCTTTCGATTTCAACCCGTTGCTCGCGCGACACGGAGCCGTGGTGCGATTGGACCAACTCCTGGCCGGCGAGGCGATTGATCTCTGCGGCGAGGCGCTCGGCCAGACCGCGGCTGTTGACGAAGAGAAGTGTTGAGGTGTGGTCGAGCACGAGATCGAGAAGCTGTGGGTACACCGCGGGCCAGATAGATTTCCTACCAGGTTCGTCGGCCGCACCGGTGGCGGGAGCCGTTTCCTCAGGCCGGGTCATGTCAGCCACGGGCACAACGATCTGAACTTCGAGTTCCTTCTCCCAGGGCGCATCAACGACGGTGACCGGCCGGGCGGTCCAACTCGACTCCGGCGTCGCTCTCTCGCCACCACCGAGGAACTCGGCGATGGTCTGCAGCGGGCGCTGGGTTGCCGACAAGCCGATCCGTTGTAGCGGCCGCGTTGTTGTCTCCGCCAGCCGTTCCAGGCTGAGGGAGAGATGGCTGCCCCGCTTGGTTCCGGCGACGGAGTGGATCTCGTCGACGATGACGAATTCCACCGGGGCCAGCATCTCCCGAGCCTGTGAGGTGAGCATCAGGTACAGCGACTCCGGCGTAGTGATCAGTATGTCGGGGGGGTGACGAAGCATCGCAGTGCGCTCGGAGGCAGGTGTGTCGCCGGTACGCATCGCGGTCGTGATCTTGGGTGGGGTGACCCCGAGCTGCTCGGCGGCGACGTGGATTCCCGTCAGCGGCGCCCGTAGATTCCGTTCAATGTCGTAGGCGAGAGCCTTCATCGGAGACACGTACAGCACCCGGCATCGCTCCCGCTCCGGGGGAGTGGGCTCGGTTGCCAGGCGGTCGATGGCCCAGAGGAAGGCAGCGAGAGTCTTACCCGATCCGGTCGGGGCATGGATAAGAGTGTGCTCTCCCCGGGAGATAGCCTCCCACCCTTCCTCCTGAGCTCGTGTCGGCGCGGCGAAGGAGGCCTCGAACCAGGCCCGAGTGGGGGATGAGAATTGATCCAGCGCCATTCGTTGCAGAGTACCCCGACCGGGTGACGCGAACTCGCGGAGGTCCTGGGAACAAGTGGGGTGAATGACAAAATCGACTTATGCACAGGGCGCGGGTAAGACATGGCAGTACCTGGAGTGAATGACAAAACCGACTTATGCACAGGGCGCGGGTAAGACATGGCAGTACCTGGAGTGAATGACAAAACCGACTTATGCACAGATCGCGGGTAAGAACCCTGGATGCCGCTGTGTGCCAGGGGGATACGGCACGAGCCTGGTGAATGCGTCAATCCGGTCGTCGGAAACAACCAGGGTTTCGGCTTGAATCGGGGACGGAACTCTCCGGAGGACAAATGGACATAGCGGTCAATCTCGTCGAGAACTATCTGCGGCTCACCGGCTACATGACGCTGAGCGAATTCGAGGTGCAGCGCCGGGACAAGAAGGGCCGGTTCAAGACCGTTACCGACATCGACGTCATGGGTATCAGATTCCCGGGCGATATCTACATCGGCGACCCGCATGCTCCGGCCGATTGCGAGATGCTGTTGATTGACGATCCGGTCCTGGAACTCGAGGACGACACAATCGACGTGATCGTTGGCGAAGTGAAACAAGGCCAGGCGGAACTCAACCCCGGCATCAAGGACCATGGCGTGCTGCATTCGGTGCTGCGTCGGGTCGAGTGGCTCTACGACGTCGACATCAACGAGGTCATCGATAGCCTGCAACGTGAGGGCATAAGCAGGGCGCCCGGCAAAGGGTAC
>SWCD01012262.1_pt1 | contig 60468 bp, 56 predicted proteins | sample 4693011 | NCBI WGS metagenome assembly SWCD01 (sample SAMN10267278, study PRJNA491770) | bioreactor metagenome | isolation source: DHS bioreactor inoculated with marine | place: Japan: Omine Ridge, Nankai Trough
GAATCCATGAGCGACGAATCCATGAGCGACGAATCCATGAGCGACGAGCACATGCCGTCCACGTTCACCGTCACCGTCACCAACACGTCCGGGGACGCCGGTTTGCCGACCCCGCTCGCACCCGGAGCATTCATCGTGCACACCTCGATGGAGACGCTCTTTGCTGAAGGCGTGGCCGATCGTGGCGAGGGCCTCGAGGCACTGGCTGAGGACGGCGACCCGGGCGATCTTGTTGCTTCGCTCGGGGCACTCCCCTCGGTGTCAATCGCAGGGGCATTCGCCAACCCCGACGGCGGAAGCGAGGCCGGACCAGCATTGCCCGGATCCAGCTACAGCTTCACCTTTGAAGCCGCACCTGGCGACTACCTCTCCTTTGCCACGATGTTCGTGCAATCAAACGACTGGTTCTTTGCTCCGGCATCGAGCGGCATCAATCTCTTCGACGGCGATACCCCGCTCGAAGGTGACATCACAGCACTGGTGAGTCTGTGGGACGCCGGCACTGAGATCGACGAGATACCAGGTGAGGGCGCAAATCAGGCACCGCGCCAGTCCGGTCCCAACACGGGTGAAGACCAGGATGCCGCAATCACAGCGGTCGACGGGTACGGCGGAACCATCGCGGTGACCATCACCGTCGGTTGAGACTCATTATCCATCAAGGTGGCGCCGGCTTGGCCGGCGCCACCTCTACACTCCCGCCGGTGATCCCAAAAACCCCAATGAATGTACTGCGCGGCTTCCTGATGGGAGCCGCTGATGTTGTGCCCGGAGTATCGGGCGGCACGATCGCCCTCGTCCTTGGCATTTATGAACGGCTGGTCGCATCGATACGGTCCGGGAGTTCTGCACTAGGACATCTCGTCAAAGGCGATCTGGCCGGCTTCCGCGATTGGCTGAAACGAGTCGAGTGGGGCTTTCTGATTCCCCTGCTCGGCGGCATCCTGCTGGCTGTCGTCTCGCTGGCTCGACTCATCGAGGACCTGCTCCACGACCACCCGGAGGAAATGGCAGGTCTCTTCACCGGCCTGATCGCCGGATCGGTGGTGATTGCGTGGCGCCTCGTCAAGAGGTGGGATGTCGTGGCAACAGCAGTCATGGCCGTCGTCGCCGTAGCAATGTTTGTTCTCCTCGGACTCCGTGAGGGCACAACCGACGAGACGGTGGGCCAGCTCACCGATCCCGCGCTTCTGGCCTTCTTCGGTGCAGGAGCAGTTGCGATCTGCGCGATGATCCTGCCCGGGGTGAGCGGCTCATTCCTGCTGGTTCTCCTGGGGATGTACAGCCCGGTCCTCGAAGCCGTGAATGACCGATCGATCGTCACCCTGCTGGTGCTGGTCGCCGGGATGACGCTCGGGCTGGCGGTGTTCTCTCAGCTGTTGAGCTGGTCCCTGGAACATCACCATGACGTCGTGGTGGCAGCGCTCATCGGTCTCATGGCAGGCTCGCTGCGGGTCCTCTGGCCATGGCCGGATGGCCTTGACAGCACGGCGCTCGGATCGCCCGACTCAAACCTGATCGGTGTTCTCGGGCTCGCCGTGGTAGCGCTAGTTCTGGTCGTCGCTCTCGGCCGGTTCGGCACGAAAGTCGAACACTGACAGCCGTCGCATGTAAGCGACAAAGGGGCCAGACATGATCGCTCTGGCAACTTCTTCTGCAGGAACCCGGTAGGTTCCCAACGCAACACTCTGGGCAATACTGGCCACTTGTTTGGCCCTCTCATCTTTGTCCGCGGCAGGCACTGTCTGTTATCGACCCCTTGGGGTCGAATACTTGAATCGACCCCAGGACTGTCGGCGACTAGATGAGCTGATTGAGGCCTCGTTTGAGATACCGTCCGTGCGTCCTGCTACCCAGGAATTGCGCGTTGCTCACGATCACCCGCCCGCGCGACAGCACTGTTTCGACCTTCCCCGTCAGCTCCTTGCCTTCGAAACACGAATAGTCGACGTTCATGTGGTGTGTCGCGGCCGACAGAGTGTGACTCGCCTCAGGATCAACTATCGCGATGTCCGCATCCGAGCCGACTGCAATTGTCCCCTTTTGCGGGTAGATGCCGAACAGCTTGGCTGGTGTCGTCGACGAGATGTCGACCATCCGGTTCAGCGAGAAGCGATGGTCGGCAAGTGCTGCATGGAGCATCAACTGGAATCGGTGTTCCACGATCGGCAGCCCATTGGGGATCTTGGTGAAGTCGTCCCTGCCCAGGGTCTTCTGCCCCTCGAAATCGAATGGACAATGATCAGTCGCCACTACCTGGAGATCGTTGTTGGCCAGCGCTCGCCACAATGCGTCCTGGTGACCGTCTGCCGGATCTCGAAGCGGCGGGGAGCACACGAACTTTGCGCCTTCAAACCCCTGGTCCAGCATCGAGAGCTCGAGAAACAGGTACTGGGGGCAGGTCTCCCCGAACACGTGACTGCCGCGCCCCCGGGCCGCAGCGATCTCCTCGACAACCTGCTTGGCGCTGATGTGGACGATGTAGAGCGGAGCCCCGGCGAGTTCCGCAAGGAGGATCGTGCGGTGCGCCGCCTCTCCCTCCAGCTCTGCAGGACGGGTCAGGGCGTGTGCCAGCGGTCCAGTATCGCCCCGAGCGATAGCCTGTTCACGCAGTAGATCGATGGCCGATCCGTTCTCGGCATGCATCAGAATGGTTGAACCATTGCCCGATGCCCATTGCATGACCCTCATCAACTCAGCGTCCGTTGAGTAGTAAACGCCGGGATAGGCCGTAAAGAGCTTGTAGGACGTCACTCCCTCGTCGAAGACCCGATCGAGCTCGGCGAGGGACTGGTCGTTGACATCCCCAACAATCTGGTGGAATCCGAAGTCGATTGCGGAACTGCCGGCGGCCTTGTCCATCGTCTCCTCGAAGCTCCCCATTAGGGAGTCGCCCTTCATCTGAATGGGGAAATCGATAATGGTGGTTGTCCCGCCCCAGGCGGCGGCCTGCGTTCCGGTCTCGAATGTGTCTTTGGACGTGGCCGCCCCGAATGGGATCTCCATGTGGGTGTGGGCGTCAACAGATCCGGGAAATACGAACCGGCCTGCAGCGTCAATGACCTCAACCGCGTCGGGAATGGGAGCGCCATCGCCAAGAAGAGCTGCGACTTTCTCACCATCAATGAGGACATCGGCTCGCATGGTCTCCGTCGCCGTAACGACCGTGCCGCCTTTGATCAATATGCGTGACACACCGGCCTCCTTTCCAGTCATGCTACTGACGGATTGGATCGCAGGATCCCTGCTAGAAGATCGCTCGCGCAGATCGCAGATCGCTGATTCGCTCCGCGTCGAAGCCAAGACCGGTGAGGATGTCGTCGGTATCCGCCCCCGAGGTGGGGGCAGGGTCGGGCCCCGCAGTTCTGCTCCGCGAGAAACGCGGGGCCGGGGCGGCTTGAGCGACGCCGTCAACCTCCACGAAGACACCGCGTTCGGAATTGAACGGGTAGGAAGGAGCCTCGTCCATCGTCAGTACCGGCGAGACACACGCGTCGCTGTCACCAAAGACAACCACCCATTCGTCGCGAGTGTGCGCCAGAAAGGCTTGTTCGAGCAGGTCCCGCAACTCCGGCCACTTCTCCCGGTTGTACTGGTCGGCGGCAGCGAAGCTCTGAATCTCCAGCCGCTCCAGGAGCTCTGCAAAGAATTGGGGTTCGAGCGCGCCTACTGCCATCCAGCGCCCGTCGCTTGTCTCAAAGGTGCTGTAGAACGGCGCCCCGCCGTCGAGAAGATTCTCGCCCCGCGATCCCGACCAGAAACCGAGTGACTTCATCTCGTAGATCATGGTCATCAGCGACGCCGCGCCATCGACCATCGCGGCGTCGATGACCTGACCCCGGCCCGATGCGTGCCGCTCGAGCAGAGCAGCAAGCACGCCCATCACCAGGTACATGGCACCACCACCGAAGTCTCCGACCAGATTGAGAGGGAGCACCGGCCCGCCCGCGTCGGAACCGATCGAATCAAGCGCTCCCGATAGCGCTATGTAGTTGATGTCGTGGCCGGCGCGGTCGCGCAGCGGCCCTTCCTGACCCCAACCGGTCATGCGGCCGTACACAAGACGAGGGTTACGCTCGAGACAGATGTCGGGGCCAATACCGAGACGTTCGGCAACACCGGGTCGCAGCCCCTCGATGAGTACATCCGATGCTTCCAAGAGGTGAAGGAGTATCTCGATCGCCGCCGAGTGCTTGAGGTCGAGACCGATCGAGCGCCGATTCCGGCACGTCACCCGGCTGAGTCCAAAGAGGCTCGGGCCTGCGGGACGGTCGATGCGGATAACCTCGGCGCCTAGATCTGCGAGCAGCATGGCGGCGAATGGTGTCGGCCCGAGTCCCGCCAATTCGACGATGCGGATGCCGGTCAGTGGTCCCATGTGGCGACTCTACCGTCGCGTCAGTTGACGACGACGTCCCGCAGTAGGTAATCAACGACGTCGGCGGCCGTGTACGTGTCCGCCCCCGGCTTGAGGAAACGAGCGACCCTGCTCACGTCGTCCCCGGAGGTAACGAGAGGAAGCTCCGGCTCGCCGTCCTTCTGAATCTGGCCCAGATCGATACTGGCCATCAGCGCATTGCATACGCACTTGCGCCCCTTTGTCTCAGCTTCATCGCCACCCTTGCGGATGAAGTCCTGCACCGGCTCCGAAGCGCACCGCCACCCCACCGTCTCGTCATCAATGAGATAGGCAGAACGCAGATATCCGAGATCGCAAACTCGTTGCCGTTTTTCGTACATGTTCTGTTCGGACATCGAATCCGCAATAGCAACGACCTTGAAAGGGAAACCGGTGGGCGAAGCTAACGGATCGGTGAAGACCTCGGCCGCGCCAGCCTTGCTCTTGGCAATAACCGCGCTCTTGATCTCCTCTGAGAAACCTGACTCTTCCGTGTAGGCAAATGCAGTGCCGACCTGGACCCCGGCGGCTCCGGCCTGCAACGCCTCAACGACCCGTTCCGGCTCGGCATAGGATCCGGCGAGCCAGAACGGCAGCCCAACTGCGGCGATCGCTTCGAGATCGGCAACGTCCTTCTCCCCGTAGATAGGCTCACCGCCATCGTCCAGCTTGAGCTTCCCCCGCGGCGGTGCGTTGTGTCCACCTGCGGTAGGGCCCTCGACGATGAAACCGTCAACGGTGCCGTTCTCCTTCTTGGAGAGCATCTTGGCCAGCACCGCGGAGGAAATGATCGGGAAGAACTTCGGACGGCGGGGCTTGATCGCATCGCCCTCGCAGAACTCAGCAGGATCGAATCGAAGCCAGAACGGCTTGTCCCGCTTGGCACCCTTGACATCGAGCTTCAGCTTGGCCGGCAAACCGGCAGTCAGCTTGTCGATGACGCCCGGGATCTCCTTGGGGATACCGGCGCCCATCAGCACCGCATCGACTCCGGCCAGCATGGCTCCGTATAGCGATGGAATCGTCGGCGCCTGCACCTTGGTCAGCAGGTTGATGCCGACCATCCCGTTATGGCCTTCCTTCGCCAGAAACACTTCAACAAAGTTGGAGAGCACCTGCAGATCCAACAGGTTGCGAGACGGCTTCAGCCGCCCCATGGGATGACTCTTGAACCGCTCCTTCAACGTGCGGCCCCCGGCAACGAAGTACTTGTCCAAAACCCGTTTCACCACTGCCGGCACCGGGAAGTGCGCCGCTGCCCGGCGAATGTGACCGCCGACATCTCCCGCCTGGAGACGGCGGACGAGAACTACGTCGAGCGCAGTACCCGAGACGACGCCCATCTGCCCAAGGCGAGATACGGCTTTGGCGAGGCGCCAGTCGGAGACGGCGACGCCCATGCCGCCCTGGATGATGATGGGTAGTTCACGTCGCTGCATCGGCGGCATAGTAGGTCACGAGGGGGCTGAAGGCGACGAAAGATGTGTCCGGGCCGACAGCTACGAACGTACCACCCTGGTATCGCCGGTCACCGGATTGCGCTCCAGTTCGATCAAGTCCTCTATCCGATCGCGAAGTTCAGGCACATGGCTGACAATCACCACGAGTCGATTGGATTGATCGGCGACGAGAGTCTCGATCCCCTCCATGGCTAGATCGAGGTGTTCGGGGTCGAGTGTGCCGAAACCCTCATCGAGGAAGAACGCGTCCAGCCTGCCGCCGGTGCCTGCAACCATCTCGGCCAAGGCGAGAGCCAGGCCCAGCGAGGCGAGAAAGGTCTCACCTCCCGACAGGCTGTCTGCTCGCCGAGTCGCATCGGCGGCCGTCAGGTCGACGATCGCGAACTGATCATCTGCGAAGCGATAACGACCGGCAGACAGTCGCTGGAAGTGTTCGCTTCCCAGTTCGGCAAGCCTGGCTCGTTCGTCGTCCAGCAGGAATCGGATGAACCGGGAGTCGGTGAGATCGGTGTTGATCCTGCCGAATAGCGCGACTTTCTGTTCCAGGTTGATCCGTTCAACGATGAGGTCCTGGGCTTGCTCGATCTCCTCAGTGTCTCGAGCGATCGACTTCTCCAACCGCTCAATCCGGTCAGAAGCAACCGCCACCGCGGCACCGACGTCGCCGGTCACGCCGAGCCCGGACAGCAGCTCGTCTCGCTCTGCGGTAAGCGCATCGAGTTCCGTCTCGTTTTCCACCAGATGACTGCGCAGTTCTGCCGTCACCGTTGACCACGTTTCCCGCAGCCTTTCCAGCGCGGCTCCCAGTGATACGGCGTCCTCGCCGACATCGAGTTCTGTCTCCAGCCGAGCGGCCAGATCGGCGAGCTTCATACCCAGGTCCTGCAGTGCCTTGGTGGCTTCCTGTTCATCGCGGATAGCCTGGTCGTGTCTCCCGCGGATCTGATCGGCCTTCCGTTGCGCATCATCACGATCCGCAACGAGGCTGTCATAGGCTTCTCGACGCTGTTGCAGATGCTCGCCTGGATCGCCGGGACCGAGGATCTTCTCGAGACGGATTGTTGTCTCCTCGAGGTCGCCGCGGGCTCGCACCGAATCCTCCTTCGCCCCTGCCAGTTGGCTTTCTGCTGCGGCGGTTCGATCGCCGGCAGCAGCCAGCTGTGCCTTGACCCTTTCCAGAGCGGTCAATGCGGCGGTATGGGTCTTGTCAACCTCGGTCTTGGTTCGCCGGGCCGATTCCAGCACCCGCTCCAGCTCATCGAGATGAGTAGCACCAGGTGAGTCTGGAAGGTCCAGAACGATCTGCTCGCAGACGGGGCAAGCCTCTTCGATCTCGAGACGTGAGCGCAGGGTCGCGGCCATGTCGGCATGCCTTCCCCGTTCGAGAGCTGCCGCGGCGTCCTCGAGGATCTTCGCTGCCTCGGCGGCTCGGCCGAGCGATTGATCTCTCACGTGCTCGGCGTCGGCAATCCGCGACTTCGCGACCTCGGCCGCCTCCTGTGCCGATGCGACCAACTCCTTGGCAGATGTGATGCGACGATCCGCTTCGACCACAGCCTTCAGCTGCGGGTCGGCAGCCGCCAGCAGCCCGCCTGCCCTGTCCAGCAGATCCGGTTCTCCTGCCGCGGTGGCCTCATGCAGCGCCTTCTCAGTGGCCTGGAGCCGCTTCTGCGCATCGTCCATGGCCGCGGCCAGCTCAGTGCGGCGTTGTTCTGCCGCAGCGGCATCATCGATCGATCGCCGCGTGGCCTCCTGGTCGGGGAGCCTCCCGGCGTGCTCCTCCAGCATCGTCATCCGCTTGGTGACGTCGGCAACAGATGATTGGAGCCGGATCCGGCGATCATCAATCTCAGCAACGGCGGTTTGGGCCTGGTGTAGTCTCGCCAGCTGTTGACGCGCCCCATCGAGTTCATCACGGTTCTGCTCGAGCCGGTGCTGGATCTCATCGAAGCGTTCGAGCCGGATGGTTAGCTTCTCGAGCGCCAGCGAAGCCTGATCACGCCGATCTTTGGCCAGGCCCTTCATCCGGTCGACTCGATCGTGTCCGAACACACCCTTGAGGACCCGGTCCCGGTCGGCGGGACGGGCCTGGAGGAATTCATCAAATCGACCCTGGGCCAGGAGCACCGAACGCTCGAAAGCCGCATAGTCCAGGCCCAGGAGCTCGACTACCCGCTGGTTGACTTCTCCCTCCAGGGTGAGCTTCTCCACGGCTTCTTGGCCGGGATCATCGTATCGGTAGAGAGCGTGCTTGCTCGGCCCCTTGATCCGAATCGAGCGAGCGGCCTCCCAGACCTCCCCCTCGACTTCGAATCGGAGAACGACGCTGGCATCGGCAGACCTCTGGTTGATGAGAGTCTTGGTTGCCGTTGCGATCCTGGGGGTTCGGCCGTACAGCGCAAACACAACGGCGTCGAGGAGCGAGGATTTGCCACTACCGATCGGCCCGACAACTCCGACGAGGGTCCGATCGGCAAAGTCAATGGCATGCTCTCCTGCATACGAACGAAAGTTGCGGACCCGCAATTCAAGAGGACGCATAGCCCGCCTCCTCCATCACTTCACGGAAGGCTGCCAGCAGCTCATCGGAAGCGGCCACCCCTTCGGTCTCGAGGTAGTACACGCCGTAGAGCTCATCGAGCGTCTTGCCGATTCGTGTCGACGCATCGGCCTCAGCGCGGGGGTACTCAGCTCGGACATTGACGAGAAAGTCATACTCCTCGCGGGCCCGATCGACGAGTCCGGGGTCCGGCCCGGCGGTATCAACAGTCAGATCGAGAAAGCTCTCTCTGAGATCGTCCCGGGTCATCAGCTCCCCCCACTCACCCCTGGCACGTACCAGCCGTCTCCCCGCCTGGAGCGGCACAGAGCGCAGAGCCGCGGGCAGACCCGGCTCGACGTCAACGATTACAACTCGTTTCTCTTCGCCCGCCTCACCAAAGTCGAGTTCCAGCAATGACCCTGCGTACTCGGCAGGAACCTTGGAACCAGGAACGGGTTGCGGAGCGTGGATGTGCCCGAGGGCCACATACTGCGGGCCGGGAGGTATCGCCTCGCTGGTTGCCGCATACGCCTCACCCATGTGTAGAGAGCGCTCGCCGCGCGGAGCACCATGACCGTGAACCTTCGCTCCCCCGACCAGGAAGTGAGCGACGAGGAACTGCACAGCATCCGTGCCCGCAATCTCGCCGGCGTGTGACGAGTACGCCTCGGAGATGGCCCGAAGCCTATCGGCATAGAGCTTGTAGTGCTCCTCGACCGCGTCCCACACGTGGAAGGCACGCCCCTCACGCAGAAAGGGAAAACAGCTCACGACCGCCCGACCCGCCGGCGTGGCCAGATCGAGCACGCCGCCTGCGTCGGGTCGCTTGATTTCACCAACCAGGTGGATGTTCTGCGCTCGCAGAAATGGAGCCAAGGCTTCGAAGAAACCCGCAGAGTCGTGATTGCCTGCGATAACGACCACCGGGCGACTTCCATTGTCGGTCAGTCGCACCAGGCCCGAGAAGGCGATGTCCATAGCCTCGATTGGAGGCACGGGCCGATCGAAGAGGTCTCCCGAGTGCAGGACTATGTCGACCTTCTCGGAATCGGCGATGCCAACCACCTCATCGATGGTCGCCCTGTACTCATCGGCGCGGTCGTAGCGTCCAATCCGCTTGCCGACGTGCCAGTCAGAGGTGTGGAGAGCCTTCACAGCCCGGCGAACGGATCGGTGTCGGTGGTATCCACCTCTTCTTTTCGGGTGGCCCAGGGCGGGAAGGGAAACTCGACAACGAGGGGCACCGGTAGAGCAGGTTGGCTCAAGACCATCGTCCCCGGTTTGAGCAGCCGGGCCCGGGCCCGGGTTGACGGCAGCATCCAGCCGTACTCGGAGCGCTCGGCTTCGGCGGCATCGAGCCGACCGGCAACCCGAATGGCCGCGTTCTCCATGACCTCTGATGCCACACGCGATGCGGTTTGCTGCGCGCCGACGAGAAGCACGCCGAGCGAGCGACCGCGTTGGGCGATATCGATGAGCATCTCTTTGAGCGGGCTGTTGCCCTCACGCGGGGCGTACTTGTTCAGTTCGTCGAGCACGATGACCGAAAGGGGTAGGCGCTGACCTGTTTGTTCCTTCTCCGCAAACGTCTCCGCAAGCAGCGCACCGACCACAAATCGCTGCCCGAGATCGTGGAGGGATTGGATGGCGACAACCGTGACCTGGCCGGCCCGGCGGTCGATTTGCCTGCTCTCCCCGGCGCGCACGAGATGACCCAATCGATGGGCCGCCGAGTGCAGACGTCGCGCAAAAGCCGAGACCGTCCCGGCCTGGACCCGACCGGTCCAGCGCTGATCGGGCTCGCCGTCTTCGGGATCAACGAACTCCTCGATGGCCGCGACCAGGCTCTTCAGGTCGGTAATGATTCGCTCCCCTGGATTAGGAACCACACTGCTGCCTGGGGCGTGCCCCTCAACCGGATCTCGGAGCACAATCGCACCGGGGCGACCCTCGATGTCGACGGCGTATCGGCGCAATTGCGCCCGGACCCGCTCCTCGATGAACGGGATCTGGTTGCGGCTATCCGTTGCGTCCGTGAACAGGAAGCGGAGCAGGCCGTCCTCGATGAACTCACGCGGCGTCCAGGTGAAGGCGGCCACGCCCTCCTGCCGACCGCCGGTGTCCGGAATCACGACATCACCGCTTTGCACCCGGGGAGGAGCCCAAAACGAGACAGAGGGGAAGGGGCCCGGCTCAACGCCGAGCGTTTGCCAGGCGGCAGCTGCCGCCTGATCGAAGTATCGGTTGTCTTTGTCCAGCCAGAGCAGGTCCTCGCCCTTGACGTTGAAGACGAGGATGCGCAGGTTGGATGCGCCTTCTCCGAGCACATCCGGACGGGCTGCGAGCAGGCGGAGGAAGAACAAGGCGAACGAGGTCTTCGTCGCCACGCCGCTGATCCCGGAGATCGACATGTGCCCACCCTTGCGCCCGTCGAAAAAGTCGAGGTCCACATAGACCGGCTCGCGATCACGACCGAGTCCGATGGGGAGCGGCCTGCCCATCTCGTCGACGTAGAGCGCCTTGTCGCGTTCCGCACCGCGGGCTCGCTCGACCTTCTCTCCCGGATCGGGCGAGACCCACAGCTCCGGGTCAACCCTGGTGATAGCGATCTCGGCGGAGCGCACCTTCGCTCCCGGCAACGTGCCGTCGACGGCGATGCGGTGGGTGTCGCTCTCGAAATTAGCGCCCTCGTATATGGCGGCCACTTCAGTCACGATGCCGTAGGTCCGCACCTCGCCCTGCTGAGGCACCTGGGTGCGCACCACGACGAGATCATCCAGTTGGAGATATTCGGTGTCGTCGAGGACGACCCGGAACTCGCGCGTGGAAGTGTGCTCCGTGCCGAGGACTCTCCCGACGCCGTCATCTGTGTTGTTGTCGGTCATCTCAGGCCTCCACGGCGGCTGCAACAGCGGACCGTAGCGCACGGTAGACGAAAGCCGGATCACCAAGCAGTCTTCTCAGCTCCCGCTCGAGAGCCGCAATTGGCACCAGATTTTGCGGGGCCCGCGAGTCGACGTGGGCCGCTGAGCCGACCAGAGGCAGAACCGCGGCGGTACGGTCCGCAATTGCCGCTGCAGTCTTTGTCGGCAGCGCACTCGACACCTCGCAGCGGACGATGCCGGTCCAGGAGTGACCCCCGGGCAGCTCCGCAAGCCTCTGATACCACGAGTACCGCTCGTACTGCCCACCCCGCCCGATGACGAACAGGGGGGTGCGCTCTCCGGTGCGGATCCGGCCGATGATCGGAGCTCGCTGCGGTGACAGATACGGTGCCCGGTGTGACTTGATGTAGCCGACCTTCTCAGTAGCCGACAGATCGTTGATCGGACCGTCGGCAATCACGAACAGTCCGGATTGGGCCAGGCGCTCCGATAGCCTGGCTTCTGCCTTGCGCATCGCACCGTGGAATCGCTTGATGAGCATCCCGGGATCGGTGTCGGGAACGGACTCGGACCGATAGACGATCGGCCCACTGGTAGGAATCGGTGCCCCCCGGCCATTGCCGAACACGGCAAGACGCTCGACTTGCATCTCGACGAAATCAGATCGCGTCTGCTGCCTATCCCAAACGACAGCTCCTACGCCGTAGCTACCGCAGATGCCGGGAGTCGGCCCGGTGGGCTCGTCGATGGTCAGCCTGGCATCGATCCGCCGCACGCCGTCGACAAAAGCGATCTGCTCGACGCCGTCATCTGTTCCCGGCAGCGGTGACCACGGTCCGTCGACCTCAACCGTCTCGTCTACCTTGTCTTGGTCGGCAAGCGCATCGTCGGTTTCGAAAGGGCTTCCGTACTCCGGAGCCCAGCCTTCTACAAAGAGTTGACCCATCGCGGCGATGGTAATTGGCGGCGGTGACACAATCCCGGATTGAGCGCGTTGCCGCACGAGCGGCAAGAATGGCGCTCCATGTCGACCCCTCCGCTCAGCATCGACTACTCCCGCAAGTGGCACGTGATGATTGCCACGGGCTCGGGCATCTTCCTCGGCACCATCGACTCCAGCATCGTCAACGTCGCTCTGCCCACCATGGCCGATGAGCTCAACACCACTTTCGCCGCTGTGCAATGGGTCGTCGTGGCCTACATCCTCACCCTGGCAACGCTGACCCTTAGCGTGGGTCGGCTCGGTGACATGCTCGGCAAAAAGCCGATCTACACGTCGGGTTTCGCCGTATTCACGCTCGGTTCAATACTGTGCGGCGTCGCCCCATCGATTGGCTGGCTGGTCGGATTCAGGGTCGCCCAGGCGATTGGCGCCTCGATGCTGTTTGCGCTCGGCATGGCCATCATCACTCAGGCCTTCCCTCCGGGTGAACGCGGCAAGGCCCTCGGTATCTCCGGGGCCCTGGTCTCGATCGGCATTGTCATCGGGCCGACGCTTGGTGGGCTCATCGTCGATCAATGGTCGTGGAGATGGATCTTCTTTGTGAACGTCCCCATTGGAATCTTCGGGACTTTGGCGGCGCAGCGGTTCGTCCCCGCCATACCGCCGCCGGGGGGGCAACGATTTGATTACCTGGGAGCCGCCGTCTTCTTCGGTGGGCTGCTCTCGTTCATGCTCGGGCTCTCCCTCGCCCAGAGTCGCGGTTTCGGATCCGCAATCGTGCTGTCGCTATTGGCGATCGGCCTCGTGGCGATCCTGGTCTTCGTCGCCATCGAGCGGAGGGTCCAACAGCCGATGCTGGACATGACCCTCTTCCGCAACCGATTGCTGACGATCAATCTCGTCACTGGCTGGATGACCTTCTTTGCGATCTCCGGCATGTTCATCCTGGTGCCGTTCTATCTGGAGCACGCTCTGGGGGCTACACCTCGTCAAGTCGGGCTGCTGATAGCCCCGGCACCGCTCCTTCTCGGGCTGTCCGCACCGATCAGCGGAGCCATCTCAGACCGCATCGGTCCGCGGCGCGTGCTGGTCTTCGGGCTGGCTGTGCTCGTTGCGGCCTACGCCGCGATCCAGCTCCTCTACGACGACTCGCCCATGTGGATGATCATGGTCGTGATGGCTCCGGCCGGACTGGGCATGGGCATATTCCAGTCGCCGAACAACAGCGCGGTCATGGGATCGGCACGCGCCGAACGCCTTGGAGTGACATCGGCGATGCTGGGCATCACGAGGAACACGGGCCAGCTGACCGGGATCGCCGTGTTGGGAGCGTTGTGGGCGTTGCGAGTTTCCTATCACTACGGCACAACGGTCGATGCCCAGGATGCATCCGGCTACGCCCAGGCGGCGGCACTGCGCGACGTCGGTTGGTTGAATACCGGGCTCATCGCCATCGCGCTGGTGCTGTCCCTATGGGGTCTTGTCGAGGAAAGGCGCTCCATCGCTAGAGCCGGCCCAGCCTCTCGGTGAGCAATTCGAAGAACCGGGCGGAGTCCAACGTCATCATGATCCTCGCGTTCGGCTCGTTGCCCGTCTGGCCAACGAGATCGGCCACGGTCTGCCCGTGTGTCGAGCCGGCATCGGTAACGACCGAGACGTATGCATCGCGCCCCTCAAAGCAGGTCGGATCGATCAGGTAGGCGATGACCGTCGGGTCGTGCAGCGGGTAGCCCTCGAAGCCATAGTGGGCAATATCGAACTGTCCGGCGAAGTCGAGCATCGCACCCACGACATCGCCGACCGGGGTGCCGAGCGCCCGGAATGCCGCAACCCGCGGCGGGGTCGCCTGGGCCTGGTGGGTGACGTCGAGAGGCATGATTCTGATCGGTACGCCACTCGTCAGAACGATATGAGCGGCATGAGGGTCGACGTAAACGTTGAACTCCGCCGTCGGGGTTACGTTGCCCCCTTCCCGGAAGCTGCCACCCATGATGACGAACTCGGCTACCTTTGCCGCGATCGCGGGTTCCTTCACCAGAGCCATGCCCATGTTGGTCATCGGCCCGAGCAGACAGACGGTGATGGATCGATCGGGAGCAGCGAGCAACTCTTCGATCAGATAGTCGACCGCATGCACCGATTCAATGCCACGGGTCGGCTCCGGGAGATGGGGGCCGTCGAGGCCGGTTTCGCCGTGGACGTACTCGGCGGTCACGAGGTCGTTGACCATAGGCCGCGAGCACCCTCGATACACAGGGATGTGGTTGGCTCCGACGAGTTCTCGCAACCGCAGGGCGTTGCGGGTCGTCTTGTCGAGCGGCACGTTGCCGGCGACGGATGTTATGGCGCGAAGCTCGATTTCTTCCGGGGACGCGATGGCCAGAAATATCGCAAAAGCGTCGTCATGGCCGGGATCGGTATCAATGATGATCGGACGGCTCATAGCCATTCCTCCACATCGCCCGCGATTTGCTCGCCGGTTGTTCCGAAACTGAATGACGCCACGAGATTCCCGTCACGATCAATGACATAAGTGCCGGCCCAATGGTCGACGAGGTACCCCGTCGCCGCGGTGCCTTCGTGCGCCTGGAAGAAGACGTTGTATGCCGCGGCCACCGCGGCGATCTGCTCATCGGATCCGGTGAATCCGACAAATGACGGGTCGAAATGATCCATGTAATCGCCAAGAACCGTTGGCGTGTCCCGCGCCGGGTCCACCGACACCATCAGAACCTGGACGTCATCCCGCTGCGCGGCATCGAGCGCACGCACTGCGGTTGCCAGCTCCACCAGAGACGCAGGACAGATGTCAGGGCAATAGGTGTAGCCGAAGTAGAGAAGCACCACTTTGCCGCGGTAGGACTCGAGGGCGACTGTGTCCCCCGTGTCTGCGATGAGCTCGAACGCCGGAGCCGGATCCGGATTCGAATAGACCGTTGCGGCGAACTCGTGAGGCTCGGCGGTCATCCGCAAGAACACCAGTGCGACCAGCACGCCGGATACGGCGGCCAGCGCAACCAGGAGGATTCGCTTTGCTGTCACTCTGCCTGCCTAACCAAGGAAGTAGTCGATATCCGCCGCTATCTGCTCGGCGGTGCCTTCGAAGGGCAACACGAGCTTCAGATAGCCTTCTCTGTCTACGAGGATCACCGTCGAGGTGTGATCGATCGTATAGCCGGTCGCCTCGGTCCCCTCTGCCTGCTCGTAGAAAACACCGTAGAGCGTGGCGACCCTGTTGACCGTCGCTTCGTCTCCCGTGACCCCGATGAAGTCAGGGTGGAAATGGGTCACGTAGTCCTCGAGCAGCTCGGGCGTGTCTCGTGCGGGATCGACCGAGACCATGATGATCTGAACGTTGTCTGCTTTCTCCCCGAGGATCTCGACCGAGTCGGCCAGCTTGCTCAGGGTCGCGGGGCACACATCCGGACAGAACGTGTACCCGAAGTAGACGACCACGACCTTGCCTTCGAAGTCCGTCATCCTGATCGGCCCGTCGGCCGATGTCAGCTCCATTCGCGGCGCCTTCTGGGTCGATTGGATCACCGCTCCGCCAAAGATGTGAGGCCGGAATCTCGGAAGCACGAAGAACCAGGCGAGGGTCACGCCGAGAAGCGCCACCGCGACACCAACACCAATCCGTTTCCACATCCGCGTCATGGGTAGCACAGGAAGAAGTGGGCGGCCTCATAGGCGAGCGAAGCTGCGCCTCTCGAGTTGCGAATCTCCTCGCCGAGGATGTCGAGGTGGTGAACGATCTTGTCTGCATCGGAGGCACTCGTCTGATACCGGTACTCACCCCGGATCACACCCCAGCCATCAACGAGGACAAACACCGGATCGAAAACGAATGTGCCGTCGTCCCTTTCGTCGTAGTAGGCCTCAAAGCCAGCCTTGACCACATTCTGCAGGTGCACGGGGTCGCCGCTGACGAACGACCATTGCTCGAGATCGGCACCAAGGCTCTCGGCATAATCGTGGAGTACCTCTGGAGTGTCGGTGTCGGCATCGAAGGAGACGGTTACAAACCTGATGTCGGTGTCACCGGCGTCGACCTCACCCAGTCGGCGTTGCACCTCAACCATCGTGTCGTTCATCGACGCGCAATCATCACCACAACCGCTGTAGCCGAAGTTATAGAGAACGATGTCACCACGCAGGTCTTCTGAAGTGATCGTCTGTGCGTTCTGATCGGTGAGGAGATAGCCGGGCGCCAGCCTGATCCGCGGCAAGACCTGGATCGGCTCGAACAGAGCGAACGCAATCGCGGCCGCGATGATGAGCGCAACCGGCACCACCGATCTGATTATGACTTTCCGGCTCACCTATGCCCTCCGCCAGAGGATTCCACCCGAACGACCCCGGATATACTCCCGTTTCGCAACCGCTCTTGGAAGGCGCCATGGCCACCAAACGAATGCTTCTCGGTCCGGGCCGCTCGCTGTGGGCGACCCTCACGTTAGCCCTGCTCGTGGCCGTCGCAACTACCGGATGTGCCTTCCCTGAGGAGGGGTTCGACGGCCAGCTGGAAGGCACCTATTACGTCAACGGGTTCGATCATCAGGGCACGGAATATGGCGGGCAGCTGACGATCACCACTACCGCTGAGCCCGACGTCTACGACATGCAGTGGATAATCACCGGCAGCATCCAAACCGGGACCGGCACTGTGGATGGCGACCAGTTGCTGGTCGAATGGGATGCCCTTGAAGGCTTCGACACGTCGTCACGTGGTTCGGCTGTGTACGACATCAGCGCAGAGGGCGAGCTCAGAGGAGATCGGACCGTCGCCGGCCAGGAGGGCGTCGGCACTGAGGAAGCCTTCCCTGTTCGTTAGCTCTCCAGGAGAAGCGCAACCAAGCTCTCGATCTGCTCGTCGCTGAGGTAGTCGTCCCAGCCGGAGTTCATTTGACCACGGACAAAACCGTCGACGACATACGCATCCGGGTCCACGATCGACTGTCTGATGTAGTCCGCATCACTCGTTCCCTGGACCCGTGAGCCGACACCAAACAATGACGGACCTACCAGCGTGATCCCTTCATCCAGCGAATGACACGTCACACATCCCGGATTGGCGCCTACCACCCTTTCTTCGAACAACTCGAGGCCGCGCGTATCGACGTTGCCGATCGGCGACGGCGTGGTGGTCGGCCCTGTCCCGCTGGTGCAGCCGGCCAGGAACAGCAGCAAGGCAACAGCGACGATCGTGGCGTATCTCATTCCAACGTGAGCAGGAAGGCAACGAGGTTGTCGATGTCCTCAGGGGTAAGCACCTGACCGAAGTTGTTGAACATCTGCCCCTTGGGATAGCCATCCACGACGTAGGCGTCGGGGTCAACGATCGACTGGCGCAGATACTCCTCGGCCGTAACCCCGGGGATCCGTGTCTCCGCTCGCGTCGCTACTCCGTCAAAGGACGGTCCGACCAGAACCGTGTCGGGCTCCAGCGAATGGCAGAGCCGACAGCCGGTGTTTGTCCCAAGCGTGTTCTCGAAGTACAACGATCTGCCGGCATCGGCTTCCGCCGCGATCGGGGCATCGTTCAACGCCACGTTGAAGATCTCGCCGACCTGAAGACCGATCCGATCATCGAACACGACAAGCGCCTCTCCGGGATCCTTGCGATCGAACAGGGTAACGGTGACCTGGTGCTGGCCCGGCCCGACGCTTATCTCCTCGTACGCGAGCGACGTCTCCGCTCCATCGGCGCTAACCACCGCGTAGGTCTTGTCGAAGACGGTGACCCCATCGACCGCAACCACAATCCGCGGTGCGGCACCGTCGGGCAGCGCCGGCTCCATATCCGGGAAGCCCATTAGCGGGGCTCCCCCGCGATGGTCCATCGCGATCGCGATCACGGTGTCGTCTGCGGTGCTCGGCGTGAACCTGATGTTGGTGACGGCGATCGAGGCGAGAGTCACGACGGTCACCAGCACCAATGCCGGAACCTGGCGTCGCCAGGTTGGCCGCTCTTCGGCGTTGGCGATCGGCTGGTGCCCGGGATGCGCAACCGCATCGGCAAATGAATCTGGAGCCACCCAGTCGGTGCTGATCGGCGCATCCTGGTACTCGCGCTTGAGACGGGGAACTCGTTCGCGATCGAGGCGCGCTTGGAGCCATGTGTTGCCCTCACGATTGGCGCAGTCGGCTGGCGGGCACCCGATGATCTGGACATCACCCGCTCCGGCGTCGAGAGCTGCCCCGACCAGGCCCGGGTGAACCATGCCGACGCAGGTCACCGGAACGACGTGGCCGGACTTGCCGTTGACCTCAAGACCACCTTCGCCTAGATGCGGCGCGGCGCCCTGGATGGCATGTCGTTCGCAGGTGAGGATGATCCGTGGCGCGTCGCCCGATTTGGCTAGGCGGCGGACTTCATCCCAGAGCGCCTCCGCCGGGGCCTCGCCGAGGGTCAGCGCCTCCGTTGGGCAGCTGCCGATGCATACGCCGCACGACACACACATGCTCTCGTCAACGACTGCGAGCTGCCGGTATTTGGTGTCGTCGTCCCGGGGCACCATCTCGATGGCCCGGTACGGGCAGTCGGCTACGCACAGGGTGCAGCCGGTGCACCGGTCGGGGTGAACCACGATGGGCTCGAGTTTCTTGCGGTGAAGCAGCCAGGGAACTGCGGTTACGAGACCGCTGAGGACCAGGAAGCCTCCCCACAGCAGGACCGGAGAGAACCGAAGACCCGCGGGCATCAGGAACAGGTAGAACGGGTCGAGGGGGAAGCTCCCCGGCAACTGGTTCGGGTCGAGGGCGGGGAGCATGCCCAGCGGCCATACGATGGAGACGATAACGATCGCCCCACCGATGAGAATCATCCAGAACCGCGGCGGCAGTAGCTGGGGACGGCTGAGACGCTTGAGATGGACCCAGATCAGAACGCCGAAGATAATCGAGAGGCCGATGTGGACGAGAAAAAGCAGCAGGAGGAACGGCCAGCCGGTATCGGCGACCGGAGACAGCAGGTTGTCGATGAGGAAGTCGAGGCCGCTCTTGGTTCCTGCGATGGCCCTGGTGAAGACCCCGTTGAGTACCTGGGTCCGCTCGTCCCAAATGAGCCAGTAGCCGGTGACTCCGGTCACCCACAGCATGAGCATCATCACGACACCCGACACCCAGGCCAGCCAGCGTGCCCCACGGAATCGATCCTGGAAGAAGGTCCGCCAGCCATGCAACAGTGACGTCACCACCATGGCTATCGATGCATACCGGTGGATGGCTCTGATCAGCCTGCTGGCGAGATTGGCTTCCATCCCGGCGACGGCATCGTATGAGGCTTCGAAGCCGTATTGGAAGAATGCGGTGAGATAGATGCCGGTGAGCAGGACGATGCCAAACAGAAACACCGTGATGGTTCCGGTGTGATAGAACGGATTGAGCCGTGGCGAGCCAACTGCCCTTCCCACCGGCCGCTCTGCCCTGAGCGTCAACCGTTCGAGAACGCGCAGACCGCCCCGCACCTTGTTCTTGGTGCGGAGCGGCCAGTCGACTGACGGCCCGTCGAGCGGGACTTCGTCACGTTTATTCAAGTGTCGTTGCCTTCAGAATCTTCGGTCGTTATCCGCCGGACACCGGCGATGACGGTGAGAAGCCCGGCGAGGTCAATTCTATGCCGAAGATCTGATCCAGCAGCTGTGGGCCGTAGGCGAGAATGATCAGCACCGCGGTAGCAATCAGCCACGGCTTCCAACGGTCGAGCCAGACCGGTGCGGTCGATGGGTCGTCCAGCGACTCTGCGACCGGCACATCAACGTGCTCGCCCTCTGGTAGGCGTGTTCTCTGCCATGCCGTCACTGCGACGATGACGACAAACAGCATGAGACCGATCCACATGATTGCGCCACCGACGGCAACCCGGAACAGGTGACCGTTCCACTCGGACGGCACATACGGCGCCAACCCCAGCGGGGTACGCCGTGGTGCCCCAAGCAAACCGACGGTATGCATCGCATTCGAGAAGATGAGCATGCCCGAGAAGTAGATCCACGAGCTCGCCACCGCCAGCTTGGGCCGCCACAGCGGCTTGCCGGTGAGGTGCGGCACCATCCAGTACGAGATACCGAAGAACGACAGGGTCACTGCCGAGGCAACCGTGAGGTGGAAGTGCCCGGGCACCCAGGTTGTGTTGTGGAGCACGAGGTTCACGTTGTACGACGCGTTGGCCACGCCACCGATACCACCGAAGATGAACAGGATCCCGGCCAGCAGCTGTGCAGTCACCGAGCCGTCACCCCATGGGAGCGCACGGATCCAGCCAAACATGCCCTTGCCCCCGCGTTTTCTTGCCGCATACTCGAGCGATGCCACAACGGTGAACAGGGTGAGCAGCGATGGGAAGCCGACACCGAAAGTCAGCAGGGAGTGGATGAACTTCCAGCCGGAAGGCACCCCCGGGTCCACAAACTGGTGGTGGAACCCAAGCGGCACCGATAGGAGCAGGAAGAGCCAGAAGGCGAGCCTCGCCAGCGAATCGCTGAAGAGCTTGCCCCCGGCCTGCTTCGGGAGCATCCCGTACCAGGAGGCGTAAGCCGGCAGCAGCCAGAAGTAGACCAGCGGGTGACCGGTGAACCAGAAGAAGGTTCGCGACAGCTGGGGGTCGATTCCGCCAACCCAGCCGAACGCCCAGGGCAGGATCAGACCGAGCACCTCAGCAGCTATGCCCAATGTGGCGATCTGCCACATGACCATGTTGAGCACAACGGCGAGGACGATGAACGGGGTCTTGGAGTCCGGGTTTTCCTTGCGCCACTTGGCGAGGGTGATGTAGAAACCCCACCCCTCGATCCAGCTACCGACGACGACCAGCACCAACCCGATGTAGAACAGGCTGTCGGCCTGCATCGGCGGATAGAAGGTGTACAGGACGCTGGCCTTGTTGCCCAACAGCGGGACTGCTGCGGTGACGAGACCGACGACCATCATCCAGAACCCGATCCGGTTCAGGATCGGTACCGCCAGTTGCCGCTTGAGGCCGCGGATCACGACCAACGTCGTGAAGCCGGTGATGAAGAACGTCGTCCAGATCAGGGCGTTGAGCACACCGTGCAGCGTGAGGCCCTGGTAATACGAATTCACCCCGTTGAACTCGACGAAAAGGAAGTCGAGGTTCGGATAGAGATCAACGCCGGCATGCTGCAGAGCCTGCAACGGGCCGAAGAGGCTGCCGATCGTCAGTGCGAGCACCGCAAAGAGGATGTGCCACCCAACGAATTTCTTGTCGGACTTGGTCAACTCGTAGACAGGAGTTTTTGTTGTATCAGTAAGCAAGTTGTTCCTCCTCCCTACTCAGTGATGTTGATCGTGCCGAACATCGATGCGTGACCGACACCGCAGTACTCGGTGCAGATGTAGTCGTACGAACCCGGCTCATCGAACGTTGTCGACAGCTTCGAGACCTCACCAGGAACGGCCATGAAGTTGACGTTGGTGTTCTGGATCTTGAAGCCGTGCTGAACGTCAATCGAGGTCACGTAGAACGTCACCTCGGCTCCCGCCGGAATCGCGATCGTCGAGTCGGGCGCCGGAATCGTATTCGGTTCGAAGAACCACATCCGTGAGATCAAGTACACGTCGTACTTCTCGCCGGGAATGATCTCGCGCACACCGGGCTCTGACCACGGCAACTCTTGCGTGATGGTCTGCGGATCGACCCGCTGTTCCTCGGTTGGAACCTGGATACCGAGCATGAAGCCCGCGATCGTCACCGAAATGGCGAAGATGACCAAGACGACAATCGCGGCACGAATCCACGCTTTCTCGGTCGGATCGATATGCATCTTCAGCTTCTCGCCGCCTTCGTTCGTGCTCATATCGTCGCTCCCCGCGACAACAAGATGATGTAGATGCTGAACCACATCAACATGAGCACAGCCACGAATGCAGCTACAAATGCAACGGTACCCCGCGGCTTGAACTCGCCCTGGGTCTCGTTGCCGTTGTCGCCTTCAGTGGTCATGGTCCTCCCCACTCACTCAACGGCATTCTCAATGACATATGCAACCACAGGCATGCCTGCGGCTGGCGTTACCTTAGAGGCCCGGCCGACTCGGTGTCGGGTCCCATGGTCCCTTCGCCGCGGGACCATAGTCCCGAAAAGTCCCTTTTTGGGTCCCATATGGCATAGATTCGCATCACATTCGAGTACTCACGATCTGCACAATGCGATTCCTGCAGCAAACCGCAGTCAATCAGAGAGTGGCGGCGGTGGCAGCGGATCTAGGTGAGCGGCAGCACCAGGGTGACGGTGGTGCCGTTTCGGCTGCTCTTGACGGCCAGTTCGCCTCCGACGTCGAGCGCCCGCTGCTGCAGGTTGGCAAGTCCCATACCGGCGTAGTCGCGGTTGGCATCGAACCCCGAACCGTGATCGATGACCGAAACTGAGAGATTGTTGAATCCGCCGGTGACCAGGACCCGCACCAGTGGGCTATCGCTATGACGCAGTGCGTTGCTGGTCGCCTCCTTGATTATGTGGAGGACGGCGTCGGCGACATCGTTGTTGAAGCCATCCGCCATGGCATCAACAGATACCTCGACCTCTGCCGAGTACGGCTCGGCGAGTTCCTCAACGAGTTCGGTGACCTCGATCTCGAGATCACGAGTGTGGGTGGCCGGCTGACGGAGATTGAAGATGAACTGGCGCAGTGATGTGATGCAGTCGTCGACCCGCTCCACCTGGGTTCTCACCACCCCAGAATCGGACTCGTCGGCCAGCGATTCGGCGAGACCCTGTAAGGCAAGGCCTACCGCAAACAAGTCCTGAATGATGTCATCGTGCACATCGCGGGCAATCCTGGCCCTGTCCTCGGCGACCGCGGCCTCGCGCAGTCGGCGGTGAATCCTCACGTTGGCGACGGCCGACCCGGCAATTAGCGACAGAGTCTCGATCGTCGCCTGGTCGTCGCCGGTGAAACCGCCGGGCTTCTCGGCAAGGTATATGTTGCCAAACAACTCGTTGCGAGCCCGTAATGGAACCCCGAGGAACGATGACATAGGCGGGTGACCCTCGGGGAACCCGGCAGAGTCGGGATGATCTGTGATCTCATCCAGCCTGATCGACTCCCCCCGGGTAATCGAGCCCAGCAGGCCGAGGCCCAGAGGGAGATGGCCAATCTGCGTCGCCGTCTCCGCATCGATCCCCCGATGAATGAAATCCACGAGGAATCCATGTTGCCCGACAACACCCAACGCCCCGTACTTCGCCCCGGTCAGACCCATCGCAATGTCGACCAGCGATTCCAAGAGCCCGTGCAGTTCTCCCTGCTCTGAGACTTGAGCGGCTGCATCGAGCAACGCCGCAAATCGCTCTCGTTCGACGGTAGATTCCATTTGTCAGACGATACTCCGCCTTTCGTTAGGGGCCGAACGTCCCCCACTTCGGTGAGGATGGCCACGTACTCGGGTTTCCGCCATTGGTTAGCGTGTGGCGAAGCGAGAGGATCACAACGTGCGAGTTTTGGTTGTAGACGATCATCCGGTCGTCAGGGAGGGCTTGCGAGCCTTACTGACTTCACAGGAAGACATCGAAGTCGCCGGCGAAGCCGCCAGCGGCGCTTCGGCGATTCGTCGCGCCGGTTATGACTCGCCGGACGTTGTGGTCATGGATGTGCGGCTCCCCGACATGAGCGGTGTCGCCGCCTGCCGGACCATTGTCGAACGTTTTCCGGAAGTCAAGGTGCTGATGCTGTCGTCTCACGTGGACGAGGAAACCGTTCATGAGGCCATCCTGGCTGGTGCGTCCGGATACCTGGTCAAGAGGATCGACGGCGATCGCATCGTCGACGCCGTGCGCAGCGTGTGCGGCGGTGCATCGGTGATCGATCCCGCCGCAACCGCCAAGCTCTTCAACCAGATTCGTGGTCAGAGTGTTGGCGACCCGGTGTTCTCACAGCTTTCGGAGCGAGAGGTACGCATCCTCGAGCTCATCTCCGATGGTCTGACGAACCGGGAGATTGCGGACCGGGTGTTCCTCGCCGAGAAGACGGTCAAGAACTACATCTCCCGCCTGCTTGCCAAGTTGGGCCTGAGGAATCGCAACGAGGCTGCCGCATACATGGCACGTCGCATTGCCGATCGTGAAGCCAAGTACCCGCCGGAGGACTGGTCGGACGAGTAGGTCGTCTCGTCAAATAGGCCACGACGAATGTCTTGGCGCTGCGACGGCATTTTTGCGCGTTAGGGTCTTGCCTATATGGCAATCCGGGTATTGGTCGTCGACGACCATTTTGTGGTGCGTGCGGGCGTTTCCTCGTACATAGACAGTCAGAGCGACATGTCCCTTGTTGGTGAGGCAGGCACGTGTGCCGATGCGCTGGCCAAAACTCGCGAACTCGAGCCGGACGTTGTCCTGATGGACATCAGACTCGATGACTGCTCGGGTATCGATGTAACCAGGGAGATCAAAGAGACGCTCCCCCACGTCAAGGTGGTCATGTTCACCACCTACGCCGACCTCGAATTGCTCCGGTCTGCGATCGACGCAGGAGCTTCGGGATACGTTATCAAGCGCATGGCGCTGAAGTTTCTCGTCGAGACGATTCGACGGGTGATCGCCGGCGAAGACCTCGTCATCGATGAGCGGGCTCAGGTTGCGCTCTCCACCGGGGGCGCTGAGGCGGCTCTCGCCGAACGGCTCCGCCGCCTATCCCCACAGGAGCGCAGGGTCCTTTCGCTCATCGCCGATGGCTTGACCAACCGCCAGATCGCCGATGAGCTCAACCTCGCCGAGAAGACCGTCAAGAACTACGTATCAGCGCTCCTTCACAAGCTCGACATGACCCGCCGCGCCGAGGCCGCTGCCTTCCGCGCCGCGATCGTCGACCTGGATGACGACGCCGATCTGGCCTGAGGCCAGATCCGTACTGAGTTCTGCTCCGCAGAACTCAGGCGATGTCGAGCGGTAGTCCGGGGGGCCTACTGCGACTCGCGAATTCCGTGGATACGGCCGTCTGCGGTCAGAATGTACAACTCGCCGAATGCGTCCTGGCCAAAGCCAATCGCACCGGAGAATGTCCCCGAGGGAAACCACTCCGTCATTGCGCCCGACCGGTCGACGCTCCGCAGCCAACCGCTGCAGTACTCGGCGAAGAAATACTGCCCGGCCAGCTCGGGGATGGATTGTCCCCGATAGACGTAGCCCCCGGTCACCGAGCACCCTTCACTGTGGGTGTACTCGTAGACGGGAGCGACAAAGCCGGCGGCGTCACATCCATCGGACCGGAAGCATTCAGTCCCCTCCATCACCGACCAGCCGTAATTGGGATTGCCGTCCGTCCAGTCGACGACGTCTACCTCTTCGATCCTGTTCTGGCCGACATCGGCGATCCAGAGATCGTCGCCGTCGAAGCTGAATCTCCACGGGTTGCGAAGTCCGGTGGCCCACACTTCTCCTTCCAGATTCCCGCCTGGGATCGTGTATCCATCGATGCCGGGCCCAACGGTGATCCGCACCATCGCAGCCAGCAGAGTGTCGCTTCGCTGACCATGGCCGAATTGGTCATCGGCCCCTCCCCCGTCACCAAATCCGATCCACAGGTTGCCGTCCGGCCCGAATTCGATCATCCCGCCGTTGTGGTTGCCCGCCGGCTGATCGACATTGAGGATCTCGATCAGGCTGTCCCGATCCCCGGTGTCACCAAGCGATTCGAACGCGGCAACGATGGTGTCCCCATCGTTGTTGATGTAGTTGATGTATACGAGGCCGTTGGCCCCGAAATCCGGGTGGAATGCCATGCCGAGCAGGCCTCGTTCCCCGCGGAACTGAACCAGGTCTTCGATATCCAGGAAAACCGACGTCTCCCCGTTGTCAACAACCCATATGGTTCCGGGCTGATCAACGATGAACCAGCGATCTGCTCCCGGCTCGGTCAGCATCAAGACGGGCTGGCCGAAACCGGCGCCGGCCTCGAACGTCTCCAGATTCAGCTCGCTGAGCGGACGCAGCGGGACCGTCGTAGTCGTGCTCGTAGTCGTGGTCGTCTCGCCTGACGAGGTTGCGGTCGTCACCGGAGCCGCGGTTGTCGGCGGGGCAGCCGTCGATGTAGTTGTCGACACCCGCGGGACTTCTCCAGAAGTCTCGACGGCATCGGTGTCACCACACGCGGCAACAGCGAGGATCACCGCAATCAGCAGGGCGAAGTAGCGCATCACGGCAACGCTAGCCCGATCGTGATCCAATGCACGCCGCTCATTCGACCTCGGCTGATGCTCCTTCGAACGACCAGCGTTCCCGCGATCGCCGCGCCTCTTCGATGTCGACCCTGGACAGCAGGATGAGCCCGACGACGAAGAACGCCGCAACCGACAGGATGGCGGTCCGGCCCGAGTCGGTAACCGCGCTGATCGCCCCGAAAACAAGCGGGCCGATGCCGGACAGCTTGGAGAAGACCGAGAAGAATCCAAAGAACTCAGCTGAGGCCTCCTCGGGGATCATCGTCCCGTATAACGATCGAGATAGAGCCTGCACCCCGCCAAGAACGAACCCGACGATCGCGGCCAACAGGAGGAACCCGGCATCCGAGCCCTTCGGGATGAAGAAGGCCATGACGGCGATCCCTGTCCAGACGTACAACGTGGCCATCACCGCACGTTTTGGGCCGATCCGATCCGATAAACGCCCGAACATGAGTGCGCCGAAGAACGCAATGAACTGCACGATGAGGAAGGCGAGAGCAATCGTTTCAAGCTCCAAGTCCAATGTGTCCTCGGCATACGGGCCCGAGACGGCGATGACTGTTCCGGTACCGGAGTTGTAGACGATGAATGCCACCACGAACAGCAGGAGTTGCGGGAAGGTCCGCAACTTGCGAGTCGTGCTCATCGTCCGACCGAAACCAATCGAGACGTAGCCGCGAATACCTATCGCCTGATCCGGCGCCGGTCCATCAGCCGGCAGTCGAGCGAGCGAGAACAGCGAGAAACCGATCCACCACAGGCCGGACCCGAAAATGGAGATCCGAGCGGCCAGGCTCTCGGTCAGTGTTGCCCCGGGATCATCGCTGGAGAGGCTGATCAGTACCAAGGCGAACACGAGGTAGATGCCGCCGCCCAGGTAGCCGAGAGCGAAACCTTTGCTGGAGATCTTGTCGATGGTGTCATCGGTTGCGATCTCCGGCAGAAAACCGTCGTAGAAGACGTTCGCCGCAACGAAACCGAACTGACCGACGAGCACGACCGCCAGAAAGAGCGGCACCTGGCCATCGGGAACAAACGGAGTGATGAGGATGAACACCGCACCGAGGAATGCGAAGTTGCGGAGGTACATCCTCTTTGCTGAGGCGTAATCGGCCATCGCTCCCAGCACCGGCATCGCCAGCATCAACAGGATGCTCCCGAGACCAACGAGGATCGAGAAAAGCGATTCGCCGGAGAGGCCCCAATACCTATCGTCGGGCATGATCGTCCCGGTGAAGAAAGCACCGATGACCGCACCAAAGATCGTTATGTAGGCCGAATTGGCCCAGTCGTACATCGCCCAGCCGAAGATGGTGCGTTTGTCGTTCTTCAAGACCACTCCCTCATTCGAGCCCGATATGGACCAGAGAGTAACCGGCAGGCTCCGCGCCTACCGGGCGAAGAGCGAAAGAAGCGCTTCGTTGACCGCAGCCGGGTTCTCGATCGGTGTCAGGTGGCCGGCTCCGGGAATCACAGACAGAGAAGCGTCACCCAGCGCCTCCGCCATCTGCTCGGCGTCGGCCGGGGGCGTCACCGCATCGTGCTCACCGACCAGGACCGCAGCCGGGACGGATACGCTCGACAACACCTCAGTTCGATCGGGGCGATCCCTCATCCCACCCAGGGCAGCAACAATCGTCTCGTAGGGACACCCTTCGATCATCGACCGCAGCCGGGCCCGGGCAGTGAGTGAGGCACCAGGAGCCAACAGCGCGGCCTGCATGCCTTCGGCGATCGCCGCTCTCCCCTCTTCGAGCAGCCGCTCGGCGGTCGCGTCTCGGCCCGCCTTACCTTCCTCGGTGTCCCCACCGGAGCGTGTGTCCAGCAAGGCCAGACTCCGCACTCGGTCGGAGTACAACTCGGCAAATGCAAGCGCGACATATCCGCCCATGGAAAGACCGACGATATCGGCCTTCTCCTCGCTGACGAGGTCGAGAACGCCCGCCAAATCGGCGGCATGCCGCTCCATGGTCAAAGGCGTTCCGTCCACGGGAGATGACCGGCCAAAACCGCGCAGGTCGACGGCAATGCAACGGCGGACTTCGGAGAGCGCACTGAGCTGCTCGATCCACATTGAGGAATCGAGAGGGAATCCGTGGATGAACAGAGCGACACGCCCGGTCCCTTGCTGCCGAATATGGAGTCTGACGTCGTCTACTTCCGCGTATGGCATTGCCGTTCCCTCCGTCAGAGCTTCCGACGCCTCATCTCCTCGATGATCGCGTCATCGCTGTACCGCACTAGATCTACATCCCATGCCAGCCCCGTCGGCGGGCTCTCCGCCTGTTGGAAAAGCAATTCGGACACCCGATCCCGCAACGTCCGTGCCCAGGCCCGTCCACTGGCCGACTGCTCATGGGACAGCGTTCCATCGCCGTTTGCCACAAATACCGATGCCTCGATCTGCGGATTGGCCCGTGATCCCTTCTCGCCGTAGACCATGACTATTGAGCCGACCGGGACGTCCTGTATGCCGCCCGCCGCGATGAACTCCCCGTCGAATGCCCATCCCGAGGACTTCGTCTCGTCAACATTTTCGATTACTTTCGCCCAGTTTTTGTGACGGGCGTCCCCGACCAGCGGGACCTCTACGGCAACCATCGCATCCATGGCTGCCACTGTAGGCGGCCCGATCTCCCGATGGCACCCATCGGATCGATGCCTGAGGCACACGATTCGAGTCTCAGTTGTCGCGTCGAGCCGGATTTGGGACCAATGGGCCCCTCCTGGAGGAAAAAAGTGCCCACCGCCCAATGTGTTGGTGAAAGGATGGACAGAGGACCGAGATTGGAGGGGGAATCGACTCACACGACCTGTCTTGCACGCAATAGCACCTAAGGAGTGTCACATGAGTCCAACAAAACGTCGGTTGATCATCATCCTGGCCACACTGCTGTTGGTGGCCCTTGTTCCTGCCGCCGTCATGGCCGCAGGAGGACGCTTCACCGATGATGACGAATCCATCTTCGAGGACGACATCGAGTGGCTTGCAGATGCCGGGGTAACCCTCGGGTGCAATCCGCCGACAAACGACCTCTTCTGCCCGACCGCAAACGTCACCCGGGAGCAGATGGCGGCCTTCATGAGAAGGTTCGCCGAGTATCTAGGGGCCGAGGACGGGACCGTGACCAGCGCAGACAACGCAAGCACTCTCGATGGACTGGACTCGAAGGAGTTCCAACCCGCCCGGTTCGGTTTCGAGGGTGATCAGGACGTCACCGTTGTCGCCAACACCAACTACGAGATTGCATCAGCATCCGTAACAACATCGGCTGGATCGTTCTGTGTCCTGGGCTCGAGCCCAAAGGCCGACATTCTGGTCAGAGCCACTGGGTACACCGATGGCATCGGCGCTGGTGACGACGCCAGGCTCTATCTGACGGCCAACGGAACCACGATCGGCGGAACAATCCGTGATGTCGAGGACAACGATGCGCCTTTCGCCATGGAATGGCTGTTCGTCGGCGATGGCGGCATTGAGGAATTCGCTCTGTATGTCAGTGAATTCCAGACGGACTATCCGTACTCGATCCTCAATGCCCAGATCACCGTTGAGGTGATCCAAGACACGCGGTGCGAGTTCACCGTGATAACTCTTCCATAGGAGCGCGGATTGTCGATGCCACCGGTCGGCCTTCGGCCGGTGGCATCTGCGCGAAAACCGAGCCGTTGTCAGCCGGCGGCATGCCGATCGAGAAACTCGTAGATTTCGGTGGTGTCAACACCGGGGATCGTTTCGACCGGCATCGCCGCTAGGACATGGCTGTTGGGCCGGACCGAGGGAAATGCCCATCCGTCCCATCGCTCGGCCAGTTCGGCGCTGGGGCGGCGGCAGCACTGGCCGTCCGGACAACGCGAAACCGAGCGGTGGTTGGTCTCGCGACCACGAAAGAACTGGGCGTCCCTAAAAGCGACGCCAACAGTGATGGCATGGGGTGGCTGGCGGGAGTCGTCAACTCTGGTACTGCACCAGAACGTCCCGACCGGGGTATCTGTGTACTGGTGCCGGATCGAGTACCGGTCGTCCGACCGAAACGCCTGCCTGGTCCCCCATTCCCGACAGAGGCGCTGGCCTTCGATAGCCCCGACCGAGTTGCGGGGGAAAGGCACGTCGTTGTTCTCGTATGCCTTCCAGATGATGCCGAGTTCGTCGGACCTAACGAAGTGGACGGGAATCTCCAGGTGGCGTGTCGCCATGTTGGTAAATCGATGGGCAGCCATCTCATACGACACATAGAACGCATCTCGGATGTCTTCGACGGCAATGTTTCGCTCTTGTCTTGCCTTCTGGAGGAAGGGGACCAGCGACACTTCGGGCATCAGGGCCGCGCCCGCGAAGTAATTCGCTTCGACTCTCTGCTTGAGGAAATCAGCAAAGTCCTTCGGTTCCGAATGATCGAGCGCAAAGTGGCCCAATGTCTGCAGGACCACGGATCGGCTTGCCCGAACCGATATCGAGTCGCGTTGGGGAATGTAAATGCGCCTGTTTCGCATATCGGTGAGCGAACGAACGGCAGTCGGCAGCTCTCGAGAGCGATGAACGGTGAAGCCAAACTGTGCGGCCATTGCCTGGGTCGTTCCCTCGGTAAACCCCCCTCCGGTGTAGCCGGCACCGTCGACTGCCCGGGCGGCGATCTCTTCGATCTCTTCGAAGTAGTTGCCACGTCGTCGCATCTCGGCCCGCAGCTCGGAGTTGGCGATCCGTGCTTCTTCGCGAGTCGCCATGGTGATCTGCTCCCGACCTTTGAGCTCGCCAAACAAGCCGAGGATGTGCTCTAGGGCAACGTCGGGCAGCTTGGCGTTTGGCTTCAGCAATGGAAGCTCGAGGTCGCGGTACGTGGGGTCGTCCTGGGCTTTGGCGACACCGATTTCGAGCCGAGATCGCCGATTGGGCGGCTCAGGCAAGAGCAAGTCTCCTGCTCCCACATCAAGCGCCTCAGCCAGGGCGTTGATCAGACCAAGCCGTGGCTCGCGCTTGCCGTTCTCCAGCATCGACAGGTAGGGAGCTGGTTTGCCGACCATCGCGCCCAGCTCATCGAGGGTGAGCCCTGCTTTTCGCCGATAATGGCGAACTCGATGACCAAGAACCATTGGATCAATGCTGCCCTGCACAACTAAACCCTTCGATATATCCCGTTGGAAGTAATAACGAGTGATCTTACTCGCGCCATTGTTTGCGATCTTGCGTTTCGATGTTTGGATCTGCCCAGCAACCGAGGGAGCAGTGCAATGGCCGTCGAGATCCTGGGAAGCCGTGGTCCGCGCTACGACGAGATCCTCACCCCCGATGCGATGGCCTTCGTCGCCGACCTCCACCGACGGTTCAACGACCGCAGGATCGCTCTCCTGGCCGAGCGGAAGTCGGTCCAGGCCGAGCTCGATTCCGGAGCGCGACCCGGATTCCTTGATGAGACAAGCGACGCCCGCGCTGGTTCCTGGCAGGTGGCCGCGCCAGCGCCGGGCCTGATCGACCGCCGCGTCGAGATCACCGGCCCGGTGGAACGGAAGATGATGATCAACGCCCTGAACTCCGGCGCCAGAGTGTTCATGGCGGACTTCGAAGACAGCGCCTCCCCCACTTGGGCCAACATGATCGAAGGGCACATCAACCTGATGGACGCGGTCCGCCGGACCATCGAGTTCACTGCTCCCGACGGCAGGGAGTACCGCCTGGACAACGAGGTGGCGACGCTGATGGTTCGCCCCCGGGGGTGGCATCTCGTCGAGAAGCACGTACTGATCGATGGGATTCCCGTCTCGGGCAGCCTCTTCGACTTCGGTCTGTACTTCTTCCACAACGCCGTCGAACTGATACGGCGCGGCAGCGGCCCATACTTCTATCTCCCCAAGCTGGAAAACCATCTGGAGGCCCGGCTGTGGAACGATGTCTTCGTCGCTGCACAGAACCTCCTCGGCATCGATCAGGGGACGATACGCGCCACGGTCCTCATTGAAACGATCCTTGCTGCCTTCGAGATGGAGGAGATCCTCTACGAGCTGCGCGAGCACTCTGCCGGACTCAACGCCGGGCGATGGGACTACCAGTTCTCGATCATCAAGAAGTTCCGCAATCGACCGGAGATGCTTCTCCCCGACCGGTCACAAGTCGCCATGACGGTCCCTTTCATGAAGGCGTACACGGAGCTGCTGATCAAGACGTGCCATAAACGGGGAGCACACGCCATGGGCGGGATGGCTGCGTTCATTCCCAGCCGGCGTGATGAGGAGATCAACCGCAAGGCCTTCACCAAGGTTCGCGAAGACAAGGAGCTGGAGTCCCGCAACGGCCACGACGGCACCTGGGTGGCCCATCCCGATCTGGTGCCGCTCGCCACTGAAGTCTTCGACGAGGTCCTCGGAGAGAGACCCCACCAGATCGGCAAGCAGCGCCACGATGTAGTGGCCGATGCCGACGCCCTCCTCGACGTGAGCGTGGACGGCGGAGCGATCACGGACGCCGGGGTCCGAATGAACGTGGACGTCGCCATCCAGTATCTCGCCTCGTGGTTGCGCGGTAACGGAGCCGCCGGCATCTACAACCTCATGGAAGACGCCGCCACCGCCGAGATCTCTCGCTCGCAGCTGTGGCAATGGCTGCACAACAGCGTCATCACCGAAGAAGGAACACCCGTGACCGCCACCACCATCCATCGGATCGCCGATGAGGAACTGGCCCGAATGAAGACCGAATTTGGTGACGATAACTTCGCCGCCGGCCGATTTGAGGAGGCCCGCCGCCTGCTCGAGGACGTTGCTATCAGCGACGTGTTCCCCGAGTTCCTGACCCTGCCCGCCTACGAACTGATCGACTGACTTGTGGAGGAGATGACGATGACGACATTCGAAAACAGAGTTGAGGCAATACAGAAGGACTGGGACACCAACCCCAGATGGAAGGGGGTCGTGCGCGACTACACCGCAGAGGAGGTCGTGCGTCTCCAGGGCTCATTCACGGTCGAGCAGACAGTTGCCAACCGTGGGGCCGAGCGGCTCTGGCATCTTCTCCAAACCACCGACTACATCAATGCTCTGGGGGCGATGACCGGGATGCAGGCCGTACAGATGGCCAAAGCGGGGCTCAAGGCCATATACCTGTCCGGCTGGCAGGTTGCAGGCGACGCCAATCTGTCCGAGCAGATCTACCCCGACCAGTCGCTCTATCCCGCCAATTCCGCCCCCGCCCTCGTGCGGCGGATCAACAATGCTTTCATGCGCATGGACGAAGTCGAGTGGGCTGAGGGCAGCCGCGACCACGATTACATGCTCCCGATTGTCGCTGATGCCGAAGCCGGGTTCGGGGGCACCCTCAACGCATTCGAGCTGGCGAAGAGCTTCATCGCCGCCGGCGCCGCCGGGGTTCACTACGAAGACCAGCTGGCTGCAGAGAAGAAGTGCGGGCATATGGGGGGAAAGGTCCTCATCCCTACTGCCCAGCATGTCAGAACTCTCGCTTCGGCCCGTCTCGCCGCTGACGTGCTCGGCGTTCCAACGGTCATCATCGCCCGTACCGACTCACTGGCAGCGACACTTCTCACTAACGACGTTGACGATCGGGATCGGAAATTCACTACGGGAGAGCGAACCAGCGAGGGATTCTTCACCGTCAACAACGGCATGGAGGCCGCGATCTCCCGTGGTCTTGCCTATGCCCCGTATGCCGACCTCATCTGGTGCGAGACCTCATTCCCGGATCTGGGACAGGCCGCCGAGTTCGCTGCGGCCATCAAGGCCGAGTACCCGGACAAGATGCTGGCATATAACTGCTCGCCTTCGTTCAACTGGAAGCAGCACCTCGATGATGCACAGATCGCTTCGTTCCAAAAAGAACTCGGGGCTCTGGGCTATCGATTCCAGTTCATCACGCTGGCCGGGTTCCACGCCTTGAATGCGACCATGTTTGATCTGGCTCGTGGCTACGCCCAAGAGGGCATGAGCGCATACGTGCGGTTGCAGGAAAGCGAATTCGCCATGGAGGACCAGGGCTACACGGCAACCCGCCATCAACGCGAAGTCGGTGCCGGCTACTTCGACATCGTCTCCACGACGATCAGCGGCGGCCTTGCCTCCACCCTCGCCCTGGAGGGCTCAACTGAAGAAGAGCAGTTCTGACGCACGACGAGGACACCCCTGTCTAGAGAGCCGGCGCCAATCGATGCTTGATCAGTTCGGCGACTCGTCGTCAGCGTCCTCGACGGAGTCGAGTTCCTCGGCTTCCTCTTCTGCAGTGTCGGCTACGGCGTCCACCGCGTCGGTGATGAGACCACGGTTGCGCATCTTCGCTACGACTTTGTCGGCGACGGCAGCCCGCTTCTCCTCCGGTACACGATCGGGGAGGCGGGACTCGAGCTTCTCTCTCACCTCTGGTTCGGTGAGGCCCTGCCACTCATCCTTCTTTGCAGCGACGAGCTTGGCTGCGACGGTCACGCCGCCGACGAGGAGAGCCAGCTTGATGAGACTGCCCTTTGAAACCTTCTTCACGACTGCTCCTTATCGGGAATCCAACACTCATTGTATTGCCTCGCGGACGCCCCCAGATTACCCCGTCGACGGCCCCAGGAGTTCGCAGCAGCACGTGCCGCCTGATGAGTCCGGTGCCGGATCAATCAGGGTCGCAATAGTCGTCGCCAGGGCCGGCCGCGACCTGTCAGGTCTGGCGTCGACTACTCGGCCAAAGACGCTGCTTCGGAAGGTGCGTGAGACTCAGTAGCGGTCCGGCGAGAGCAGTCGTGACCAGCGCCATCGCAACGATCACTGTGTAGCCGGTGGCATCGATGACTCCAAGAGACAAGCCAACTGTGGCGACGACGATTTCGAGCGCACCACGGGCGTTCAGCGATGCCCCGAGCCCGAGAGCGTCGCGTCGATCCAGCCCGCCGGCACGGCCACCCAAGTAGGACCCGATCACCTTGGCGCCTGTTGCCGCCAGCGTGACGACGATCGCCCATTGCGCCGCCGATGGTGTCGCCAACGTTGACAGGTCGACACGGATGCCGGCAATCACAAAGAACATCGGAGCGAAGATTCCATTCGTCATCGTTTCGAGCGATTCAAAACCCGGCCCGTGTCGTAGCCGGGTCCGCCCTATTGCGATACCTGCCACGAACGCCCCGATCACAACCTCGATACCGACGGCGTGGGTGATCGCACCTACCGCCACAACCGTGAGCGCAATCAGGCTCATTTCCGCCGCCGGCCCCGCGGAACGCTTCTGCAGCCTCGCCGCGAGCCTATCGAGACCGGGTGGCCCGAGCCTCACCACCACGAGACCGGTCACGATGACGACCGTGATAGATGTCACCAGCGGACCTACGGCGAACAGTCCCGATTCGGCGACGCCCACCACGACGCCGAGGAGTAGCCAGCCCACGAGGTCATTGGCGGCCGCAACCCCGAGTGCGAGTTGGGCGAAGGGCCGCTCCATCAGGCCAAGGTCACCGAGGATCCGGGCCGCCACCGGAAGTGACGAGATAGCAAACGCCACAGCAAAGAATGCTACGAACACTGTGCGAGTACCGCCGCCTCCTATGAAACGCTCCGGCATCTGCGATGCCAGCAGCGCCCCGACGCCGAGCGGCACCATCAGGCTGCCGATCGTCGCCGTCACCGCGGCGCGGCCTTGACGGCGGATGGAGGCGAGATCGACCTCGGCACCCGTGATTCCGAGAAGAAACACAATGCCGATCCACGTGAGACCTAGCAGCAACCCCGCCTGACGCTCGCTTGCCGGGAACAACCAGTCGAAACCGGAGGGAGCGATACGGCCAAGGACCGATGGGCCGATGACGACACCACCAAGCAACTCACCGATTACCCGTGGCTGACCGATCCGTCGGACCGCGGCGCCGGCCACTCGCGCGGTAACGAGGACAACCAGAATCTGACACCAAAAGACGAGTAACGAGTGCTCATCGAGCGGTGGCAACGGAACCGCACTGACCCTCTCCATGACACACTATACGTCCCCCGGATTCCCGGTACGCCTCCATTCGACCCTGCGCCAACGCACGCTGTCGACGGGGGCGGGACGGTGCGCCGGAGTCGCGCAGGTATGAGGCGCCCAGGGCCCTAGGTTGCCCCGGCGGAATCTGCTTCCCACAGTCTGAGCACGGTCTCGCAGCCAAGCCGGGCAAGACGTTCTATGTGATCGGCGCCGTGCTCCAGCTGCTCTTCTGGATCGAACTCGCCCGCGTCACCGCTGACGGCGAGAACGTTATCGAGGACGACGGCAACTCCCCCAGCACGCAATCCCCACAGCCTGGCCAAGACAAAGATGAGACTCGCCTCCATCTCGGCGCCGACGACATTGAGGCGCTTCAGGTCTTCGAAATGGTCGCGCCACCAGCCCTGCCAGAAATTGTTGAAGGACGAACCCGGACGGGGATGTCTGGCGTAGAACGTGTCGGCCGAGCGCGTCGTCCCAACGTGATAGGTCAGGCCCAGCGCGGTTGCTGCCGCCACCGAAGCTGCAACCACGTCATGGCTGGCCACAGCTGGATACTCCGGTGGCGCATATCCGTGCGACGCACCGTCCAATCGGACTGCCGAATCGAATATGGCCATGTCACCGTTGGCAACATGGTCCAGGAACGTGCCACAGGTGCCAACTCTGAAGAAGGTGGTTGCCCCGCACCGAGCCAGCTCCTCCATTGCTATCGACGTGGACGGCGCCCCGATGCCGGTCGATACACAACTGATGGGCGCACCCTTGTAGCTCCCGGTGTAGGTCACGTACTCCCGGTTCGTCGCCACGTGGCGAGCCTCATCCCAGAACGACGCGATTGTCTCAACCCGACCCGGATCCCCGGGAAGCAGCACGTAGGGAGCGACATCCCCCGAATCGATCTGAAGGTGGTACTGCATCGCCATATGACACTCCTTGGACCGCTTCTCGCAATGTAGCGACATGCAACAGGAGTCTCATCGTCCACATACATGCGAAAACGTGAATACATATTCGTCGAGTGTGTTAGATTTTCGTCCGCACCTCACCAGGAGTCCCGTTGCTGCCCAATCCAGTGTCCACCATCGAACAGGTCCCCGCCGCCAACTGGCAGACCTGGATCGAAGACAACGACGGTACCCTGCTCGATGTCCGCGAACCGGCGGAATGGGCAGGGGGAACGCTGCCCGACAGCACGATGATTTCACTTGCGTTCCTACCCGCCAGCCTCGGCCAAATCGACAAGACCCGGCCGGTACTCATCGTTTGCCGCGCCGGCAATCGCAGCCTCGTCGCCGCACAGTTTCTTCAGCGAAATGGATTCACCGTCGCCAATTTGTACGGCGGCCTGACATCGATTGGACTTGCCTAATGAGATCATTGCGAACAACCGCAGCCGCCTCGCTGGTCGCCACAGCACTACTCCTCGGCGCATGTGGAGGCTCCACCGCGGCCGATACAAAGCTCGAACTCACGTCGGTTGGTGATGTCGTCGAAATCGTGGAGGCGCCTCCGGCGGACCTCGTCATCCTCGACATCCGCACCCCAGAGGAGTTCGCAGCCGGGCACCTCGCTGGTGCCATCAATGTTGACTACTACGCATCGGACTTCGAGGCGCAGCTGGGCGAACTCGACACATCGGTCCCCTACGTCATGTACTGCAACTCCGGGAACCGCTCGTCCAACGCTCTGCCGCTGATGGATTCCATCGGGTTTGAAGAGGTCTACGAGCTCGACGGCGGTATCCAAGCCTGGTACTCGGCCGGACATCCAGTTGAGCAATAGGCCGGCTTCCCGATAGCGGCGCCCCTGACATCTACGCTGGCTCGAATGCGAATCACCCCTGTTGCAGCAGCAGCTCTACTCCTGGCGGCCTGCAGCTCGGGGACCGCACCGACCACCACATTTGGGCTGCCGACCGCACCGCTTGACGATGAGACGACGACGGCGACCTCGCCTCCGGGAGAGGCAGCATCGGTTGTCCACGTTTTTGATGGCGACTCGCTGCTCGTGTCGGTCGATGGCGCCGAGTTGGAAGTGCGCCTCCTCGGCATCAACGCTCCGGAAGGCTCCGAGTGCCACGGCGATGAGGCCCGTGACACTCTGGAGCAACTGCTCGATTCCGGTGACCTGGTCCTCGTCGCCGACAACGAGGAGTCTGACCAATACGGTCGCTCGCTCCGCTACCTCTACGTGGACGGCCTGAATGTCAATCTCGCCATGATCGCCAACGGAGACGCTATCGCCTTGCAGGGAGACCACGGGCTGGACGCAGAGTTCACCGCCATCGCCGATGCTGCAGCTCAGGATCAGTTGGGGCTGTGGGCGCCTGACGCCTGTGGTTCCGACGGAGCCCCGAGTGCCGTGCAGATCGTTGATTACGTCTACAACCCCAGCGGCCGCGATGCGGAGAACATGAACGGCGAGTGGATTGCGATCGCCAACGAGGGCGACGACGTCGTGGACCTGAGCGGTTGGGTCCTGCGCGACGAGTCGACCCAACATCGATACCTCTTCCCTGCTGGGTACGCACTCGGCCCGAACGACGAGGTTCTGGTTCACACCGGATGTGACCGGGACAGCCAGACTGATCTGTACTGGTGCGCCGAAGATCCCGTGTGGTCGAACGGCGGAGACACTGTGATCCTGCAACTGCCCGACGGGACCGTTGTCGATCGCGACAGATTTGACGGCGATTTCTAGCTCGGCGTTTTCCACCGTTATTGAGATCGGGAAATCGATTCTTGCAATAGTGACCCACTATCACTTAATGTCAGCACCAACATATTGTGGTCTACGGGCGGAACCAGGGACCTTTGCGGCTTCCTGGGATGGGGCAAGATCGGCACCTAGACAACACAGGTTTGTGGAGCGGTCCGGGCCGGGTGATCCATTCCGAGCGAAGCGCAATACCCCCTATGAGAAACCATGTTCCTCGTAGAGAACACATTGAATCGGAAGTGATCCCATGCGCACAAAGATGGCACGGGTCCTTTTGGCACTTGGAAGCCTCGCCGCCGCGCTCGTAAGCAGCGCAGCCGGTGTCAGGGTTGGCTAACAACGTAGCTCGACCCGACCCTCCACTTCTTCAGCTTCCCCACTGTTGATCCTGACCGATCGAGTCTCGATGGCGTACTACGAAACTCCATATCCAATCCAGCGCCGCCGTAAACGTGTTTACGGCGCGGTTTTGTTCGCGCTGGGTCTCACGATCATCACTACCGCCCTCGTTCTAGAGGGATTCCCCAGTGAGGTGGGACTCTGGCTGGCGTTTGCCGCTGTCTTCCTCGCCCTCGAGATCTCAGCAGTGGAAGTCAATTTCCGTATGGTCACGTCACCGGTGATTGCTGTGACCGTTACCGCAGGCATAGTGCTCGGCAAAGACCAGGTGATCGGCGGCATCATCGTCATGGCCGCCCTCGGCTTGATCCAGCCACTCGACTTTGTGGAACGTCGTATCTTCCAGCCAGCGGTCAATCTTGGAATCGTCACGACCTCGGCCGCGCTAACAGCCGGCGTGCTCTACCTCCTCGTCCCGGCTGATGCAGCAGCGGCCAGCATGATCCACGTTGTCGCCGTCGGAGCTCTTGCCGCCGCTGCCGGCGACATAACCAGCTTCCTCTTGACCAGGGTTGTCGTCCGCCAGGTCTTCGGATCAAAACTTGCCGGGCCGTGGTCGAATCTGAGCCAGATTCTGATGAGCTTTGTCGGTCTCGGAGCGATGGGCGGCCTGCTCGGCTACGCCTACGTCAGCTACGCCGTCGATCACGGCACCTACAACGCCATGCTGATTTTGGTGATCGGGATGCTGCTGATGAGCCGGCTCTTCTTCGCATCCCTCGCCAAGCTGCGCATTGCCCGTGAGGGCATGCTCGCCACTCTCGTCAAGACGCTCGAGGCCAAGGATCTCTACACGCGGGGCCACACAGAGCGGGTCGCACAGTTTGCGGTTCAGCTCGCACAGGAGCTCCGTCTCAGCGGCGACATGCAGGAACGAATCAGGCATTCCGCTTTGATCCACGATCTCGGGAAGCTCGCCGTCCCTCGTGAGCTTCTCAAGAAACGCGGCCGCCTGACCTCAAACGAAACCAGTGCCATGCGCGGCCACGTCCATCACATCGACGACTTGCTTAACGACGTCGACTGGCTGCATCCCCTGGTGGAGATTGCCTCGGACCATCACGCCCATTTTGATGGCGGCGGCTATCACGGATCGCACACCGACCATGGGGATACCCCTCAGGCAGAGTCACGCGTTCTCGCCATTGCCGATGCATTCGATGCCATGACCAGCAACCGCCCCTACCGGATGGCACTCACCCAGGAAGAAGCGTTCCGCGAACTGCGCGACGGAGCGGGAACCCAGTTTGACCCCGACATGGTCGAGGCCTTCATCGGAATGATCGAACGGGGCCGGCTCCGCTACGGTGCGCTCGTCCGGATGACCGACGAAGAGGCCCGCGAACTGGCCGAGCAACGGGGTTGGGTCTTCCGGGACTGACCGCCTAGGGCTGGGCGGGAATCACGCAGTCAGGCCGAGCGTCACCTCTGCCCGCTGTACCCGCCCAGATCTCCGGATCGCTGTCGGGGGCCAGCCCGGTGTCATCGGTGGTGAGAAACCGCACCAGCGCCCGATAGATCGCCTCTGCGTAGGCCTGACGGAACTCAGCGGTAGCCAACAAATCGGCTTCAGACTGGTTGGCGATGTAGGCGCCTTCAGCGATCACCGTTGGCATCTCGCTGCGACGGAGTATTCCGTAGTACTGGGCGTTGCCTTCGCGAGCACTCAGCCGCGATTTGGCGCCTGTCTGAACCGCGCCAACCCAATCTGCCTCAAACGCCGCAAAGCTCAACGCCATCTCTTCGACCATGATCCTGGCGAATCGACGCGAGTCGGGTATCTGCGACTGGTAGTACACATCCGACCCGGCCTGATCGAGGCTGATCTCCCAACCCGCATTGTTGTGAATCGCCACCATCGCATGGGCGTTGACGGCGTTGGCCAGATCCGAGCGGAAGATGAGCCCGGCTTCGTAATCACCTGTCTCCTCATCACCGACCCGGGTCGTCAGCGCCCAATTCGCGGCGGGTATGTCGGATCCGACAAACAACTGCCCGGTCTCCCAGTCGACGTTGTGCGGCTCGCCCAGGAGGTCAACAACACGCCGGGCAATGTCGAGGTTGATGGTCTTTTCGACAAGACCCGACGGGCTGACCGCCCCCGTGTTCCACGGTCCTCCGTGGCCGGGGTCGATGACAATCGTGGCGTCGGCAAAGCTGAAACCCTCACCGATATCGGCAGCCGCCGCGGGTGGCTGAGCCAGTACCTCCGACGAATGTACCCAGGCCGGTGCGTCGCACGAGGTGAAGACCTCGATCCACTCCCCGTCCATGCCGTGGGCGGCGAATACGAGACCTTCCCGAGCGACAACGAAAGGATCCGCCTCCAGGTCGTCGTAGAGGGCCGCCCCTCCCACCGCGACAGTTACGGCGCCCACTCCCGAGAACCCATCCTCGATTAGCGGCCCGGGTGACGCCGGTGGCGGGCTCGGCTCGGCAGGCACTCCAACAGGAACCGGAATGGTCGTTGTCGTTGTGGAAGTCGTCGTCGGCGTCGATGTTGTCGACTCGGCAGTCGTTGCGGGAGCCACCGTGGTGGTCGGAATCGGAGTCACCGGTGGAGCCGCAGCCGTCGTATCAGCCGCATTGTCAGTGGAACATGCTGCTGCGACGAGAACGAACGCAACCAGCCAGAGGTATTTGAGCATTGGCTCAGGCTAGTTCAGGGTTGCACCGGCAGTTGGCAACCATTACCCGAAACCGTGCCGGCGTCCGCGGGGAAGATCTCGGGGCGATTGATCCCGGTGCCCTCATCGGCAGTGGTGAGGAACCGAACAATGCCGCGATAGACGGCGTCTGCATAGGCCTGGCGAAACTCCGGAGTCGCCAGCAGTGCCTCTTCCTCGGGCTCGGAGATGTACAGGCCCTCGACAATGACGGCAGGCATGGTGGCCCGGCGCAGGATCCCGTAGTAGTCGTCTCCGGTGTCGGGGTCGACTCTGGCCCGGGCTCCCTGCAGCTCACCGCCGCTCCAGTCGGCATCAAATGCGGCAAAGCTTCTGAGCAACTCCTCATAGATCAACCCGGCCAGGCGATCCGAGCCCTCAGCGCCGACCGAGTAATAGACCTCCGAACCCGGAAGATCGGTGCTGACCCGGGGTACCGTGTTGTTGTGAATCGAGACAAAGGCGTCGGCGCCGGCTGCGGTGGCAACCGTAACTCGATAGCCAAGACCAAGCTCGAAGTCGCCGCTGTTTGGCCCATCGACATCACGCGTGAGAATCACACTGCCAAACTCGGAAACCTCAGAACCCGGCTCAATCGATCCGTCCGACCAGTCGATGTCGTGACCGGTGGCCATGAGGTCCCTGACCCGTGATGCGATGTCGAGGTTAACTTCCTTCTCGCTCAATCCCGATGGTCCGACCCCACCCCAGTCACGGTCGCCGTGGCCGGGGTCCAGAACGATCGTGGCGCCGCTCAGATCAAACCCGGCACCGATGCTCTGTGGCGATGCTTGATCCAGCACCTCGACCTCTTCGGCATTGACCCAGGCGGTGTCGTTGCACATCGTTGTCACCAAAAGCCATTCGTCCGAACGGTGCAGGAATGGGAGGGCCACTCCTTCGTGAATGGTGAGCAGGGCATCGCGATCGGGACCCGACCACAGGGTGGCTCCACCGTCCGGCACAAAGGCGATTCCCGCGGGGACAGTCTCGATCTCGTCGACTGTTACCGGGGCGATGGTCCTGACAACAGGAGCAGCTTCGGCGGTTCGAACACCCATCATCGAAGCGATGATGGCGAAAAGGGCAATCGCAGAGGCGGCTGCAAGCGCAACCAGGATCGGCCGACCTCGGCCAACAAGCTGTAGGTCCATATCTTCACCCGGGGAAGGCGGTAGGGATAGTCTCCCATCCCTGTCGCGCTAATCCGGGTATTTCGGACCCCCGCCTGCTCGGCGAAGCTTCAGATCACGGCCTGAGCGATCGACTTCATCTCCATGAAGAGCCGCAGGTAATCGGGTCCGCCGGCCTTGGCGTTCGAACCCGACATCTTGAAACCGCCGAAGGGCTGTACCCCGACAAGCGCTCCGGTGATCTTCCTGTTGATATACAGGTTGCCGACGTGGAATTCCCGCTTCGCCCGCTCGATACGGCCGGGATCTGACGAGATGAGACCACCGGTGAGCCCGTACTCGGTTCCGTTGGCGACATCGAGAGCCTCATCGAAATCCGCGACCCTGATAAATGAGAGAACCGGGCCGAAGATCTCGTGTTGGGCAAGCCGCTGCTGGGGCTGAACCCCCGCAAATATCGTTGGCTCGATGTAATACCCGCCGTCCATGTCGACCGCCTGACCGCCGAGTACCAGACTGGCCTCGCTTCGCCCCCTATCGATCTCGGCGAGGATGGCCGCATGCTGGGCGCTGGAGATGACCGGACCGACGGGCTTGTTCTCGGTCCCCGGGCCCATCTCCAGGGCGGCCGCCTTGGCGACAACGGCGTCGAGTAACTCATCGTGCACAGATGACACGACGATGGCACGGGAGCAGGCGGAGCACTTCTGACCTTGGTATCCATAGGCGCTGCGCACGACTGCGTCGGCGGCGAGTTCGAGATCTGCGGTCTCATCGACGATCAGACCGTCCTTGCCGCCCATCTCCATGAATGCCCGCTTCATCCACTGCTGACCGGGGTGAACCGCAGCGGCCCGCTGTGCGATGCGAAGACCGACCTCCTTGGAGCCGGTGAAGTTGATGAACCGGGTATCAGGGTGATCGACGAGGAAGTCACCCACGTCCGACCCAGGACCGGGGAGGAAGTTGATCACGCCATCGGGTAGCCCCGCCTCGGCGACGATATCCATGAAGTGCGCTCCGAGCACCGGTGTGTTCGAGGCCGGCTTGAGCACGACTGTGTTACCGGCGGCTACCGGGCCGACTGTCATCCCGACCAGGATCGCGAGCGGGAAGTTCCACGGTGGAATGACCACCCCGACCCCCATGGGGATGAGGTGTGACTCGTTGCTCTCCCCGGGGTATTCGACCACCGGTAGCGGTTCGGCGAGGCGAACTGCCTGGTGTGCGTAGAACCGGCAGAAGTCGATGGCCTCGGCCACATCGGCCTCAGATTCGGCCCAGTTCTTCCCCGCCTCGAGTGTCATCCAGGCCGAGATCTCGAACTTGCGCTCGGCAATCAGGTCTCCAATGCGGTGGACGAACTCCGCCCGCTCGAGCGCAGGCCGCCGCGACCAATCGGCAAAGGCGGCCTTGGCGGCGCCAAGGGCAAGCTGCGCCTCGGCGCGCGACGCCGACCCGGTTGTTCCGACGACGACGTCGGGACGGGCAGGATCGATAGAGACAATCCGGTCATCGGTCGCTACTGGCCTTCCATCAATGATGAGCGGAACGTGACCGCCGAGTTTCGACATCACCGTGTCGATCGCCTCGAGGTAGGCGGCTTTGGGCGCGGCGTCGGTGAAGTCCGAATACGGCTCAGTTCGGAACGGCTCCATGGTGCTTTCCTTTGCTCGCCGGAAGACCTTCTCAAAGGCTACGCCGATGCTCAGTCCTCCGCCATTTTGTTGCGGTCATCCCCCGCAACCGGCCGCCCTCCACAGCCAACAATTTCTGCGAAAAACCTCTGCAGTCCGGCGACAAACCGCCGATACTGTCAAGGTGACCGATTCAATACTTATCGTCGAAGACTCCGCGAGCGTTCGTCGCCTCATCGAGGTGTGCCTGCGGGAATTGAGTTTGAACATCGTCGGTGCGGCCGACGGCGTGGCCGGGCTCGAGGCGGCTCGGGAAACCCTGCCCACAGCGATAGTGCTCGATATTGGGCTGCCCGGGATGGACGGGTGGGAGGTATTGCGCAGGCTGCGGGCCGACGATGCGACCCGCGACACCAAGGTCCTCATTCTGACCGCACATGCCCAGCCCGAGGTTGCCGTCCAGGCTCAAGAGGGCGGCGCCGACGACTTCATGACGAAGCCTTTCCGTCCGACAGATCTGCGGGATCGTGTCGCCAAGATGATCGCTTCCTGAATCTCTAGGAACCCGATCCCCCGATTGCCGCGACTACTTCCGCGTCCGTGGTCTGGCTGAAGGACTCGTACCACTCGCCCACTGCCCGAAACCAACGCGGCTGCATCGGGCACACCACAGCATCGACCTCGGCAGCGATCGATCGGACCGAGTCGGGCGGCCCAACCGGCACCGCACAGACCAGAAAGGCGGGGGCCCGGCCTCGCACCGTCTGGATGGTCGCTCGCAAGGTCGCCCCGGTTGCTATCCCATCATCGACAACAATCGCTATTCGCCCGATGACTGGCTTCGGCTGGTCAGCGCCTCGGTACTTCTCGACCTGCCTGACCAACTCACGGCGAGCTCTCTCCGTAGCTGCAGCGACATAGTCCTCGGTCACGCTCAGCCGTTTGATGAGCTGCCGATCGAGAACCGGGGGGCCGCTCTCGCCGATCGCACCGATGGCCAGCTCCGGGTTCTCCGGTGCACCGATCTTCCTGGCCAGGGCCAGATCCAGGGGTGCGGAGAGTGACCGGGCGACCTCTACGGCGACGATGGCGCCACCTCGGGGAACACCGAGCACAATTGGATCCTCGCCCTCTCGAACTCGGTCGTCGATCGCCGCGGCAACGGCGGGAGCGATCCGGCGACCAGCATCGGCCCGGTCCACGTATCTCATATCGTCCAGCGTACCTCTACGCTGGTCCCGACATGCGCCGACTTCTTCTCATCGCCAACCCATCCGCCTCAGGCTTCACCGGGGCCGCGCTGCGCGAGGTGGAGGCAACCCTCACCGATGCCTACGCCGTGACAACTGCATGGCCCAATGGACCCGCGGAGTCGCGCCAGGCGGCAGCCGACGCCGCCAACGACGGCTATTCCGTCGTCGCCGCGATGGGGGGCGACGGTGTCGTCCACCACGTCGCCAATGGCCTGGCGTTCACCGGTACTGCGCTTGGGGTGATTCCGACAGGTACGACGAATGTCGTGGCCCGCATCCTGGGAATCCCGATGAAACCGGGGAAGGCAGCCGCCCGATTGATCTCAGGACAACTGCAGACCATGAGCCTCGCTCATATCTCGACGGAGAGCCCGCTAGCCGCGCGCTCCGAGTATGCCGTGTTCTCACTCGGGATGGGTCTCGACGCGGACGTTGTCGCCATCTCGGATCGGCGACCCGCCGCCAAGTACTACTTCTCTTCCGTCAACTTCGCGGCCATCGCCACCAAGCAGGTAGTCGCCAAGTATCGGAGCCGACTACCGAACATGCTGGTCGAATGCGACGGGCGGCGCGTCCACGCATCGACGGTTCTCGTTCAGGTACACGACATGTACACCTACTGGGGCAGGGTGCCGCTCCGAATCACTCCCGACCCCAACGATGGTCTCACCGCCGTTGCCATGGAGCGGGTGTCGACACCCGCGGCGATCGGTATCGTTGCCAGGGGGATTTCGCGACAGCCGCTGGAGAAGCAAAAGGGCGCGCACGTCTTTCACGACATCCAGAAGCTCCTGATCCATGCGGAGCCCTCGGCTCAGTTCCAGGCCGACGGCGAACTCCTCGGCACGACGGAATCGGTGGAAATCACACCTGCCTACGACGCTCTCTCCGTGATAGCGCCGCGCCGCGACGGATAGCTAGGGCTCTTCGGTCCTACGGTTGATCTTGTCTTCGAGGTGGACTGCACCCACTGCAGCGTGAGTCACCGTCGCTCCCAACAGGGCTCTCTTCCACAGAATCTCTCGCAGTGGATTGCCCAGAACATCATCGAGCAGGTGGCCGCGTGGCGACGGAGCAACTTCGTCGTCGGCGCCGGTCAGTCTTCCCCACAGGCCGGAGCCCGGCACGGGTTCGGCCGGCCCGGCCACAGCCAGATCGGCCACAAGCGCCTCGATGACATCCCGGTCGGCGGCTCGCCGCACCTGGCGACTGAGCAGCGGACCGGCCTTGACTGCGATCATCGCGGTCAGATCCTCGAGCCGGCAGAGCGCATCCTCGCGATCTGCCTGAGTCGACCCCGACCCGACCCCGGCCAGAACCTCGGTTCGCACCTGTGCCCAGGACCGCTCGAACTCGAGTGAGCTGCCTTCCCACACACCGGCGGCTTCGCCGATGGTCTTGACGATCCCGGCCGCATCTCGGATCACCTTGCGAAGCATGACGGTCTTCGTGTCGATGCGCTCGGTGACATGTTCGCGAAACAAGTCGATCCCACGCGGCGACGCACTGGGGGGATCCGCAGCCATCGCAAAGAGCGCGGGGCGTTCGTAACCATCAGCTGCGAGGGTATCGAACAGGTCCTGACGAACGGTCTGCAGGTCGTCGGGACGTAGCTTGTCGATCTTGTTCAGCGCAAAGATGAATTGACTCTTGTGCTCGGCGAGTTGAGCGAGGAACTCGTCGTGCACGATGGGGTCGCGGTACTTGTCCGGGTCGAAGAGCCAGATGACACCATCGACACGTGGGATCAGATCTTCAACCCGCTCCCGGTGCCAATCGGCAATGGAATCGATGTCGGGCAGATCGATGATCGCGGTGCGGGTGAAGGCTGAATGTTCGTGTCGGTAGGCAATACCGAGGGTGTCCAGCAACACGGTCACGGCTGGCTCGGGGTTCTCGGGGACGACGGCGAATGGTTCGTCCGTGTGGGGCCGCAACACGCTCACCGACGTGATTATCTCGCCGGCAAGTGCGTTGACCAGGCTCGACTTGCCGGTGCCGGTTCCTCCCGCGATCGCTAGCACGAGGGTCTCTCCGAGAAACCCGCGCCGCTGTCGAATGTCGTTGGCATAGCGTTCGGCAGCCTTCAGCACATCAGCGTCGACGACACCGTGCGCACGGCTCAGCACAAGATCGATGGAGTCAAGCAATTCCGGGACGTCACGCATCGGTGACATCCTGTTCGCCTGCCGGTTCGTCCGTCGGTTCGTCCGTCGGTTCGTCCACCGGTTCGTCCACCGGTTCGTCCGCCGGTTCGTCGGCAATGTCGGGCACGGACTCGAGTTCCGGCTGCTCGCCGTGGAGCAAAGCGGAAATGGCCAGCAGATGGCGGTCGAGTTCCATGACCAGATCGTCGTCGGTTTGGAGGTGATTGCGGAATCGACTGGCGTCGACTTCGAGGGCATCGGAGACCACCGCGCTCAGACTCTCGCGCGCCTCGTCGACAAAGGCGTCGAGCTGCCCCTTGAACCGCCGCCGTATCGATCGGCGCGGCGTGTGTTCCTGATCGATGATGGCCGGCCACACAGTGGCGGCCACTCGTTTGGCCACGCGAGCTCGGAGCGCGCCGGTGTTGCTGTTACGGGCGGCAACCTCCGCAAGTTTGTCTTCCCATTCCTCGAGCCGTCCTTGCACATCCCACGAGGTGTCTTCGGTGTGCCGCCATAGCGACGTGCCTTTGCCCTCGAGTAGCGCGGCACCAGAAACGTGGTCCATCCATGCATTTGCGGTTTCCTGTGCGGCGACGCCGGCGCGACGGGTGATGATGGCGGTTAGATCTACCGCAGCCTCCGACCACGTGCGATGCCTGGCCATATCACTGAGGTCTCCGCTGCGGAGCATGCCGGCAATTTCGTCAACCTGGTTGGAGTATGCGGTGTCAACTGCACGATCGAGAATCCCCGCGGTGTCGGCTATCTCCTGGAATTCATCGAGCAGCACTCCGCAGCGATCTACGACATTCCTCCCCGTTGTGAAGGCGGTCATGGCAACGAGTGTGTCCCGATACCCGGTGTTGGACACTGCACCCAACTCGTTGCGGAGGGCGCCGACTGAGGTCGGGTCGAGACCTCCGTGCCAGCGGTCGCCGACGGCCTCGTTGACACCAAAGACCATTGCGGCGTCCGGTTCCAGCAGCAGCCCGTTGCCATGCAAACGCTTGGCGAAGTCATTGAGCAGAGACACTGCCTCGTCACGATCGGGCGGGAGGCGATTCAGAACGAAGAGCATCGGAACGCCGCGCCACCGGATCTCGCGCAGGAACTCCCAGGCAGAGATGTCGGCGTACCTGCTCGGGCTGGTGACGAATACGCATAGGTCGGCCAGCGCCAGCGCATCGACGGCGGGGCTGCGACCGGAGGGCGCTAGATACTCGGCGGGCGGCGTATCGATAAGCGTCAGTTGCTTGGTGAGCTCATCGTCGCCGATCACAACTTCAACAGTTGGGCCGACCCGGTCCCGCACCCGTGCGACAAACTCAGACCAATAGCGGCCGCCATGATCACGGTGTGCCCAGAGTACGGGATTTCGGGTGGTGGGCCGTAGCGGGCCAACATCGCTGATGCGGTCGTTTGCCAGGGAGTTGACGATCGTGGACTTGCCGGTTCCGGACGATCCGATCACGGCAGCAACAACCGGTGCCTCCGGTTCGTCGAGACGTGGGATCAGATACTCCGTGATCGTACGCACCACCGCGGCGCGAACTTGCTCGGCCTCTTCCCGGCCATCCGTCGGCAAGGTGAACTCGATGCCGTCGAGAAGCCGGGCGAGCGTTTCGAGCCTCGGCCGAAGGGCCGCGATCGCAACTGGGTCTGCCTGCATGACGTGATTACACCACATCCTGCATCGATGGCTGGTAGCGGGTGCCTTCACGACCGCACAACCTGGTCGGAAAACGTGTCATACCCGTCCGATACGTTGCGGCTATGGATACAGCAGCTACTTCCCCCGATCCACAGACAATCACAGGGACAGTGACGATCTCCGGTGAGAACGTAATCGTCTCCGACCTCACTTTCTTCGACCCGATGGTGGCAAGTCACCTCGGTGCGCTGCCGCCGGAGCGTCGCGCAGAAGAGCTCGCCAGAGCCATTGGCATCGGCATCCATGGTCTCGCCGCGACCACCATGCGAGCCACCGTTGACGAGATGCAGCAGCAAGTGCGCCGGATCATCGCCTCCGCTGCGGACGCCGCCGAGACCCATCTCGGAACCGCAGTGAAGGCCGGGCAGACCGAGTTGGCCGCCCATCTCGATCCGGAGGTACGTTCCTCGCTCACTGCCCGCACCGTTGCCGAACTCGAGGAATTGCACCGGGAGACACTGGCTCGACTCGATCCGGATCGCCGTGACAGTCACACCGGCAAGCTGGTTGGGGCGATAAGCGACCTGCTCGGTCCCGGTGGGCTGCTCGCACAACGACTCGAGGATGCTTTCGACTCGGCCGAGGCCGACCACGGTCTGGGGCGACTCCTGGACACGTTCGAACGGCGCTTCCAGGAAATGCGCGATCTGCTCATCGGGGAACAGCATCGACAAGAGGAAGCCGAGCGCGGCACTGCAAAGGGTATCGAGTACGAAGATGTGCTCGAGAAGGTGATCCGCACCGAAGCTCGCTCGATCAGCGGCTGCGTGGTCGAGCGAACTGGCCAGGTGGGTGGCGCACTGGGCCTCCAGGCCAAGGTCGGCGACTTCGCCCTATCTCTCCCCGATGGCACGCGTGTTGCTATCGAGGCCAAAAACGTAGCCCGCATCGGGCTGGCGGGAAGCACGGGGATACTCGCCGAGTTGGACCAGGCGATGGACAACAGGAAGGCGACGTGGGCCATCTGCATATCGCGCACCGACGCCTTCCCTGCCGAGGTCGGGTCGTTCGCTGTGTACGGCAATCGAATCCTGGTTGTCGATTCCGGCGACGGAACGCTGACCCGTATAGCTCTGCGCTGGGTTGCCGCAGCGGCACGGTCATCAGTTGCCGGTCACGACCAGGTTGACACCGTCGACGCTCTCGAGAAGCTCGCCCGGATCCGGGGTTTGGCTCAGCACTTCTCGAGAAGCAAGAAGGTCTTGACCACGGCACAGTCTGGGCTGGATACGGTTCGGGAGGAACTCGACTCGCTTCGCTCCGATCTGCTCGATCTCGTCGATGAGGCCACGAGAGCGCTCAAGCCTCCAATCGAGCCCGCCCGCCAGGTGGCGTAGGCCACGGCAACAGTCATGCCTAGGAATCTGCGATGCGGACCGCGGCGCTACCTTCATTGCACGAATCAAGCGACGGGCAGTACCGGCACCACGGTCCGCCGGTCCGTTCCAGATGCTCGGATCGGGCGGCAACTGCGGTTCGCAAGTCATTGACCATGTTGGCAACTTCAGAAGCAGTCATTGTGATCGAGTCGATGGTCGGCTCCGAGGAAACCCGTTCCCCCGAACCGATAGAGACTGCCTCGGTCTTTGCCGGCAGTTCCCCATACTCGAGAGCCCACAACATTGAGTAGAAACCCAGCTGCTGCTCGGTTTCATACAGGCCACCCGTCTTCCAGTCGACCAACCGCACGCCGGCATCGTCATCAAAAACTGCGTCAATCGATCCACGGAGGGTGACCCCCTCCACCGGTCGTGTCTCCAGGAAAACCTCGGCGACCCGAAATCCCGCCGTCGACAGCGTCTTGAACCGTTGATAGAGGTCGCCGACCTCCCTTATGACCGAAGCGAGCTCGGAGGGTCGCATGCCCAGCGCCCCCAGCTTCGGATTCAAGGCCGCTCCGATCTCCTGTTTACACGCCCGATCGAAGTCTGCTTCATCGATCCCGCCGCTGCCGAGGTGCCTGGCGAACACGCGGTGGGCCAGACCTCCCTTGAAAGATGCCCTGCTCTCCTCCGGATAGATCCCATGCAGCCTCCCCAGTGCCTGATCTGCGCATCGGGCATACGTCATATAGAGGGTTGCGGAGATCGCAACATCCGCGCCGGGGACCATGTCTGGGAAGTCAATCACGAGAGAGATGGTATCGGGGCCATCTCAGCTGCCCGCGGACCACCAACTCCTACTCACACTGGGTTACCTCCCTGCTACGCTCCGTCCCTGGCGATCTTCACCGGGGACGATGAGGATCGCGACTCCGAAGCAAACACTGGTTGAATCGACAACGCTGTAGACTTCGGTTTTTCCGAATTCCCTCTCTTTCCACGCGAGACGATGACAGAGCAACTACGACGCTGGATAATCATTGGCGCCGCCGCGATCCTGCTGATCCCGGTGTTCGCCTACGCATTCGATAACATCCGCTCGGGCGGCGAGGTTGCTCGTAACGTCAGCGCTGCAGGCATTGATCTCGGCGGTCTCGGCGAGGACGACGCGCTGGCTGCGCTGCGCGAGTATGAAAGCCAGCTTGCCAGGACTCCGGCAGTCTTCACGGTCAACGACAGGGACTTCGTGCTCGACCCGACCGACATCGGTCTCGATATCGACGAAGTAGCAATCGTTGCCAACGCCATGGAACAGCGGCGAGACAACGGATTCATCTCAGGCTTCTTTGCGTGGTTCGGGAGTTTCGGAGATCAGATCGAGCTGGATGTACCAGTAACTCTCGACGAGGAGCTGCTGGACGAGGTCCTGAAAGCCTGGGAGCAAGAGGCAATAGCCCTCCCCGCCTACGAGGGTGGAATCATCCTTCAGGACACCCGCATCCTTCCCGACTACCCGCGTCCCGGCGAGGGCATCGACCGTGATGACGCGCAACAGATCGTTTTGGCGTCACTGCAGACCATCGACCGAAAGACGACTGTGCTGCAGACCAGGCAGATCGAGCCCGAGCTGACCAATGCGGATATCGACGCGGTTGCGCTCGAGGCGGCCCGATGGATCGATGCTCCCGTGACCCTCGCTGCGACAGATCCCGAATTCTCCATCACCTTTACCCGGGAGCAGCTGGCCGATGCGCTGGTCGCCGACGTCCGATCCAACTCCGGGGCCCAGATAGAGCTGTCGTTCGATGCCGACAAGATCACACCGCTCGTGACCCCTTTCCGCTCCGAAATCGAACAGCCGCCTCGAGATGCCGAGTACCTGATCAACGAGGAGACAACCGAAGTCACGCTGCTTCCCTCACGCTCCGCAACCCTGCTCGATATTGATCTCGTTGTCGCCGCGCTCAGTGAAGCCGCGGCGGCTTCGTCCAACAGCGGCGAATTCCCCTTCGGCGAAGGGGTCCAGGCCGAATTCACCACCGCAATGGCCGAGGCGATGGGAGACATCGAATTCGTGTCTGAGTTCACCACCTCTCATCCCGCCGGTCAGGCCCGCGTCACCAACATCCACCTCTTTGCGGACGCCGTCGACGGCGCTGTTGTGTTGCCGGGTGAAGAATTCTCGCTAAACGAACACGTGGGGCGCAGGACTGCCGAAAAGGGCTACGTCCCCGCCACGATGATCAGCGCCGGCGAGTTGATCGATGACGTGGGTGGCGGCGTCAGCCAGTTTGCGACAACCTTCTACAACGCCGTGTTCTACGGCTGCTACGAGGATGTCACTCACAAGCCCCACAGCTACTACTTCTCTCGCTACCCGGAGGTCAACGAGGCAACGATCTCGTGGCCCGAGCCGAATCTCATCTTCAAAAACAACACCGACACGGTTGTAATCATCAAGACCAAGTACACCAGCACCGACATCACCGTCCAGTTCTACGGGAACAACGGCGGCTGCGAAGCGGAGCGCCAACTCGGGAGCCGCTACAACTACACCGATCCCCAAGAAGAGTACGTGGCGAACCCCGACCTGAACCCTGATGATGAGAAGGTGACGCAGAACGGGTGGGGTGGCTTCACCAACACCGTCAAGCGGGTGATGACATGGCCGGACGGCACAGTCGTTGAGGAAGAGTACGTCTGGAAGTACAACGCCGCTCCCAAGATCATCGAGGTGCACCCCTGCCGCGCTGAGAACGAAGGTGAGCCGGAGGATTGTCCCGTCGAGGTACCTTCGGTGCTCGGCGGATCCATTGACGGAGCGCGCGGCGTCCTGGAGGCGCTCGGTTTGACCCTCGTCGACGGCGGCACCGTCGAGATCACCCAGGAATCCCAGAACGGCCTCATCGTGTCGCAGACACCGAGCGGTGGAGATTGGGTCGACGTCGGCTCGCCGGTCACGGTGATCGTCGGAATCTACGTGCCTCCGGAAGAACCGCCACCTGAGGAGTAGCGGAGCTGCAACCTAAACGTAGTGACGGTACAGATTGCTGATCGTCGCCGCGGCGGCTTCCGTTGCCGACGAATCCCATCCTCCGCGGCGACCCACGATCACATCGTTGGATGCAACGTAGACGTGATCGATCGCCTCGTCGGCGTCGAACAGATCCAGGGCAAGCTTGGCGGCAAAACCGGACTCCGCTTCAGCGTCATCACGTGAAGGGAATGTGGCGCCGTCCTGGCCGGTGATGGTCCGGTCGGTTGTGAACACACAGAATCCATCCATCTGCTTTGACTGGACTGCTATCGATTGGCCCATGGGCTCTCCTCTGTGTTCCTGGCAACCGGGAGGACTTTAATGGAGACCCGGCTGATTCGTCGTCGACGTCGAAGCGCCGATCGAGTGCAACTTCATCAGGTTCGTGGTGGCTGCCTGATTGGGCGGGATGCCGGCTGCAATCACGACTCCGTCGCCCGGTTCAACCATGCCCAGCTCGAGGAGGCTCTCTTCGGCATGCTCGATCATGAGATCGGTTGAGTCGACGCCGCCGAATCGGTACGGCGTGACGCCCGAGTAGAGCGCCAAGCGCCGATAGGTCCCTTCGTGTGGGGTATAGGCGAAGATGTCGGAATGCGGACGGTACTTCGAGATGAGGCGGGCGGTGCTCCCCGACTCCGTGAACGCCACGATGGCACGCAGGTCGAGGTTCTCCGCAGCATCGACACACGCCTGCGCCGTCGCCGATGCGAACCTTGCGCTGTCCTCGAGGAAATGGATTTCCGGGCCCCGCCCGTAGTCGGGGCTGGCCTCGGCCTCACGGCAGATTCGATCCATTGCCTTGATGGCCCGAGCCGGATACTTGCCAACGGCCGTTTCGGAGGAGAGCATGACGGCATCGCTGCCGTCGAGTACAGCAGCGGCGACATCGCTCACCTCGGCGCGGGTGGGGCGTGGCGAATGGTTCATCGACTCGAGCATCTCGGTCGCTGTGATCGATATCTTCGCCTTGGCATTACTGCGATTCAGGATTGCCTTCTGAGCCCTTGGAACCGCCTCATAGGACAACTCGACGCCGAGATCCCCGCGGGCCACCATCGTCCCGTGCGCTTCGGCCAGGATCTCATCGAGATTCCCGAACCCGACCACGCTCTCGATCTTGGCGATAACGGGCGTGCCCGGCACGAGGTTCTTGACCCGCCTGACATCAAGACCGGATGAAACGAACGAGGCGGCGACGTAGTCCACTTCGAGCGTGCGGCCGAACGCAAGATCGGCAACATCCTTCTCCGAGACTGCCGGAACGTCAACGATTGAGCCGGGAAACGCGACGCCCTTGTGATCGCGGAGTAGACCGCCCTCTATAACCTCGGCACGGGCCGTCTCGCCATCCCACATCTTGACCTTCAAGCTGATCAGCCCATCCGACATGAGGACCGAAGCTCCAGGACCCAGCCGCGTGGTGTCCAGGTTCTCGATGAAGATCTCGGCGGCGGAGCCCAGGGCTTCGCCCGACCGCAGCACCACCGGTGCTCCAGGTTCCAGCGTCACGGTTCCGCCGGGGAAAGTACCAACTCGAATCCGGGGGCCCTGGATGTCCTGCAATACCGCTACCGGCTTGTTCAATTCATCCGATGCCCGCCTCACCCACTCGGTGAATCTCCGGTGCGAGTCGTAGTCGCCATGAGAGAAATTGAGCCGGGCCACGTCCATCCCGGCGTCGACCAGTTCACGGATCGACTCGTAGCTGGCAACGGCGGGACCCAGTGTTGCAATGATCTTTGTCTTTCTCACGATTGCACCATACCCAACCGCAGCCAAGATGCTTCGATATAGTCATCGCCCATGAGCAAAGCGATCCTTGCTGCGATACCCATCAAGCCCTTTGGAGTCGCCAAACGGCGCCTGTCCGACCGTTTGGATAGCCAGGCACGGCTCCGCGTCGGCCGCGCCATAGCGGCGCGAACCGCTGCCGCAGCTACTGATGCCGGAGCGTTGGTCGCGGTGGTCACAGGAGATGTGGGTGTGGCCGGTTGGGCTCGCATGCGCGGCTACCTCACGATTGACGAAGGCGACGCCGTCGACACCGGTCTCAACGGCGCAGCTCAGGCGGTCGTCTCCGAAGCGAACCGGCGCCACCGCCCCTGGGCGGTCATCCATGCGGACCTTCCCCTGGTCACGCCGGCGGCATTGGGACCAATCTTCGAACTGGCGCGGACCAGCACAGTCCTCGTCCCTTCGTACGACGGAGGAACAAACGTGATAGCCGGGCACGGCTCGCTCTTCAGCTTCTCCTACGGCAAGGCAAGCTTTCATCGCCATCTCTCCCACCATCCTGGATCGATCGTGGCCATCCACCCGCAACTCGCCCTGGATCTGGACACGAAGGATGATCTAGACCGGGCTCTCCGTCTGCCCAGCGGATCGTGGCTGAAGGATCTGATCGGGTAGAGCCTCCCTTATCCTGTGCCCATGACCAAGACGAACGTCTACAGCGAAGTCGGCCGCGAGATCGAGCCGCTCGACGTCCCGAAGCGCGTTCTAGCGATCGGGGCGCACCCCGATGACATAGAATTCGGTGCCGGCGGCACCATCGCTCGATGGGCTGCGGCCGGTTGTCGGGTGACAATGCTCATCGTCACCGACGGCTCGAAGGGCACCTGGGATCCCAATACCGATCCGACGGACCTGGTCGCCGCTCGACTCACCGAGCAGGCGGCCGCTGCGACTGCACTAAGAGTTGCTGAGGTTCGGCACCTCGATCTCATCGACGGCGAACTCGAATACACGATGGCCCTACGCCGCGAGATGTGTCGGCAGGTTCGGGAGGTAAAACCGGACGTCGTCATCAGCCACGATCCTTGGCAGAGGTATCAGCTCCACCCGGATCACCGGGCTACCGGATGGGCGGTGTTGGACGGCGTCGTCTCGGCCCGGGATCATCTCTTCTTCCCCGAACAGAACCTCGCCGCCCACCGACCGACCGCCGTGCTCCTGTGGTCCGCAGATGCCCCGGATCATTGGGAGGATATCGGCAGCCACTTCGGCACAAAGATTGAGGCGCTGTTATGCCACTCATCGCAGGGCACAACCACAATGGGGGGCGCCGAGCAGAACCATGACAATCGCTCAGCATTCATCGAGAAGATGCGCCGTTGGGCGGCCGAGCAAGGAAGCGCGGCAGGCCTGGACGCCGCCGAATCATTCAAAAGGATCACGCCATGACCAAGACAGTCGTACTCGGAGCAGGAATCGTCGGTCGTGCGGCAGCCTGGGATCTCGATCGCCGCGGACATGATGTCACCGTCACCGATGCCGACGCCGCAACCGCACGACGGGTCGGGGAGGAACTCAGTCTTCCCTGGCTCGAGCTCGACGTCACCGACTCAGATGCTGTGGCCCCGGTACTGGCCGGTGCCGACTCGGTCGTGTCTGCCGTCCCCTACCTATTTGGGATGCGAGTAGCCGAGACGGCGCTGAGAAGCGGATGTCACTACTTCGACTTCGGTGGCAATCCGACGATTGTCAAGCAACAGCTGGAGCTGCATGGTGCTGCCAGGGATGCCGGCGTGGCCATCGTCCCGGATTGCGGTCTCGCTCCGGGATACGCCAATGTTCTCGCCGCCGGCCTCATCGCCAAGGCCGGCGATTCCGTCGTCGACGACGTGCAGATCCGCGTTGGGGTTCTGCCCCAGAAGCCTCTCGGTACTCTCGAGTACCAACTGGCGTTCTACGCCGGTGGGCTGATCAACGAGTACGCCGAGCCGTGCGAGGTCATTCATAATCGAGTGGCTTCCACCGTTGAGCCGCTGACCCGCATCGAGGAGTTCAAATGGAACGGCCTCGGGACACTCGAGGCGTTCTCCACCGCCGGCGGGACCTCAACGATGTGTCAGGAGTATGAGGGCAGGGTCACCCGGCTCGAGTACAAGACAATCCGCTACCCCGGACACGGAAGGATATTCGCTGCAATGCGGGAGATCGGGCTCTTCGACACCGCGGATCGCAGCTTTGGCTCGAGCATCGTCGCCCCGCGCCGGGTGCTGGTAGATCTGCTGACAGACCATCTACCCAGCGCAGAACCCGACCGGACGCTGGTCAGCGTCGCCGTGTCTGCACCAGGCTTCTCCGCCGAGCAGCGCATCGACGACACCGACGACGGTCGTTTCTCATCGCTGGCGAGGATGACGGCGTTCCCAACGACAGCCCTCTGTGATCTCGTGGTGCGAGGTGTCGTCGATTTCCGAGGATCGGCCGCCATGCACTCGGTTGCACCCGCCGCCGAGCTAACTGCAGAGCTGGCAGAGGTTGGCATTGCCGTCGAGAATCGATCATCTGCCAGCCCCGAATAGCACTGCGCAACTAGGGTGGCTGCATGCAAGAGAACGTAGCCTTTGTAACCGGTGGAACAGGTGGGGTGGGTCGAGCCCTGATTCCTTATCTGATTCGCCGCAACTTCAAAGTGGCCGCCACTTATCTGATCCCCGACGAGGCCCGCAAGCTCGAGGACGAGCTCGATGTCGACGAGGATCAGCTGATGTTGCGCCGCTGCGACTGCACCGACGTGGACGCCATCGAGGCGGTCGTCAAAGAGGTGGCGGAGACATTCGGCGGCCTCAACGTCGTAGCCGCGCTGGTCGGCGGTTGGGCCGGAGGCCGCGATGTAGCCGAAACCGATACGGTCAGGTTTGACCGGATGGTCGACCTGAACCTGCGATCGACCTTCTACACGGTCCGTGCAGCTCTACAGCACATGAAGGATGCCGAGTGGGGTCGCATCATCGCCATAGGTAGCCGGGCAGCAACCGACAACCCGGCCGGGCAGGCGATCTTCAACGCCTCCAAGGCCGCGGTGACATCGTTGATTCAAACCCTCGCCGGCGAACTCGACGACACGAACATCACCGCCAACGTCCTGGTCCCTTCGGTGATCGACACCAGAGCCACCCGTGCCGCACTCCCCTACGCCGATTACATGCATTGGCCCAAACCGTCGGAGATAGCGGCAGTGCTCGATTTCCTGCTGAGCCCTGCGTCCGAGGTAATCAACGGAGCCGCCATTCCGGTATTTGGGAAGGCCTGAACCAAACCCCCCCATTCTCCACCGACGCCCTGGGGCAGATCTAGTGGACGCTGGTCTCCTCGCAGTCGTGAATCCAGGCTACGAACGAATCGACGTCGCCTGAGCCTTCCTCGGCGATATAGCAAAGCGCCCATTCGAGAATGTGACGATCGCTAAATCCACATCCGGAGAGGAACGGTCGCGCCTCATTGGCGAGCAAATGCGCGCCTTCGAGCTGTCCCAGATCGGGGATCTGGTCATGAGCGCCCGTCTCACAGGGATGCCTGGGGAGCGGACACGTTGTCATGCTGACTCCTCGACGCTTCAGAACCATTATGTCCTCTCCGACATCGCGTCGGGGAGATTCCGGCCGGACGGCGCGACGCGGGCGCGACTGCTGCTGGCCTATTGTTGGACCAGACGAGATACGGAGAAGAATGTGGGAGCTGTTGTCACCGGATTCGTCGACAGCCCCGAGGGTTATCGAGCCCTCGACTTAGCTATCGACGAGACCAAGAAACGCAATGGGATGCTGGTTGTCGTTCATTCGATGCGAGGGGGCACCGACACACCGACCGATGAGATTGCCAGATACGATCTGGCACTCAAGAAAGTCGAGGAACGCCTCGAAGCCGAAGGCATCGCATTTGACTTGGTGAAGTATGTGCGGGACCGATCACCTGCCGAAGACATCCTCGCGGCTGCCGAAGAGTCACACGCGGAACTCATCGTCATCGGCTACCGCAAGCGCACATCGGTCGGCAAGGTCCTTCTGGGAAGCCAGGCTCAAGAGATCATGATGGGCGCCAAGTGCCCCGTCCTTGCCACCATGGAGCAGTAGCGGAGCAGCTCCACACAATCTGTATCAACCCGCTTCAGAATCCTCACCGAATGTCCGATATGCCAGGTGGAGGTTGCATGAACGCCTGGATCATCGGCATCGTCGGATACGTCGGCACTCTTGCCTTCGCCCTCAGTTTGTGCAGAGTCGCAACATCATCAGGCGACCGCGATGTTTCGACCGACGATCAACACGGTTTCGAACTCGTTGGCGGTCGGCCGACTCCGG